>Ga0182738_1001177_pt1 | contig 33375 bp, 31 predicted proteins | sample eDN5th30CBELigMG_FD_128876 | JGI IMG/M metagenome (GOLD analysis project Ga0182738, IMG submission 128876) | Enriched Miracle-Growth compost microbial communities from Emeryville, California, USA - eDNA 5th pass 30_C BE-Lig MG (version 2)... ...
CAAGCTTTCCCTCTTGGCCTCCGAAAACGAAAGACTCAACCACCTCTTGATTGATAGAAGCAAGGAAATCGAATCCCTCAGAATTAAGATTTCCCACTCTGGTGAATGGGAATCCAAGTACACTCTCCTCATCCAAGAAAGAGATAGACTTAACGCTATCCTCACTGAAAGACTCAGAGAAATCGATCTCTTGAGAGGCAAAGTTGGTGAAATGGAAGCTGCTCACCACCAAATCCACGAGCTCAGAAACAAGCTCTCCCTCTTGGTCACTGAAAACGAAAGACTCAGCGTTCTCTTGATCGAAAGAAGCAAGGAAATCGATGCTTTGAGACATAAGGTTGCTCACGGAGGTGAATGGGAATCCAAGCACACTCTTATCATCCAAGAAAGAGACAGACTCAACGCCATCCTCGCTGAAAGACTCAAGGAAATCGACATCTTGAGACACAGAGTTGCTGAACTCGAAGCTGGCCACGGTCAACTTAACGACCTCAGAGGCAAGCTCTCCCTCTTGGCTTCTGAAAACGAAAGACTCAACGCCCTCTTGGTCGAAAGAGTCAGAGAAATCGAATCCCTCAGAATTAAGATTTCCCACTCTGGTGAATGGGAATCCAAGTACACTCTCATCATCCAAGAAAGAGACAGACTTAACGCCATCCTCGCTGAAAGACTCAAGGAAATCGACATCTTGAAGCACAGAATCCATGATCTCGAATCCTCCAATGTTATCATCAACGAACTTAAGGGCAAACTCGCTCTCTTGGCTTCTGAAAACGAAAGACTCAGCTCTATCCTCAATGAAAGACTTAGAGAAATCGATGTCTTGAGACACAGAATTGCTGACCTCGAAGCTGACCACAGACTTGTCGATGAACTCAGAGGCAAGCTCTCCCTCTTGGCCGCTGAAAACGACAGACTCAACTTGTTGTTGGTCGAAAAGGTCAAGATCATCCAAGAATGGGAAACCAAATACTCCACCCTTGAACACCTTTACATTAGCGTTAGAGAATCCGTTGAAGGACTCGAAAACGTCAAGAGATCTTTGGTCCACTCCATTGAAACCACTGAAAAGAGAGAACCTCAAGTAATTGTTATCTAGTTTTATTCGTTATTAACTTTTTCTTTAGTTGAGATTGAGCCATGATCAAATGATCAAGAAGGTTGTCACTCAAGTCAGCTCTTCCCAAGTCGGCGCCAGCGGATCTCCCATGAGATCTAGCTTCACCACTTACCATCAAAAGTAATTTAGCATAGTGTCTTGAATCGTATTATGCATATTGAGATTTATTGATTCCATACAAAAACGCAAATGATTTATTATTCATCTTGAATCACTGTCAAATCTTACCAATTTGACCTCTTTGAAAAAATCTGGTCTCTTTTACGACTTTCACCACTCTGATCTGGTTCCTTTGTGAAATTTTTTATCTACAAAACAGAAAAATTCTCAAAACGAAAATTCTTGACAAACAAAAATTTTTTAGAGGAATTTTTTCGGAGAAATTTTCCATGTTTTTATTTGAGGGAATTTCAAAAGAGAACATTGAAGCTCAATCGGATGAAAGGATTTTTTTTGCCCAAATTAAAAAAAAAATCCTGAGAAAAAGGTTTTAAGGAGTTTGACATTTTACGTCTCCAGAAAAATTCGTGAAAATCATCCCAAAAAACTTTTTTTGAATCAAAGAATTTTTTCGAGAGAAGAAATTTCCATTTTTTTTTTTTTGCCAAAATAATTTTCAAGAATCCATCCAGGCCAGACCCAAAAATTAAGTAACTAGAAGGAGCATTTCAATAAAACCTCACAAAAAACTTAGGGTGAAATTAGTTAAAACAAGTTGTATTTTTTACCAAAATTTTAATTTTTATCTGAAGGACTAATACCAATGCAATTTTGTTAAATCTCTATTTTTCAACAACTTCTCTTTCCTTCCTTCAAAAACTGACCTTGTATTGCAAACAAAGCTTTTTTATCCTCTCATTGTCAAAAAGCAATTTTCGCACCTAACTATCTCCTCAGAAACTATTATTTCCCAAAGGTGAAATCACTAAACTCCACAATAACATTAGACAAAGGTAATGTTTACACAGAGAGACTCTTTGTTGTTGATACAATAAATAATAAAGAGAGAGTATGGCTTGAATAAAAAGTTACAGATTTTGAAAAAGGCAAAGAAAAATATTTAATAATACAAAAAATAATCAAGAATAAACCAAATCCGAACCAAAATATTCCCAAAACATCGCCCTGTTGTGAGGCTCCCATCCATGTATGCCCATTTCAAAATCAAAAGAACTGTTTATTGTCCATTTGATTTAATCAGCAGCAGGCTTTCTTTTTGAAGCTAAAAGATCACGTCGACTGCTATTACGACGGGTTGAAAGCAGTTGAGGCGAGTTATTCTCACTAATATCGTCTGTTCGTGAAGTCCGTAATCCAAGAACTGGAGGCAATTCATTTATTCTATCAAGGCCTTTGAAACTCCTTCCTTTCAAACCAGCTGAAAGGTCACTGAAAAATGGCACTAAATGATTTTTTAACAATTTTTTCAATAAATATATCATTACTGCTATTCCCATAAGATACTATTCTGGTCACATTCCTTGAGGTATCTGATGAATCTATTCTGAAAGGCGTAGGTGGATCAAAACCTAAAAATTTCAAGTTAATCTTTGCTCCCAAATAGAAAAGCATACTTTTATCATTGTCTTCGGTGATCAGTTGATTAGTCTCTGTTGGTATAGTATTGATTGGTGAAGTGATAGCAAATTTAGGTAGTGTTTCATTGGCATTCTCTTTGCTTTCAAGGATAGAGAGCTCAGTATCTTTGCTGCCTCTTCCTCCTCTTGAAAGCAAAGATTTCAGATTCTCACTAGTATCACTAATCAATCTCTTCACTGTATTGATTGTATTCATTGATGGGTGACTGCTGCTTATCTTTGACTAAAGTTAAAAATTAGATGACATCTCTCAAAATATCCCTTACAGTTTCAGAATCCAATCCGGAATTATTCAAAACCTTGTTGTTCTTTGAAAGGAAATTATCTTTATGAGTTTTGGATCTCTTGAACTCCTCTTGCTTCTTTTTATACGCCACTAGTTGTTCTTCCAATGTTGGTGGATTGACTTGGTATTTCGTGGGACCCTTCTCGACAGCAATGCCAGAACTCAGACCAAGGAAATCACCAATCTTGTTGAATAAAGTATTTCTTCGAACTTCGTTGTCTTTTTCCTGAATTCCAGTGAAAGCATAACCCTTCTTTTTTGGCTGGTCTGCTTTGTTAAGCAGGAGTCTATTCAAATATTCTGTTGATTTCATCAAACGAGGCTTTTTCTGTGCGGCGTTTTGCTCGTCATCAAATATCTCAGATTCTGTCTGGTTCATTTTGTGAACTTTAGCATCAACTTTATTCTTTCTTAACTCTGCTATCTTTTCAACTTGAGATTCAATTGCTGGGAATTCATGTAAAACTCGTACAAAGTCTGCTTTGGAGCAAACCAGTAATGTCACCGAATTTAATACCTGACAAAAACATCTCCTTTTTGTCGATTCTAAAACTTCAATTTCTCCAAAATATGTTCCTTCTGCTAATGAAAAAATATTCTGAGAAGATCCCGTCACAAACTTGATTGACCCTTTCACAATAAAATAGACTTCAAAGGCAGGATCATCTTCACGATAAATCATATCACCCTCTTGGAATTGACACAATTTAAAGTGTAACAGTAGTGAAGCCGTGAAATTCGGATCCACTTGCAAAAGTTTTATATTCTTTATCAGTCCATAGTAAGAATAAAGAAGCAAACTTGTCTTTAAACTTGCAGGAAGACCTCGAAGGTGTCCATTCGGATCTCCCCAATTGCATATATTCTCTTTATGGCTTATCTCAAAGGATCGTTGAACACGTTGTCTCAAGAATTCAGGAAGTCTTGTCTTTCTTGCAAAATACTGAAATGATGCATTTTTTTGCTAAAAAGGAGTTATAATTCACCAATAGTGCTTTCACAGTACCACGAGATAACGAGAACGAACGTCGATATTCGAAAGAGTGGTCGTTAAATTTGACAGTGAAAATGAGTAGAAACCCACATTCACCAAAATCCAGCAGATTGAAATGATAAATTCAACATCCGTATGTGCGACTATATCACCATACCCCAAAGAGACAAAGGTTTGAAAAGCCCAATATATTGATGCTACATACTGCTCTGATTTACTAGCATCAACCAAGTTGTTTCTTGACACCCAAGTATCAGGACTGAAATCATCCATACGCGCCTAAAAAAATGTTATTTGATTTCCTTACACTTTCAATATCTACCACAAAGTACCACAAGCAGCCCATAAAATGATTTAGAAAAAAGATGTTGATGAGGATTTTCATCACTCTGAAAAAGGTGATGTTCATGTTTAGATTTTTTATCACTTTATTCAATCTATGGTTGCTGGCGAATAAACTCATCATTTTCACGAGTCTTAATATTCTCAACATTCGATATAGTCTTGGAAAACGCAACAATCTCAACAATTGATTCGCCCTTTTGACATTTGATACATCTACTGTTATTGCATTCGTTATCGTCTCAAATGGAAGTCTATTATTTTCGAATTAGACAAAAACCTCACAACAACATTACATTGCAGCAATATCGATCCAAAACCAGAGTTTGAGATAATTAGATGAAATTTTTGAGAATTTGGTCACCAATTTTCCTCTTGAATTATAATAAGCTGTCAGAAAATTCATGAGAATATCAATCCCAAAGCCAACATTGAAAACATTGTTCATTATATCAAAAAATCTGTCTCCATCATCCGCAAAGGCCACATATAATGGAGTCAACACAGCGCATAATGCCAACAGAAAAATCACAATAAACATCCAAACAAGACTAAATGTGCTTGTTGGTAAAATTGGCTAGAAAAATCAGAGTTACTATTCATCTATTCACATTTGCTTACCAGAAAACTGAACTTTCTTTCTTGAACAACCTTCTGGCCTTCAAACTGTTCAAAGTATTCAATTGGTCTTAAAGCACCATACATTTGGACTCTATTTCGAAAAGTTTGCATCAATCCCATGAAATAGGAAGCATACAAAACTTTTCGAAACCTCTTTCTTACCAAAGTTTGTCTCTCTGTCATAATTATTGTGTCATCATCACTACATTCAGAATTTGAACTATTCATTGTCCTTGGCGATATGGCCTAACAAAAAATCAAATTAACACATCAAAAGAAGTTTCTATACGCCAAGTATCTTGGCACCATATGAGGAGGGCACCCAGTACTGAGAGTTTAATGATCTTAAACTTGGTTTTTGGTCCCTTCTTCCATTAGACAGGGGTGATCTCGGAATAGCTCCTTGAGAAATGTCGAAAGTGGCCAAAGGACTGCTCCCGCTGCGCTTGTTTGGAGTAGAGCTGAAACTGTACTTTTTGGGGTCGCTTTTGGAAGTTTTATCTTGGTCATTTCCGAAATTTGTTGTATCCATTCTTCGATATTTATACTCATTCAAAATACTTGGGATGTCATCAGGCTCATTCAGAGCCATATCATTTGATTTATTCATGTAAAACACCGAGTTCATTTTGGACAGTTTTTTCGCAAATTTTTTGGATGAATTGATATTTGGTGGTGTCAGAATTATCCCAGGAGACTCTGACCTTGGTGTTCGGATTTGCGGATCTGAATTTTCTTCTAATACGACGCTTCTATGACGTTGACCGCGGCCTGAAGAACCAGAAAGATCTCCGAATGTGGGCATGGGTATATTTGGGGATCCGGCAATGAACGGCTGGGGGCTCCGAGAATCTTCAACTGGATTGGAATTTATGTTTTTCTGGGCTATCGGAGGCAAGATGCTTCTCCAAGCGCGGTTTACGGACAAAAATATCGATTTTTTCCGTGGCTTGGACGTAGATGTGTCCATTTGTAAAACTTTATTTAGGACGTTAAATTTTCCCTTGATAGCTGAAAATTCATAAGGATTCAGACAAAAATCAACAAAAAATTCTCTCTTATATATCTTCTCCGGCATGCAAACGCCTACTTTGTTGGCTTTTGAGCTCTAGGAACCAACTTGTTCACTTGCTTAGAATCAAATATTTCAAAGAAAAGGGAGAGAAAGGAACTACCTTACTTTTATAATGACATGCCTAAGTTATAAAAGTTTAATTAACAGGGTTAATTTAAAGAGGTAGCAGTAGCAGTAGGAATTAATCCAAGTACAATTAATTGGAAGCAGCGATTTATTCTTTAATAAACTGGCAAAATCCACTTAGATTAGGTTTGGAATCAGATTTTGCTTTTGATCTGATTGAGGGAAACATGTTGTCTTTGAGAGATTTGAAGAATTGCTTTAAAGGAAAATTTTTGGCACAACTTACTTGAGTTTATTTAAAATTCACTGGCTACTCAAGTATGCCAACTTTCAAATTCATAAACTTTCTTGATAAAATATGAAGCTTTAAGCAGTAGTTTATCTTTCAATAGACTGCTTTATCTTTGCTGGCTCTGGAGATTTAGCTAACCACATTTAATTACAGTCCTGAAGCCTTTTTTTTTATATAATTAAAACCATTAATCAAATACTGCTCTGCTTAATAAACAACAGTTTCACAAATACTCGCTTTTATATTCAGAAAATCCCTATATCAGCTTACTGATTTTTGGGAAAAAATAAGCTCTTTTGAGAAAAATCTCAAGCATACAAAAAACAGTTTTTTGAAGTCAGGCAAGAAAAGTCTTTTTCAATAAACTTCTTTTGACTGTTTCATGAATTTTAATTCATCTTTATCATAATCTGTCTAGTGTTACTGGAATATGCTGACTATGTCTGACCCGAATCCAGACGTGAGTGGTTGAAGGTTTGGTTTGGGATTTGTGATCAGTTTGTTGGATTTTCTGCAAAAAATGGTAATCATTATTTTGATCAAAATCAGAATAGGATGATGGATTTTTAAATAAATTCTTCCTGAAAAAAAAACCTCAAAAATAATGTTTGCATATTTCTCCTAAACAAGATTCAAATCTGAAGGCACGAAGAGATTTCAAGAAAGATTTTTTCTCAAATAAGAGAATTCATCAAAATCCAAAAATTCACTTTATCTTAAGTAAACCTCTTCATTTCTCTTTCCTTTTATTCTAGTGTTTCAATACCTTTCACATTACGGTATTCCAAATGCTTCTTATTTAACTTTTTATTCCAAAGGCAATAAAATTTTATCTCTACAAATACTTGGTTTTATTCACAAATAAACTCATGTTCAAACCTATCCTTTTTTCCCTTATCATCGTTTTAGCATCTGCTAGCCTCGGTATTGACACCTATCTTGAGATCCCCGAGACTTCATATCAATGCCTTGTCTCTAGCGAAGTTGAGCTCGTCATCTATGAAATTTGGAACGTCACAGGGGGTATCAATCAAGATTTTGTCAGAAAACACGATGAACTCTTGGCAGCAGGCATCAAGCATTTTGATGCATTTGTTGATCTCAATCAAACATTCACTCCTGAAGAGTTGTGCGGTGGTCTAGTTCATGCTTTGCCTTCAAACTTCAAGGACATTGTCTGGTTATATGGAGATGGAGATCAGAATTTATGGGATAGAGATTTTGGCAGCAGACTCTTGTATGTGGAAGACATTGCCAAAACTTGCCAGGCTCATGGAATTAGAACTGGTATTTTCTCAAGTGCTTCAACCTGGGCCAAAGTTATGGGATACAAGAGTGCAGGGTCTGCTGTTTTGCAACAAATGCCTGTTTGGTATGTTCATCCCAATGGAAGTCCTAGTTTTGGTGATTGGCATGAAGAGTATTTTGGAACTTGGCAAAAGCCTAATATGAAGGAGTATTCCAAGCAGGATTCACTCTGTAATATGAAAATTAGAGGCTTACAATATTTCTAATTCGTTGATTCCATAATAGTAAAAGTTTTGTCGTTCAGAAACTATATAACATAATTCTTTCAGAGTTTTATATTGGTTAAAAGAAAGAAAAAATTATCTCATTTCATCTTTGGAGATCATAAAGTTGACAAAACAGAGAAAAACATTTTTTAGAGAAATTAAAAGTAGTAGCTGTCTCTATGTATATAATACATGAAAAAAGAAACCAAATGAATCTAAAATCGCTATGAAGTAAAAATACATAATGAAATCTTATTCAAATAAATTAATATTACATTTCAAAGAAGGCTTTACATGACCCTGTCTTATTCAGATTGTTTATATTTCAAGTAACTGTTACTTCCTTTCCTCAACTTCGTGTTACTTTCTTTGAAATCTAATGAATCTGATCGCATTAAAGAGGTCACTGAACCAGCCTCAGTGTTATTAGCTGACTCCTTTTGATTCTTTATTGCATAAACTGATGCCAACAAATTATTTTGAAACAATGAAGAACCTATGGCAAAATTAGTTAGATAGATTATCATAAAATATATTTGTACTTTTTCTATTTGTAACTCGTTTCGGAGTTGTATTATTCAGTAAATATTTTGGAGTTTCATTTGGAGAAACTGTCCAGGCAAAATTGGATGATTCTTCTTTTTGTAACTCAATACTCTTCTCAAAACAAAACGACGAGTCTCTCTTCTCACCTCGATCTGTGTGCCCAATTAAATTAATCGCAGAAGGTCTTCGAGAAATATTCATCAAATCCATATTTTCTAAATTATAGCCTTGGCTCACTTGAGGCTCAAATGTTAAAGACTTTTCATCTCGAATCTTTGACTGGTCTATTATCAATCTGCTATCTTGCCTATTGAGCAATCGAAGCGAACTTGGATATTCAAACCGATTCTTTTTTTTGAAAGGTTAATAAAGACAACTTCGATGGGGAAAAATCTTTACCGAATCATATTCCCTCTCTGTGATTTCTTTATGAATATTATGATGATGATAAAAATGAGAACCCCCAAGACTCTCTTTCGGAAATAAATCCTCTTTGATTTCTAACAAGGGTGGATCTGTTGGCAATCTCTTGCGATTTGGATAAAGACCAGCAGACTCTTCTCCAGCCTTTTCACTCTCTTCAGTAATTTTAGTGAGATGCGACCTTGAAGTGATATAGGGTCTTGAAGAATGGGTTGTTCTCTTGAAAGTAGCTTCAGTGAATCTCTGAGGCTGTCTGTTAAGGAGGAGTTTGTTGATATAGTCGGTCGTTTTATAGAGGATGTCTTGCTCTGTTCCCATATCTTCTTGAGCAAGTGTGTATTCTTCAACAATTTTTTGTCTGCGCATTTCTGCTGTTCTTTTCATCTGGGCTTCTAATTTTGGAAAATCTTTCAGAGCCTTTAAAAAGTCATCCTTATGACATATTAACAAGAGTGTCTGTTGCTTTGCTTGGCAAAAACAGTATCTTTGAGGGATCTTATCAAATATCTCAACTTCTCCAAAATATGTGCCTTGACCCAATGAAAATATCTGCTTCTTGTTTTGTGTCACAAATTTTATTGCTCCAGATGAGATAAAGAAGACTAAATAAATTTATTTTCATAATTTCTCTCTAAAGTGAAGTGTTACCTTCTGATACGGTATCATCTTCTCTATATAAAATTTCATCTGGGTGGAGTGTCAACAATTTAAAGCTCAAAATCAAAGATGCTGTAAAATTGGCGTCGATATGAAGAATGCTGATTGACCTGATCAAACTATAATATGAGTACAATAGTAAGCTGGCCTTTAATGAAGCTGGAAGACTCTTCAAATGGTCATTTGGATCCACATAATGCACGATATTCTCTTTATGATTTAACTCAAAGAATCTCTGAATTTTTTGTTTAAGATAAGGAGGAAGGTTTGCTTGTAATGCAAATCTATTGAACGCGTCAATTTGAGTCTATTGATCCAAATTAGATAAGCTATTCTCAACTTTCAAATTCATTACTTGGAACACTTCAGCTCTATTATCAAATTTTGACAAGATTGAGATCAGGCTACCCACCAAATAAGAATCGACAAACATACACACTGCTGGCCAAAATGCGTATACCATTCTCTCCACCTCTGTGCCCGGAGCAAAATCACCATAGCCCACAGTAGTAAGCGTCTCAAACGCCCAATATAATGAAGCTATATACTGAACTCTTGCTGGCTCATCGGTCAATCCAGCTTGGCCGACCCAGGTATCAGGATTTAAATCTTCCATTTTTGCCTATGAAGAAGGGTTGCTGACTGAAGAATCTCAAGTCAATACCATAAAGAACCAAAGGCAAGCAACAAGATGGTTTAAAAAGAAGAAGCTAATCATCAGTCTGAAAAGTTTAGTAAGGGCAACATTCAAGTTGATTTTTTTAATGATGATGCTGATGAGAGGACTTTGAGAAAAGAGGTTTAGCATTTTCATCAGTCTTAAAATCTTGAGCATTCTGTAAAGTCGAGGAAATCTCAGTAATCTGAGCAATTTATTCACTTTGCTGGTCACGCTTTTTTGAACAGGGTTTTTGGGATTTGAGTTGTCGACTGTAACTGTTGTTGTATCGCCACTATCCATTATCCCGGAAAACATTAAATCAAATGGAAGTCTAGAGGGAAGGAAAAATTAAGAGATCTTGCTTGAAACTATTCTCCTTACATTGCCAAGATATCGATCCAGAACCAGCCTTGAAGATAGCTCATTGTAATCTTGTAAAAATCAGTGACGAGCCGATTTTTTGCATCGTAATAAGCTGTGATGAAATTGATAACAATGTCGATTCCAAAACAGATGTCAAAAACCAAATTTAAATAGTAAAAGAATGGATCGTCGTCAGGAGCAAAACTCACATACAATGGTGTGGTAATGGCTGTCAACACAAGCAGAAAAATGGTGAAAAAAGCCCATAAAAGACTAAATGTGCTCGTTGGGCTCAAAGGCTATAAGGAATTAATAATCTCATCACCACAGAAGATATTACTAAGATGCCAGTTTTCTTTGGTGGTGGAAGTGCTTCAGCCTCACTTTTGAAGTTATTGAAATAGGTTAGTGGTCTTAAAGCACCATAGATCTTGACTTTATTCCTTAAGGTTTGCATTACCCCAATAAAGTATGACACATGCAAAGCTTTTTTTATTCTCTTTCGATTCTTGATTTGTTTTTCTGTTAATGGTTTTTCTTCCTCGTCACTTGAACTCTCGATACCCAATCCCAATCCACTCTATTCACAGTATATTTATAAGAAGAGAATCCAGCTTACTTGGTTGAATTTAGAAGTAGGAGCAATATATTGAGATTTTGAAGTGTAAAACTTTTTGGGATTTCTTGTTTTAGTCGATCCATTTGGGGTTGTTGGGGCTTTGAGAGCGGGTCTGAGAGTCTTCTTGGGAGGAGTAAGATCATGAGAATCACTTAAAGAAGTGAAGCTGAAATTTCCCTGTCCACCTTTCTGTGGAGTCGAATTATTCGAAAAGTTTGAATGCTCCAAATTACGATATCTATACTCTTTCATCACATGAGGGGTTCCAATGTTGTCATCACTATCTTTGTGGTCAATAGTACTGAGGTCAATTGTGGGGTTTAGAGGGTTAAAATGGACACTCTTCTGAGTTTTGGAATTCTTATGTGGTAAGCTATTCAAAATTGCCATTGTTGTTCTTTTCTTATTGCTTCTTCTTTGAAAAAGATCACTTTTACTCAAATTTTCAGGAGAAGCTTGGTTATTTGAGGGAGAGATGGAGAAATGAGAAGTATTATTGGAACTTCCAGAGGTTTGATTTGATGGAGTTAGACTTTGAGAGAAATGACTTTTGGGTGTTCGAGTAAAGCTGAGTCTCGGCTGTAAAGTTTGCTCGAGAAAGCCTGCCTCGGTTTCAGTTGGGATTATGGACACTAAGATTCGGTTTTTGGTTTTTTCTCCTTCAGCATCCATATGCCTCAATGTTTTATTTCTTAAGTTAAAATTTTACTTATGTTGAAATCTCCTGTGAAATTGTTCCTCAAAGGACAGAATTGGAATGGCTAATATCAGAGAAGTATAGCTTCTGAGCTTGATTTCTTGCATATTAGTCAAAGAGTTGAACGAATTTCATTTCGATGTTTTCGTCAAAGAACTGCAACCACTTTATGTAGTCTTTTTACTCAAACGTTTTTCAATATAATAGGACTAATTCTAAACTTCCTGTGAAATAGGGTTTTGGCACGTAACCAATCAATTCAAATAAACTTGCTTTGATTTCTTCTGGAAAATCGTTTTGTAAAGAGAGAGTAGGTAATAGATTCACACAGTATGGAGTTGGCTTTTATGAAATAAAAAATAAAAATAAAAGCAAGAGATGACATGACACAACAAAATTAATATGATGTAAATTAAAATAAAATAATAAAACAGATCTTCGAATGATATTTTTTTTAACTTTCTGGCCTTTTTAGACCTTTTAATCAATCTCTAATAATTTGTCCAAAAACATATTTACAAAGACTCCTTTTCTTTTAAAGCAAACTCCTTGGAGTTAAACCATGCGCAAACTCAACATAAGAAATTCTTCCATCTTTATTCAAATCTAATGCGGTCATCAAACAATTTATTTCTCTCTGTGTTGGGTGCCAATCGTATGCCTTCAAAAAATCTTCCAACTAAATCAATTTAGAATTTCATTGCATTCCTACTAACTTACAGCTTCTGAGGACACAAAGCCTTCGTTCTTGATATCAACTTTATCAAAAGCATCACGTATTTCAAAAGTGGTGGTATCATGTAATTTTCTTCTTAAATTCTCAAATATTCCTTCATTCTCCAGACACAAGCTCATCACTTTATTTATCTTTCTTCTTGTGTCCAATGAAAATAACTATATTGAGAGTTAATAAGACATTTTCAACACTTTAATCCTTACTCTATCAACACTGAGTTGTGTGTCTTTAAAGAAAGGACCTCTATTTCTGACAGCAATGGATAATTCGTAATTTAAGGGCAATAAAAGATCTTCAAAATCTCTTTGTCCAATGATGTCATCTCTATCCTTATCAAGGCTGCTGAATAATAAGCGAAGTTCGTCTTTATTGGGGAAAACTCCATATTTCTTCAATCCTTCGATCAAATGACTTTCAGTCAAATATACTCTCTTCTCTGGCTTAAAAGATCCGAAAAACGCAAAAATATTCCAATCTGGCTGAGCTGCCAACTCATCCTTGGCGTTTTCAAGCTCTTTTGTAAAAGACAAAATTTGTCTCAAAATAGAAATAAATCCTAGCTCACCAGATGTTGGTCCTCCAAATTTCAGCTCTTTCTTCACTTCCACCGGATGTTCTTGTTCTGGTCCTGCTTCATCAACAACATTAATTGGCTCTTTGCTCTTCATTGTTGTTCCAAAAGCTGTGCTTGCTGCAGACATATTTCCTTGATGTCTTCTTCCCGAATTTTTTTCATCTTTTACAGGAGATAAAAATTCTTGATTCTGATGGAAAATTCTTGCAGAAATGACCACAGCATCCCTATCTCTTTCTCTTTCAGACAATAACAATGAATTTTGAATCTGAACACTCTGACCAATTTGCTGCCTCTGGCTCTGGCATAATTCAGCTTTTTTTGTCGTTTTCATAGCAGTATATGTCAATGGTTGAAGTTCTGCGACTAATTCCTTCAGGAAAATATACCCTTTATCTTCTCTGTCAATTCTTCTGAGGATTGCTATCACATCTCTTCTGTCAGGGTACATAGCTTGTCCTCGGAAGAAAGTCATAAGATTGTCAAAATCAATGCGTTCAGTTGAATATTTATCAATTGTATCAAATGCTACTTCAAAGCTAAAGTCTTTTTGTTGAACCAATCTCGCCTTTTGAAGATCCAAGTTCAAGTAAAATGATATCTCCCTATTATGAAATTTAGACTCCAAATAACCCAAATCTAGAATTACTTGTCAATGAGTTGGGCTAATGCTTCTTCGATTTTGGTGGGTAAATATTGTTTCACAGTGACTTTATAGTTTGCTCGTTGGGAAGTCACAGTTCTCAGTAATGGGTTCTCAAAAGGAAGCGAGGCATTGAGAAATTCGCTGTATGATAATTCTTGATCCCCATCCAGATCAAATCTTTGGATGAAGATTCCACACTGTTCCTCACTGTAGTAAATTTTGTTGTCTGCTAAGAAGTTGACTATGCCTTTTGCGGTAATGAACCCTCCTTTACGCCTTTCAATTCTCTGATAGGCTGCATAAGGCTCGAAATCTTTGAATTTGCAGACATTTTGTCGATATCTCTCAATTTCTTGTTCACCAGCACTAATTGAAAGCAATAAAGCTCCTACTTTGCTGCTTATTTGGTATGATAACATTGGGAATCTAGAGGAAAAGCTTAAAAGGGAAACTTCTTTTCAGAATTAAAAGTTTGATTTTTGTTTATCAAAACAAATCAAATATTTTCTTGACAAGAAAAATACAACTTTTCACGAAATTAGTCGTAACAAATTAAACCTTTTTCATACACAAATTAATAGTGGAAGTTTTATTCTTGAAAAGTTCATTTAAAAAATACACTAAAATACAAATTAGTAATACATAATGAGACAGCTTGCATCATGCCATGCAAGCATTTAAAAAAAAAGAAGAGATATTTTATAACTTTACAAATGTCTATAAAAAGACTTGGATTTCCCATGTCTCATCATAGATTCATCCAAAAATAAAGATTTGTTAAGGAGAGGAGTCACCACCACCGAGAGTGGAGAACCCTTCGCTTGTCTTCTTTTTGCCTCGAGATATGGGACTATCGCCTTTCATACTTTCTCTGGTTTCCATAATTGGATTGAGCTTATTATTAGCTGAGACATGATAAGCATTCCTCCTTCTTACGGCTGACAATAAATTCTTCTCAAAAAATGACACTAAATTGGAAAATTAGATGATATTGAATTTTATTATAATACCTTTCTTTAGAACTATTTGTTTCTTTTGAGGTGAAACTGGAGGTGAAAACTCAACTTGGATAAGATTTGACTCTGGTGTACCATTATCTAAAAAAATATTATTAACTACCCAAAAATTTCAAAATATACTGTAAGAAATATTAGAATCTCTTTCAGATTCAATTCTATTTTGAAGACGGACCGGAGTATTTTGTCCAGAAACTCTTGCAGAATCCATAGGAATCTCAATTTGATCCAACAATTCCTCAAACTTAGGATGCCGACTTTTAGCTGAAGATGATTCCACTTCAGTTAACTTTATCTGGAATCCTGGATTTATACTCCTACTTGAAACTGATTCATCAATAAGTCCTTTCATCACTGAACTTTGATCACCCATCAACGACTTTTCCTTTGCATCACTGGGAAGTTTTTTCGATGATCGAAGAATTGTTGATTTTTTCTTCTTTTTAGGTTGACTGCTAATACTACTTCTAATACCATATTCCAACTCTTCTCTTTGTCGCTCTGTTAACTCCTCAGTGGTTACAGTTTGACTATCTGGCAAGTCACTTAACTTGATAGTAGAAGGCATGTCAGGTGAAGGGCAAGTTGGAGTGTGCAAAGTTCTTCTGAAAACTGTTGACTGAGCTGTTTTTACTTTTCTTATTGGAACATCTGCCTTGGAAGTAAGTCTTCTCGCGATCTCAAGAATCTTCTCCTTTATGTTCATGAATATGCCTGGTTTAGGCACTGGCCTGACCAAATTCAACTTTCTCTTTTTCTCTTTCTCAATTTCTTTCATAAGAAGCTCTTCATCCGTTTTCACCAATAATAAGTGGAAAATATATTCAGTTTTTCGCAGCAGCACAGGTTTTTTATTAGAGCGGTGACTTTCGAGATTTTCAGTTGTATCCCCTTCTCTCATTATTCTCTCATGCTTTTGCTCAATTCGATCTTTTCTCAGAGTTGCAATTCTATTAATCTGCTCTTCCATCTTTGGAAAATCCTCTAATGCTCGCAAAAACGGGGCCTTTGGAATAACAATTAAAACTGTCGGTGTCAACGCTTGACAAAAACAGAGTCTCTTTGTCTTATGAATAACTTCGACTTCGCCAAACAGTGTTCCCTCAGATAAAGAGTAGATATCTTGAGCATATTCTGTTGTAAACTTGATTGATCCTTTTGAAATAAAATAAACTATTTTAAAAAAAATTAATGAATATTCAATATTCTCAATTACTTTCATTGGCAACATCGTCTTGGCGATATAAAATTTCATTTGGTTTCAACTTTAGCAATCTAGCATGAAGCAATAGAGAAGCAGTAAAAGTCGCATCAATTTGAAGGATCAAAATATTCTTTGTCAACTCAAAGTAAGAAAATAACAACACTTTGGTCCTCAAATTCATTGGCAACCCCTTCACGACGGAATTTGGATCAATCCAATGGAGCATCTCTTCTTTATGGTTTATTTCGAAAAATCTTTGAATTTTTTGTCTCAAAAACTGTGGAATATCTGCATGTCTCGCAAAGCCTTTAAATGCTTCAATTTTATCCTACGTTTGAGAATTATTCTCTCTCGGAACCAAATAACGTACCGCCAGGTCTTGATTCTTTTTATCAAAGTTTGACAACGTTGATGACAAAATACCAACGACAAAAGAATAGAAAAGCACACCACATATCATCCAGATATTTAACAGCGTAGATTCTAAAGGAGTTCCTGCTTGGATATCAGCGATTCCCACAGTCGTAATTGTTGTAAAAGACCAATAGACTGCGGCAACATACTGAGCTCCTGCATCCGCATCAAGCAATCCAGCTTGCCCTACCCACGTATCTGGTGTCAAATTCTCCAATTTTGCCTATGCGGAAATAAGATATTTAATACAACTCTCTCTTTCTTACCACAAAGAACCAAAGGCAACCCACAATATGATTTAAAAAGACGAAACTGAGAAATATTTTCAGAACACGAGTAACGTTGACGTTGAGACTGAGTTTTTTAACGATTTTTGGAGCTGATTGACTGATTGAGAAAATTTTCAACATTTTTATCAAGCGAAAAATCTTCAATAGTCTAATCAATCTTGGAATTCGAAATAATCTGAAGAGCTGACTAGTCTGATCAGAGGAGTGATATGCGTCAAAAATCCAAGAACTGATTATCTCGAAAGGCAACACTGCAATTAAATCCACAGCAAACCAAGATTGCAGATATCTCTTTGCAATTTTCTTTTGATCCCATACAATTCTCCTGTCAATATCAACATAAGCAGTCAGGAAATTCAAGATGATATCCAAAGCAAAGCAGATATCAAAAATATCATTCAGAAATGTAAAGGTTTCATCGTCATCTGAAGCAAAACTTATGTACAAAGGAGTCAAGATAGCTGCTGCTAACAACAATATGACAATTGTAAAGGTCCAAAAGGCCGTAAAATTCGTTGTTGGATGCAAAGGCTATTTACTTAGTGAGAATAATAGCAAAAGTTTTTCTTACAAAAATTTTATTCTCCCTGTTTTCGATTGCAGGTTTTTGCTTTTCAAACTCTTCGATGTAAAACATAGGTCTGACCGCTCCATAGACTTTGACTTTATTTTTGAAGTAAAGCATCACTCCAATGTAATACACCGCATAAAACACCTTCTTTAGTCGAAAACGTATTCTCTTTCTTTTTGGAGATATCTCCTCATCATCTGACTCGCTATTCGAACTTGATGTGGAATGAGGCTAAAAGCCCAAATTAATACAAATTAGTTCCTCGAAATACTATACCTCAAACATTTCATATGTTGGACACTGAAGTTCATACTGTGATCTGAATAAAGGAGATGGATTATCATCATCCTGAATCTCGTATTTTGGTGCTGCATTCTCTTCTTGGAGCTTTAAACGGTGACTCAGCTTTGTAGATCTTGAAGACTCTGGACTTGCTCCCCCCAATTGATTTTGCAAAACAGCACGAAACATACTGTTTCGAAGTTTCAACTGAGATTCTCGAATGGAGATTTTTGCTTTCGAATTTCTTCTCTTTTCGTTCGCCTTTGCTGCCTTATTCGATGCCTCTATTCTCAAAACGCTTTGTCTTAACCTACTGGCGAGTGTATTTGCCCTCGGTGCTCCACGATCGGAGTTTGCAGTCTCTGGAGCATTTATTGTCACACTGTGAGTATTCCCTATCATTAAGCTTGGTCTTTTTGGAGGTTTCAAGATCGATTTTCTTCGATTTGCAAGGGAGCTTTGAGGACTTTTGAAAAGAAAGCGTTTTCTCTCTGAATTCTCAGGAGAAAAGTTGAAAAGCAAGGATTGTTGAGATGGAGACATTAAAAGACTGGGAGATGAAATTGAATTTGAAAGGGGACTCTGCAGATTACTGTCAAATCCCTCTGGCGATCCAGGTGTTTGCTTTGGTGGGGAGAAACCGCCTTGGAATTCGATCGATGCAAGAGGGACATGTCTTTTCCGTTTTATGGGGTTTACATCCATCTAATGATAAATTATATTGTAAAAACCCAAACCTTTACTTGTTTCATGAATATTCACATAAAGCTAAATATTTTTTTTCCCTCATCGGCTTTCAGTTTCATATTAAACTCACTCCCTCTCGAATATTTTGATACCCTATATGTGCTCTTTGAATAATTTTGAGGCTTAACAAGAAGGGATTCCTCTAGATTTTCTCAAGAAGGAAAGTTATCAATCCCATATGTCAGATTTATTTTGACAAAAAAGTCCCTTCCCCTTTGTTTAGGGGATTTCAATTTCTAGAAATGGGCTAGTCTGTAACAACAATTGGATCAAACATTTTTCAAAGACTAGCTTCAACAAAAGGAAGAAAGATTAATCAGATTGTTGCTGTTGACAAAAAAATAGGGTATGTTGGAGTGAAAGCAATCAAAAAGCCTATATTTAGACTTTAATTATTGAACCCAACACACAATAAGCTGTTTGTTTGTTTTTTATTTTGACAAATTAATTTATTTTATTGAAATGGCAAGTTGCATTTTCTTAGCTTATTTAGCCAACCAATGAACTCGTCATATCTTATGCTATTTCATATAAATCTCACAATATTGAACTCATTAGTCTCTTAATTTCATATTCTCATGAAGATGGAAATCCATCTTCCCTATCATATCAGGTCTAGTAAAAAGGGATATTATGTAAAAAATTATAAATCATTTCAAAGGCAGACTGAGGTTGATCAGCAGGGACAAGGTGTCCACATTTAAAAAGCAGCAAAAATGTGAAGTTTCCGTATCCTTTTACCAACCCAGCTGTTGTTCCATTTGCTAACTTCCAAACTGTCCTTTTTGCATTTCTAAAATTTTTGATATCAGTCCAATTCAATGCATTTATGTAATTCAATGCCCCTTCATAACTCACATTCTCATCATCCTGCCCCTGATACAACAACACAGGCAATTTCTCAAATAAACCAGGATAAAAATCAGCAACACTTTCAGTATTATCTCCAAAATAATCATCAGAAACATCTTGAGAACAATCTTCATACTCCTGGTAAGGAATTCCAAGAAAATCTTGGGCTTCTGTTGTACTCAACCAATCTGCATAAGGATCATCGCTTTCATCAAACTCTCGATAATTCCAATGACTTACACCTCCAGCAAGCGTTGTTAATTGTTCCAAAAGGGAATTTGAGATATTTGTTGCATCATAATAATCTCCCTTTGATATATCAATAAGTGCCTGGACTTCCTGAAACCTCAAATTATCCCTACTCCTTGAATCAACCATGCCAGCCGCATATCCAAAAGATCCATAAGTGGGAATCTGCCTCTTTGGATCGGACCAGCCATCTCCAATAGCAACTCCTTTGATAGTGACCTGACTTGTAAAAGTCTTATTATTTAATAAATCATGGGTATATACGGGAATCCATTTTCCAGCGTAAGATTCTCCAACGAAATACAGAGGGTTTTTCATCATTTCAGGAAATAATTGATAGAATCTAGCCAAGAAAACTTGGAAATGTTTTGATGATTGAGCTGTAGAACTCACATTTAATCCATTTGCCTGTGAAAAACCAGTTCCAGTTGGTTGATCGATATACAAGAGATGTGCATATTGGTTCCATGTTAATGGGTTATTTCCAAAGGAAAACTTTGAAGAAGAATTGTCTTTCTCTATTGTGACTGGCCCAAATTGAACATAATTCCCAAAAGCTGAAGAGCATCCCGGACCACCTTCTAACCAAATTATAAGAGGAGCTGAAGCAGATATTTGGCTCTGATTAAAAGCATAAAGGTGATAGTATAAGTTTGCTTGGGTAATGTTGTCAATTACAATAAAGCCTGTAAACATCTCTCCTGTAAAAGGAAAGTTGGGATCACTTCGTGTGATGTTATTCTTCTCATTAAAGGTTTTGCCTGTGACCAGGAGGAAGATTGTGAGTAAACTTATGAGGATGAATAAAGTCTGTAGCATTTCAACAAAAGAGAAGAAAAAAAAATAAATTTTTGAAATTAATCAGTGGGTTTTACAAAGGTTTCTCTCTCTTGTCTGTCACTTGTTACTTGTGAAAGTTTTGTCATATTATTCGATTATTATTATTATTATTAATTCATACTGTTGGTGGAACTCTCTCGAAAGAGAAATATAATTCTTTAAGAATAATGAAACTCAACATCGTTTAATGAAGAGGAATTTTATTAATAAACTTATTGACCATTTCATAAGAGGCTTGAGGGACATAAATAGGAACCATGTGGCCAGCTTTAAACAATAAGAGGAAGGTGAAATTACCATATCCTTTCACCAAACCTGCTTTAGATCCATCAGAAAGTTTCCAGACTTTCCTTTCCGATTTTCTAAAGTTTTTCACGTCAACCCAATTCAAAGCATTTATGTAATTCAAGGTTCCCTCATAGTCCACATTATCGTCATCTTGGCCATTATAAAGAAGCACGGGAATCTTTGCAATCAGTTCAGGGTATAAATCAGCCACACTTTGTGTGTTATCTGACTCAAAATCATCAGAAACATCTGCATTGCAGTCCTCATAAGGCTGATAAGGGATGCCCAAGAAATCCTGGGTCTTTGTTGTGTTCAACCAGACAGAGAAGGGGAAATTGGAACCATCGTCATATTCTCTGTAGTTATATTCACTGATACCTCCTGCAGCAGCGGCAAGGTTGTCGAGAATTGTGTTGGCAATCTTGGTTGCTTTCCAATATTCTTGATTGCGAATCAAAGTGATGGCCTCAAGTTCTTGAAGTCTGAGCTTATCTCTGGTGCTTCCGTCAATAACTCCAGAAACATAGCCATATGATCCGTATGTTGGGACTTGTCTCAAGGGATCAGACCATCCATCTCCAACACCAATTCCTCCGATTGTGATCATGCGACTAAAGGTCTGATTCTTGAGGAGCTCAGAAGCAAACATTGGCACGTACTTTCCAGCATAAGACTCTCCGAACAAGAATAATTGATTTGAGCTGAGTTCAGGATAAAGTTGGTAAAATCTTGCTAAAAAGACTTGGAAATTTTGAGATGCCTGATATGTTGAAGACACATTCAAACCATTAGCTCTTGAAAAACCTGAGCCTGTAGGTTGATCAATAAACACCAAGTGAGCCAATTTGTTCCAGGTCCATTCATTCTTTTCATAAGTAAACCCAGTATTATTCGAAGTATTCAAAACTTTAACAGGTCCCAACTCATTGTAGTTACCGAAAGCTGAGGCACATCCAGGACCTCCTTGGAGCCAGATAATAACGGGAGCATCATTAGTTAAGACGGTTTCTTTCACAGCAAAGAGATGGTAATATAAATTAGCTTGGGTCTTGTTGTCTACAACAATAAAGCCTGTAAACATTTCACCTTGGAAAGGGAAATTAGGGTCTTTGCGTGTGATATTGTTTTTCTCATTGAAAGTTTGTTGGGAAAAGACAATGGCAAGAAGAAGGGTAAAACAAAGGATTTTTGGGAGCAGCATTATTCAGGATTAAGGTGAATAATAATTAATAATAGATTGTATCTGTATTGTTAAAGTTTGAATTTCTTCTCTGATATCTGCGAAATAAAACTTAATATGCTCAATAAAACTTATATTTCAACACTTTTTCCTCATAAATGTTGGTTATTTTAACATTAGTGATTCAATAGACTTTCTTAATAAAAAAATATTTCTTTCTTATATCAGACATAGAAAGCAATGGAAAAATTTTATAGCTAAAGAGAATCTGGAAGAATGAAAGATTAAAAAGAGTTTTGAATTTTTTTGGCGATATTGATTTGAATCGAACGAACTCTTTTCCGGAGAAATAGATAAAAAAAAAATTCAAGAATTTTTTTGAGAAAATTTTTACAAAAATATTTGCTTATTGAAAAAACTGTCTCACCCAGAAACCGAGTTCTCTGGGACTTCATGAGGGGAATGCTGGGTTCTTTTGAAAGAACACCTGACAATAATGTCTGGAATTTTGGAAAGAGATTGGAGAGCCCTGATGGCACCTCTAATTTTGATTTCTGATTATTCCTGGCTCATTCATTAACAAAAATATTCTTTTCAAACAATAAAAAATTGAATTTTTAAGATGGTAGTCTTAGTTCAAAGAGTAACTCTTTCTCTTCTCTGATCTCAAAGTTTAACAAAGATCTTTCATATTTTTTCAAACTCCATATCTACTATATATAGTATAATTTCAATAATAGAATCCTTCGCATCTCTATTACCCTGGAGGACACATTGAATCAGTTAAAATTTCTATCTCCAAACTTTTATCAAGTGTTCCAATAAATATTAAAATGGCTTCCGGTACACCTTTTGAAGAATTCAAGAGTATATTCCTTTATCTGGTCCTCCCTTAATCTTATTTCTAGTTCTACTGATTGGAGATGTAAGAGTTGGCAAAACAAGTTTCTTCACCAAGTAAACTGGAAAGCGCCTTCAGGATTTAAATTTATAGATATACCCGAAACATCGTCAATAAAAATGAACCACCCACTATTGGTGTTGATTATTCGACAAAGAGTATAGTCTTACGTGATGGAACCATTGTTAAGGCCAAAATTTGGGACACAGGTAATTCCTTTGCTCACATCCTGAAAATATTGATGAATTATAGCCGGTTCAGAAAAATATAAAGCTATAACAACAGCGTATTTCCTCATTTTACAGGCGTTTTTAATCGTCCCCCAGGCATTATAGAAAATCAGTTGGAGCGATGTTATTTTACGATATAACTGATCAAATCACATTTAATCATACAAGAGACTGGTTGAATGAAATTCAGGAACATACAGAAGATGATATCGTTGTTATGTTGGTTGGGAATAAATTAGATCTTACACAAGAAAATCCTGCAAGTAGAGTCATATCTGAGCAAGAGGCCAGAGAATTTGCTGTCAAGAATGGGCTTTTATACAGTGAAACTTCAGCAAAAACTGGTCAAAATGTAAAGGAAGCCTTTGAATCTCTTGTTGAAAGTATTTTACTTTTTTTGGACAGTTGATAAATTGTATAGCTATATATGAAAAACAAAAAGAAAGAGGATATAATCGACAAACTGAAGATGAGGATAAAATCAAAATCGACAAAAGTTTCGATAAACCCCCTGAAACACAAAAGAGCTGCTGTAATTAACTCTGAATTGAATCAGCAAGAAAGAATTTGAATTGTTGTCCTTTATACATTATGTACTATTTTTTCCAAAAATCAAAATGGACATTCCCTACTTCTGCTTGAATAAATACGGTATATGTCCTGCATTATCATCTGCATCACCACTCTCATAAAAATCTTTTTTATTTAAATATGATTTTTAAAAAATTCAAGTTCTCTTCAAAATGAAGAATAAGTATGTAGAAATAAAATACAATGCAATCTAATCTTTTCCAAAGCTCCAGAGGAATCCACCAGCAGAATCCACAATAGATATAAACCCAAAGCCAAACTTAGCTGAGATAAATCCAACTTGTGACAAGTTTATATTTACTGTCGAGACATGTGACCTTCGCCAGCAGCCTTTTTTATAATACATGCAGACATAGCACAATCATCATAAATTATAAAAACAAAAACATAATAAATTAAAAATCGAACCTTCACATTAAATTATTCTTCTTCTTATTTTAAAAACGTTTTTTTATTCACAATAAGCGTGTCCAGACTTAGCCTCTTCTCTACATGAAAGCTAAAATCTCAGCATTTCTGCTTCTTCCTCCATTAGGAGATTTTTTTGATTTTCTACTGTCCACTGCTGCTCTTCCTCGAGCTGGTTGACTGACACCTCTTTTGATCGATCTCAATGATCTTAAACTTGGATTCTCTAAAGGAGACGCCTTCTCAGGAAATGAAGAAGCCTTAAATGAGTCTGGAGGCGTTGAGTCACCACATTCAATTACTTTGAAACCAAGATTTTCTCGTGGAGAAGCGGAAAAATCTTCGCTGTAATCTTTAAAGTAATTTGAGCTTACAGAGTATGAAGAAACAGCAAGTTCACTGACTTCAGAGTAATTGTGTAGATTTTCAGTATGTTCAGTTGGATTTGCTTGTTTGATCGATTTTAATGGTGAACTATTGTGTTTATTGAAAATTTCCTCAGAGAGATCATGGCCGATGATAAGTGGCTCAGATTTTAGAGAAAATAAACTAGGTTTTGCAAAGATAGTCTTTTTGAAATCCGTTTCTGGAGTAACAAGTGGGCTGAGACTGGAAAAAGTTCCTTCAAATTTTGACAAAGATTTACGTCTTGTCAGTAAAAATGATGGAAGTCCAGGATGATGAGCTTCTTCATCCAGCAATTTTCTCAAAGAAGCTTTCGTAAAAATATTTCTCTCAACCAATGTCTCAAGAAACACTTCAAATAAGGATCCACTTTTCTTCTTTTCTTGTTCGATTTGAGTGATGTAATTCAAGAACTTTCTAATTCCCACTTTCTGAAGTACAGGAGCGACGACGTTCAAAGGGAATTTCTGTTTCCATTCTGCTGTCTCTTTACGCGAAGTATATTCGTATATCGCTTCATATTCTTCCTTTATCTCAATCTATTGGGGAAATGGTTAATTTTTCTAATTCAAAAGTTTTTCCTTACAGAACTGCAATCTCCAAAGTAAACCACAATACAATTTACTTTATCGTTTGAATCCAATATTCTCTCCACTTCCATACAAAATCTCTTTGAATACCTATGAACTGTAAATATTCAGGACCTCCCAATCACTCATTACAGGTTATCTCTTTCAAGGGAAACGTTGAATAGTTTGACAAGTTCTTCGAGGTTAGTATCGCCAGGTAATTTAAGAGCGATATTAAAAGAAATTTCCAATGATTTTGCCAATAGATCTCTTAAATCTGGTTCAGAATGCTTAAACAGTGAAAACGGTTCATTGGGATTTTTCCTCATATCACTTGGTCCCAAAAACACGACATCTCCCACCAAATTCTTTAACTGAAAGAAATCCACCGTCAGAAAGTCAATTTTGTGATGAACTCCGTAAATCTGAGAATTATGCCTTGCACTCAAAGTTTTCTCAGGATCAATATCAATACTCAACACGTAATCACAATACTTTGCAAACTACAAAACCATTAGAATATCATCGAAAAAGAGCTTGAAACCTGAATTGTATTGCCTCCGAAACCACATAAAGCATCCACCATGATATTACAATGAAGTCTCTTGGCGATATGTACACCGACATTTTCTGGGGTAATTTCGTGCCATTCTTTCGCTTTGATACCTTTATCGTACATCGAAAAAATTTCTTGCTTGATTATTGTTGGTGTATTTTCGTGCATCGCATTCTTCAAACTTGGCACGAATGATGAAGCATTTGGAGGACTGCATGTTGGAATCTTCTTATTAACAATCTTTACAACCATTTTGTACTCTTCTCCTAGCACCAACACCTCGTTCAATGGGTATTCTGGAGACACGCTTGGCTTGGGCTGAGGAGCATTGTTATCTAGCGCTAAACCTTTTGAGAAAGTTGGTGAACTTTTCTGAGAGGGATTATCAACATCAATTGATAAAATAGGACGTTTCGCAGTGTTTTTGTTCAGATTGAGAGTATTTGGATCGTTTTCAACAGGGCGGGATGTGAAAAGACCTAGGAAACCTCCTTTTCCAAAGAAAGAAAAAGAAGCCTTTTTAGATTTTTTATCCGATCCGAGAGATTGTTCTGCCATTGATTTTAGGGTATAATTGCAGAATCTAAATTTAAAGTAAATAAAAATTGAGCCGATGACATAACGAAAAATAACAAATTATTACTTCAAATTTCTGACTCAAATCTGGTTTATAGAAATAAATCCTTATATTGGACCATTCTGATTAACGCCTGACTTACAAAGTCGTATTATCTACTGATATCTATTTTGTTTTGGTATTTTCTCAGAAATCATTGAAATGAATTTTTTTCAAAAGCTACAAAAAAATTATATGAAAAATTTTCTGTACGAATTTTGCATCAGAAGAAATTTTTGTTTTAAATTAATGTTTAATCTTCTGTTAATCTATTATCTATTGCCTACGGACCATTTTTTCACTTTAAAAAAGTAGGTCTGAAGATGTAAGCTAAAAAAACGCTTTCGAAGTAAATTTGGCTAGAAAAAAACTTTGGCTCGAAAATTTGAACTCTGGATGAAATTCTAGAAAGATAATAATTTTAACGTTTTTCATTTGAACCCTTGGCGTTATGGGCTGAGGACTCAAGCAGATCCCCAAGTGTTTTACAAAAGAACTAAATTTCTCAATAACTCGCACCAAAACAGAAGAAATTATTCAAATTTTGAAAAAGGATAGATATTCTTTTCTTCTAGAAAAATCTTTTTGTGATTTAGCTAATTTAGTTTCTCTGGATTCGGCTCACTTCAAAAACATCCGAGCCTTCCAATTGTTGTTTCAATTTTGAAGGGATTGAATTTGAAATTTATTGCGCTTTTTCAAGTTTAATTTTATGGTAGAATAATTTTTCAAACTCTTAGATATATCCATCCACAAGTAAATTATTTTGTCAAGAAGTCTTTCAAAAGATAAAAAGAGTTCGATTCTGAAAAAAAAATTTTGTTCTTTTTTATTTTTTTCCCAAGTCCGGAAAAGAGTTCGATCTGAGAAATCCAACAAAAGACGCCAAAGTAGTTCAAAATAAACACTTTGAGGGCCCTCCCTGTATTTTACTTCGTTTAATTCTTTTCACTATTTCCGCCCATGACAAACTACCACAAAAAGATTGGAGAGAGAGACATTGGAATTTAGGCTATCAGGAAAAAAAATTAGATTAATTTGTAATTCAGTAATAAGTTTCATAATCTCTTTGATTGACAAGTCTTGGGTGATTTACTTAAATCAAACTCTTCAATAGTCATCTTTAAAAATCCTCGTTACCCGAAATGCTTGTTGGTGATTCAAAAACTGTCACAGGAAGCTCTTCCTCTAAGCAAACCGACCCGTATCCTCTTTTCTCTTCGCACCTTTATCTCACCATACCTCTCCAGATTCTCCAATGAAAGATTAGTTGGTGTTAGACAACAACTTCCTGCAGAGGATGCTGAACCTGGAAGACATAGCCACAGCTCCAGACTTATCAATGTAGGGATTCTTTGGATATTTCCCTCTGAATTTCTTAGAATAAACCAAATAAACTTCCAATGAAAGTCACTCGAGATGACTCTCGAGGATTCGAAAGTGATAGCAAACTTCGCACAGGATCTAGTAATTATCATTCTGCCGTCCACCTTAGACACAATAAAGGTGAGATCCTCAATTTTTCACTTCCTCTTAATTGAGAATAATAGATTTACATAACCTCTCATCATCATCAAAACTTTTCGAAAGTCCTACCAAGCTACCAGCAATAGGAACACCTTCAAATAGAGCAAACCTCAAAGTGAGTTGGCCTTCTGCAAAGCATAGCTCTGCTGGATATTGTAAAACCCCTTTTAAGAAACCCCAATCCTTCTGACACAAATCCATAGATCAAGCATATAAGAGTCTAATTGAGTCAGATACCACCGAAATGAACGCCAAAGATATTGAAACTGAGAATATGCTATTAAGAAATGCTCTCAAAGACATGAATGAGAATTTACAACAGAGAGTTGAAAGGGTTAAACAATCTGAATTCATCCCCAAAAGACCAGAGTTTAAAGATAAAAACATTGATGAACAAATGAGAACCCTCCTTAAAGAACTTGAAAACAATGAAAAATTACTCGCTATTAATGAAGAAGAATACAAAAGACTTGATTCAAAAGTCCAACAAGTCTCAGATCCAAACTATTATTATGATCTTGATAAAAATGTCAGAGACATTTACAAACAAATTGAAGAAATGCGCAGAGATAATAAAAAACTTTATATCACCAGTTCTGCAACAGGAAAAAACCTTGATCGAATTGAGAATATTACAGGAATTCCTGTTATTATGGAAGAGGCTCTCGCCAAAGAAAAAGAGATTGTTATTATCAAGCATAAAGTTGAAGACCTTAAAGCCAAAAATGAAATCTTCAAAGAGGAGAAACACCAAAAACTTCTCAAGAACAAGAAATTGACCGAACAAGTTAAACAATTAAGCCAAGGAAACTACGTTGACGATGAGGCTGAAAGACTCGCAATCCAATATAAGTCACTCCAAAGAAAATTAAAAACTGCTGAGGAAGATTTGAAACTCACCAAGAATAAACAAAAGAAGTTTATGGAAACCCAAAAAGGCAGAGAATTAGAAGAGTTATTCAGTCGACATCTCAAAGATCGAGAACTTTTTGAAACACTTGACAATATGATCGCTGAACAAGTTGGTGTTATGAGAGAAATGGTTAAGAATCAATCTGGAAGCAGGAATAAGGTTATTGAAGAGATCATTAATAATCTCACTATCAATTTGGACAAAGAAGAAGGAGCCAGAGAAAGAACTGCACAGAGCTTTGAAGAGTCCAAACATGGAGTTGATAAAACCTACAAATCCATGTCACCTTCTAAAGGAAAGTTCTCAAGCACTCAGGGACTTGGAATCAAAGGACAAATGTACGATGGACTCCCATTATTCTCTCCAGAAACCACCAAGAGCAAGTTAATTAAGACTCAGAGCAATAAAGTTGCAGTAAGAAGAGAGCTGCAAGATCAAAAGAAGCCAGTCTGGAGAGATACCGATAGTAAAAATGTGTCAAAAATTGACCTGACCCTTATCAAAACTGTTGAAGAGAAACCTCATCTTGCTGGTTATACGCCTTCTGAAGGTTTGAAAAAGCTGCAAAAAGCATTAGAATCTGGACGTGAAGAATATCAAAAAAGCGCAAGAAGTGAAAAGAGTGGAAATAATAGTCCTGCAAGATCAATTGGAAAAATGCCTGATTCAATAGAGAGTTCTCGAGTTGAAAAGAAAGAAGTTTTCAGAAACCCTAAATTAGGAAATCTTCCGAATCTTAAAGCCAATGAAGAACCTACGGGAAATCATCGCGAACAAGAGCATAATGTTGGTTTAAGTAAAAAGAGAAATCATGTCAAACCTTTGGGTCTTAAATCTAAGCCCACAGAAGATGAGTTTGATACTGAAGATATCCTTGACCATCCCGACGATATCAAAGGAGATCACACAAGTACTGAAAGACAAAAAAAGAAACAAATTGGAACCTCAGGAATTCTGAAAAGCCAAGCTAATAGTCGCATTCCCAGTGCAAATAAAAATAAATCTCCTGAACTTTTCAATGATGATCTTGATTATCCCAAGAAAAAGAATACCCAGAAACTCGAAAGTCTCCAAAATAATAAGCCCACTCAGGATCACGATGATCATGATGAATTTTTCAATGGTGGTGGTCAGAAACAAGGAAAAGCCATGAAAAAGAAGGAGTTGCTCAGCCAAGAACCTTCATTGAGAAATTCTCCAGATGTTCTTGAACAATCAGCTAGAACCAGAGGAGAAAGGGAAACAGTAAGAAAGAGTCAAAATCTTGATCTTCAGTTGAGGAAACAAGAGTCAAGACAAGTTTCTCCAGGAAAAAGAAGCGACTTGACAATAGATGTTGATGCAATCGAAAAAGAACATGAAGAAGTATTTGATTTTGGAGATGAAGAAAAGAAAACCCCTGTCCATCGTCAGCGTGATGAAGATGAAAAACCTAGAAAGAAAACTGTGAAAAAAGAAGATGTTTTAGATTTGGACACTAAACACAATCCTCAACATGAAACAGCCAAGAAAAATTCAGATGATGATATGTTTGATGATGCTGTTGACAATAGAATGAAAAATCTCAATAGAAAAAATTTTGATCAAAAGGTATCAGATTTTTTATTTTGAAAAAAATTTTATTAATATTTTTTTTTAAGCCAAAACCAGCAGCAATCAAGAAACAAGAAGATGATTTTGAAGAGTTTGAATTTTCATAACATTTTTTTCTTAAGCTATATCAAGTGTATTTAAATTAACACAATCCATATTATTTATTTGCATACATATTGTATTTATTCGTAATGCTCAGAGTTCAATTTTTTTTCAAGTTTGCCAAAAAAAATCTAATTTTTTATTTTTCGATACCTTGAATCACTAAACTTATCAGAACGGCTAATTTAAATTACAAAAAGCGCATCATTTCAAGTTGAGCCCAAATTCTATTTTAAACATCCACAATTGTCCAGTCCTCTGATGAACTATTCTCGCAACAGATATAACGACCTAGATGATTCGCTTGGGCCTAACGTATGAAAGTAATCTCTTACATTGATCATTCTAGGATGTAGAATTTCCCTCTGACGAAAATGACCAAGGTAGAGATCGAGATATCGAAAATCTTCGACCACTTAACCTCGAACCAATCACAAAAATGTCTGACGTTGATTTAACATTAATCATCTTTCCAATTAACAAATGAATTAGGCTCCAACACAACAAGGAAATGTGAAATACAATTGCAGATTATCTTCATCTAAAGAAAATTTCAATGCATTTCGAGATTTTACACCAGGAGGCATCCTCAAAACCAGCCAACATATCCAAAAAATGCAAAAAGATTCGAATAAATTCACCAATAAATACCCCGATAGAAATCATAATAATGGCTCCTATTATAACAAAGTACCCTTCCTTCCTAAAGCATTTTTTTTTACCAATCTCACTAATAGAATCCAAAATTCCAAAGAAATAATCAGCAACCACCACTTTTTAGAGATGAACAAGATCAGCCAATTTCGGATTCAAAAAATCATCTCTGCAACCTTAACAGAGGAAACAACTCCTTTTCTCAGAATAACTTCTCTCCATTTTCTCAAAGACCTCCTTCAAAGTTTGTTTATTCGAATCAAAACTCTATGAATAATAGTGGTCTGCCTTATTCAAATAACAACAAAAGAATCTCCTTCAATCATTCGAAAAGTAATGGATCTGGACCTCTCAGAGAGATGAATCGAAATGTTACTAATAACAATAACTTCAAGACTTCCTCATTTGCACCGAATAACAATCAACAAAGGCCGCGGAATCATTTCCAAGAGAATAATCACCACAACAATTCAAATAACCAAATCAACACTAAAAGTCAATCGAACTCAAATCCTGTCGCCACTCAAAATAACCTACTCAATCTTTTTGGAAATCTTTCCAATCTTCTCAAACCAAATAATAGCAAGCATGTTAACAATAATAATTCGATGAGGAGCAACTCTAATGATCAATCCAATAGTATGGCTCTTAGCACAATTTTCGAATCTCTTGCTGTTTTACAGGCTTTTAGTAATTCAGAAACTTTAAGTCAAACTTTGAACCTCCTCAACACGATAAAAAATTCGAACCCTCAACCTGAAAATAATTCAAGTCAGCCAATCCTTGTTGAGGAAGATAAACCTGCTACTGAAGCATTTTCTCCTGAAGATCCTTCTGGATCGGAGATTATGGGGAATAATGTTCCTACGATCCAAAAAGAGAACACCACTCATTCATTCTCCTTTCTTGAAATGCTAAATAATAACGGGAATCGACCTGAATCTGTGAATCATAAGAAACCAAAAACAAAAGATCAAGGTACAATGACTCCACCACCTATTGGGAGACGAAACCCCATGAATCAAGCAGAAAAAGAGAATCAACAACCAAGCTCAGGCATAAACAAAAACAAGCTAGCTACAAAATTAGAGCTCCTTCTTTCTCTTTCATCCAAAGAGAAATCTCCTCAAGTCAGACCTGAACCACTCGAAAGCAATAAAAAGAATAAAGAAGCTCTTGGAGTTAAAGAGGAAGAAATAGAAACTCCAGAAATATCACCTGAAAAGACTCCAACAAAACATTTTCCGAGAGAGCAAGAAATACTAAAATCACCTCCCAGACCAAATACCTTCCGTCCTTTCGTGGAAGCAAACATTACCCCACTACCAACTTCACAATTACTAAATAGTCAGCTGATGAATTTTGGAGAAGAATCCAAGAATCAACAACAACCTGAAGTTTCAAAGCCAAAACTGCTCGACTTTTTTGAGGATAAAGTTCAGATAGGAGGCAAAGAAAAGGAGGTGGAGAAACATCAAAGACAATACAAGTTACTTGGCTCTGACAGACCCCTCTTAACTCAAGAAAAAAATTTGCTCGAAAAATTAGAAAGGTTCGCAAATGAGGAAAAGAAAAACCCAGAAGAGAAGAAAACAGTTGAACAAGACGAGAAAGAAGATGATGAATTTAATTTTGAAAGCAGATATTTCATGTATAATCCAACTAAAGTTTGCAATAGATGTCGAAAACCTGGTCACTTTGAAAAAATGTGTACCGAAGAAAATCTCGTAAAGTGTGGATTTTGTGTTGGCTCTCATAAAATGGCAAATTGTGACCAAATTGTCTGCTTTAAATGTCTCAAAGTCGGACACAGAATGCAAAACTGTAAATCTCAACATTCTGCGACTTGTTTCAGATGCCAGAAAAAGGGACATACTTATCATAATTGTGGTATCATGATGGCCAAAGATCCCAGAACAACAGTTGCAGATAAAGAAAGAGATATGGGTCAGATTAAATGTTTATCTTGCAACCAATTTGGGCATGTCAACTGTAAATCTATCAAAAAAACATATGTTGATGATTTATATCAAGATTATAGTTCAAACGGACCTAACAACAAAGTATAATATTTTTTGTTTTTAAAAAACCTTTCTGTTGTTTCTATAGAAATAAAAGTTCATTGAATTAATGTAATGTGTGTTTATAAAGCAGACATCTCCCAAAAATATTCAAATATCAAGCAAATAGCTCTCCCATAGCTCTCTCGTATAATTCAGAATTGAAACAATAATATAGTTATGAAAAAAAAATTCACACACACACACACACACACACAAATTTCTTCAATTGAATTAAAATTAAAAAGTTAAAAAACTGATCGAGATTTTACTGCGGTTATTCTACTAAATAACTGAAAGAATGAACAGCCATATCACTCATTATTCTTCCATCAAGCAAAACAATGACTTCATTCTCTACCACAATCGTGCCAAAAGCTCCCTCTCTGTCTCCCCTACTCCACAAGCACATGACAAAAGCCCCATTTCAGTAATTTCTCTGTTTTGTTTGAAATACTAAATTCATTCTCAGGAGCTTATGAAAGAC
>Ga0182738_1001178_pt1 | contig 33373 bp, 26 predicted proteins | sample eDN5th30CBELigMG_FD_128876 | JGI IMG/M metagenome (GOLD analysis project Ga0182738, IMG submission 128876) | Enriched Miracle-Growth compost microbial communities from Emeryville, California, USA - eDNA 5th pass 30_C BE-Lig MG (version 2)... ...
ATCGGCTTTTGCGACCGGGCGTTCAATCGCGACACGGCGGCAGCAGGCATGCGCCGCGCGGCCGGCGTCGGCGTCGTGATCGTCCTCGTCGCCATCGCCTGGTTCGCGGGCTTGCTGGTCGAGCGGCTGGTGGCGCGCATTCCCTATGGCATCGTGCTCATCCCCGTCATCGCATCGGTGCTGCTGGCGAGCCGCAGCCTCCATGACCATGTCGCCCGCGTATTGAACGCCTTTCATTCCGGCGGGCTCGACGGCGCGCGTAAGGCGGTCTCGATGATCGTCGGCCGCGATCCCGACAGCCTCGACAAGGCGGGGGTCACACGCGCCGCGATCGAATCGACGGCCGAGAACTTTTCCGATGGCGTCGTGGCGCCGGCCTTCTGGTTCGCGGTGTTCGGCCTGCCGGGCCTCTTCGCTTACAAGATGATCAACACGGCGGATTCGATGATCGGCCACCGCACGGCCCGGCATGAGGCTTTCGGCTGGGCGGCGGCGCGGCTGGACGATCTGGTCAACCTGCCCGCCAGCCGTCTCGCCGGCTTCCTCATCTCCATGGCGGCGCCCTTCGTCGGTGGCACCATCAAGCAATCCATGCTGGTCATGCTCGACGATGCGCGCAAGCATCGCTCGCCCAATGCCGGCTGGCCGGAGGCAGCGATGGCCGGCGCGCTCGGTCTGGCGCTCGCCGGACCGCGCCGCTATGGCGAGCGCGTGGTCGAAGACCCGTTCCTGAATGATGGCGGCCGGCACGAGGCCGGCCCCGGCGACATCAGCCGCGCACTGAAGATCCTGCGCGTCGCAACGGCAGCCGGCGCGGTGCTGGCGCTTATCGTGTGGCTATACCTGCATAGTTGAGGATCGCGTCGGTATCGACATGCGCCTCCAGATGATCGGCCAGCCTGTCGAGCGTGCGATCGACTTCGAGCTCGTAAGCCAGATCCGACACGTCCGCGCCAAGGCTGGCGAGGAAGCCGCGTCGGAAAGCGTCGCCGCCGAACAGGCCGTGCACATAGCTGCCGCGCACCCGGCCATCGGTGGAGATCGCCCCCTCGCCGGCGCCCTCTCGCTCCAGCCAGGGCCGCGCCGTGTCGGGTCCGTGGGTGCGGCCGAGATGGATCTCATATCCCGACACCGCAACGCCCGATCGAGCGTCGCGACCCGAGAACGGAGCCGTCGTCTTGTCGACCGCCAGCACCGTCTCGACATCGAGCAGGCCCAGCCCCGGCACGCTCTGCGTGGGTCCCTCCAGCCCGTCCGGATCGGCGATCACCCGCCCCAGCATCTGGTAGCCGCCGCAGAGGCCAATGACCCGGCCTCCGCGCCGCCGATGCGCCAGGATGTCGATGTCCCACCCCTGCGTGCGCAGATAAGCCATGTCGGCAATGGTCGATTTCGAGCCGGGAATGAGAACCAGATCGCAGACCGGGATGGGCTCCCCCGCCCGCACCAGCACGACCGACACGCCGGGCTCTAGCGTCAACGGGTCGAGATCGTCGAAATTGGCGATGCGCGGCAGCACGGGCACGGCGACGGTGAGCGTTCCGGGGCGCAGGCTTCCGCCCGAGAGATCGAGAATATCCTCGGCCGGCAGCCGATGCGCCTCGGCGAACCACGGCACCACGCCGAGCGCCGGCCAGCCCGTGGCGGCGTGGATCGCGGCGACGCCGTCATCGAACAGCCTGATATCGCCGCGCATCTTGTTGACCAGGAATGCCTGGATCCGGTCGCGGTCGGCCTGCGGCAGCACGGCGCGGGTGCCGACCAGGCTGGCGATGACGCCGCCGCGATCGATGTCGCCGATCAGGATCACCGGCAGGTCGGCGGCCTCGGCGAACCCCATATTGGCGATATCGCCGGAACGCAGGTTGGTTTCGGCCGGGCTTCCGGCGCCTTCGACAAGGATGAGATCGGCATTTCGCCCGAGCAGCTCGAAGCTTTCGAGGATGCTGGGCAGCAGCTCGGCCTTGCGCTTTCCATATTCGCGCGCCCGCATCGTGCCGAAGCGGCGCCCCTGCAGGATGATCTGCGAGCCGGTATCGCTCTCCGGCTTCAGCAGCACAGGGTTCATGTGGACGGTGGGCTCCAGCCCGGCGGCGCGCGCCTGCAGCGCCTGTGCCCGGCCGATCTCGCCGCCATCCACCGTTACGGCGGCATTGTTCGACATGTTCTGCGGCTTGAAGGGCGCGACCCGAATGCCTTTTCGCGCATAGAGCCGCGCCAGCCCGGCGACGAGCACCGACTTGCCGACATTCGAACCCGTGCCCTGGAACATGATCGCGGCGGTCATGGCATCCAGCCTGCCTGACCTGAAGCAAGACACTCACCCAACCCTCTCCCGCAAGGGGGCGAGGGCTTTTGCGCCGCGTCCGTGACCAGCCTCGCGGCAAATCGTTGGCGCCCCCTCTCCCGCTCGCGGGAGAGGGCTGGGGTGAGAGTCCTGGACCCGCTTGTCCTCAATACTCGATGCCCTTCTGCGCCTTCACGCCGGAGCGGAACGGATGCTTGACCAGTTCCATCTCTGTGACGAGATCGGCGATCTCGATCAGCGCGTCCGGCGCGTTGCGACCGGTGATGACGACATGGACGTCGCCCGGTTTCTCATTGGTGAGGAATTCCAGCACCTCCGCCAGCGGCAGGTAGTCGTAGCGCAGCACGATGTTGAGCTCATCGAGCACGACGAGGTGATATTCGCCGCTGCGGATCAGGTCCTTGGCCGTCTCCCAGGCATGCTTGGCGGCGGCGATGTCGCGCTGGCGGTCCTGTGTTTCCCAGGTGAAGCCTTCGCCGAGCCGGTTGATCGAGACGAGATCGCCGAAGCGTTCCAGCGCCATGCGCTCGCCCGTATCCATCGCGCCCTTGACGAACTGGACAATGGCGACCGGCAGGCCGTGGCCGAGCGAGCGGAACGCCATGCCGAAGGCAGCCGTCGACTTGCCCTTGCCCTTGCCGGTATGGACGATCAAAAGGCCTTTCTCGACGTTCTTCGAGGCCAGGATCTTGTCGCGGACGGCCTTCTTCTTGCGCATCTTCTCGGCATGACGGGCATTCAGTTCGTCTTCGGTCATTTCAACGGTCATGCGATTTCCTTTCGTGCGGGACGGCGGGAAGCGAGCGCTGCCAGCCGTTCATACGCGCTGTTGGCGCGGGGCGACCAGAGGCCGCGATCCATGGCTTCGAGAAAGCGGTCCGCCATCTCGGCGAGCGCGGGTTCGTTGGCGTCGGCGATAAAGTCGCGGACCGCCTCATCGGCGATATAGGCGTCGTACAGCGCATCGAAATGATGATCGCCGACGGCGTGGGTGGTGGCGGCGAAGGCGAAGAGATAGTCGAGCGTCGCCGCCATCTCGAACGCGCCCTTGTAGCCATGCCGCATGCAGCCGGCGATCCATTTCGGATTGATCGCCCGCCCGCGCACGACCCGGCCGATCTCCTCCGCCAGAGGTCGCACGACCGGCGTCTCGGGCCGCGAATGATCGCCGTGATAAAGCCGGGGCGCCGCGCCTTTCAGCGTCTCGATCGAGGCCGAGAGACCACCCTGGAACTGGTAATAGTCGTCGCTGTCGAGAATATCGTGCTCGCGATTGTCCTGGTTGTGCAGGACGGCATCGGTGTCGGCCAGCCGCGCCCGCAGCCGGTCGCCGGCAGCCTCGCCCTCCGCGCCGCCGCCATAGGCGAAGCTTGACCAGGCGAGGAAGGCCTCGCCGAGATCGGCGCGGCTGTCCCAGATCTTCTCGTCGATCATCGCCTGCAGGCCCGCGCCATAGGCCCCCGGCTTGGCGCCGAAGATACGGGCGAGATCCTGGCCCTTGCCATGCGCCGCCGCGATCGGGTTGGCATCCGCCGGTTCCTCGCGCGCGGCGACGGCGCGGATAGCGGAATCGATCAGGTCGATCTGCTCGGGGAAGGCGTCGCGGAACATGCCGGAGATGCGCAGCGTGACGTCGACGCGCGGGCGCTTCAGCTCCGAGAGCGTCAGCACGCGAAAGCCGGTGACGCGGCCGGTGCCGGTCTCCCAGACGGGCTCGGCACCGATCAGCGCGAGCACCTGGGCGATGTCGTCGCCGCCGGTGCGCATATTGGCGGTGCCCCAGGCGGAGATCGCCACGGAGCGCGGCCATTCGCCCTCATCCTGCATGTAGCGCAGCACAAGCGCTTCGGCAGCCAGCTTGCCGATGCGCCAGGCGGCGGCGGTGGGCACGGCGCGGGTATCGACGGAGTAGAAATTCCTGCCGGTCGGCAGCACGTCGGGCCGCCCGCGCGACGGCGCGCCGGAGGGACCGGGCGGCACGAAGCGGCCATCGAGCGCGGTCAGGACGGACGCGATTTCCTCCAGCCCACAGCGATCCAGCGACGGCGCAAGGTCCCCGCCGATCCAGCCAAGCACGGCCGATGTGCCGGGGCCGGGCGTCGGCCATGCATTGTCCTTCTCCAGGAAGGCCCGCACGGTCGCCTTGGCCAAAATCTCGATGCGCTCGACCGTATCGCCATTCGTGCGCCAGGGCGCCTCGGCCGCGCGCAAAAGCGCCTCCGGCCGCGCGCCTTCCCAGTCGGCGGCGAGGTCGCAGGCGAGCGGATCGAAACCCTCCAGGCCGAGATCGGCTGATATCGCCCTGTGCAGCGAGCCGTCTTCCGGCCGTCCGCCGGAGCGGGGAATCCGCGCGATCGCGATCAGCGTGTCGAGGCGGTGCTCGTCCTGCGGCGAACTGCCGAAGATGTGCAGCCCGTCGCGAATCTGCAGTTCCTTGATCTCGCAGAGATGCGCGTCGATGGCGCGCAGCGCGCTGCCCTGGTCGCCATCGCGCAGGATGCCGAGATCGCGGTCGATGCCGTGGCGCACGGCCTGGTCGAGGATCTCGCGTTCGAGATGATCGCGTCGGCGCGGATCGGCGCCGAGCGCCAGATGATATTCGTCGATCAGCGTCTCGATCTCTGCAAAGGCGCCATGCGCCTCGGCGCGCGTCAGCGCCGGCATCAGATGGTCGACGACAACGGCCGAGGCGCGGCGCTTCGCCTGTGCGCCCTCGCCGGGATCGTTGACGATGAACGGGTAGATCAACGGCGTCGGCCCCAGCACGACCTCCGGCCAGCAGGCATTGGAAAGCCCCAGCGCCTTGCCGGGAAGCCATTCGAGATTGCCGTGCTTGCCGACATGCACGATGGCGTCGACATCGAAGCTCTGCCGCAGCCAGGCATGGAAGGCCAGATAGTGGTGCGGCGGCACGAGGTCGGGATCGTGATAGGTCGACTTCGGATCGATGCCATAGCCGCGCGCCGGCTGGATGCCGACCACGACATTGCCGAAGCGATGAATGGCGAGACGGAAAGCGCCGTCGTCGAAGAACGGATCGGCTTCAGGCGCGCCCCAACGGGCGCTGAGGCCCTCGCGCACGGAGTCGGGCAGACCATCATGGAAGGCACGGTAGTCGGCGAGGGAGAGAGAGATGCCCTCTCCGGATAGCCCGTAAACCCTCACCCGGCCACGCGGGCCGACCTCTCCCTCAGGGAGAGGTGAAGGAAGGGAGCCGTCCTCCGCGACACATGCGGCGGAAAAGCCCTCGCCCACTTGCGGGAGAGGGTTGGGTGAGGGTTCTTCCCGCAATGCCGCCCGCTTTGCCAGCGCGTTGGTCGGGCCGGCGAGCAGCAGATCCATCAGCGCCCTGCCCGTCTCCGGGAAGCCCTCCAGCGCGTAGCCAGCCGATTTCATCGCCACCGCGATCCGCGCCGCGCTTTCCGGCGTATCGAGGCCGACGCCATTGGCAAGGCGGCCGTCGCGATCAGGATAATTCGACAGGATTAGCGCAATGCGGCGATCGGCAGGGGCCGTGGCGCCCAGCCGGATCCAGCGCGCCGCCTGCGCCGCGACGAACGCGATGCGCTCGCGGTCCGCGCGGTAGACGACGATACGGCTGTCGGTCCGGCCGCCGCTCTCGATTTCTTCCTTGAAGGAGACGGCCCGGGTCAGGATTCGGCCATCGACCTCGGGCAGCACGACATTCATAATCAGATCGCGCGGGCCGAGACCGCGGCTCGATTCAAGCCACGCCTCGCGGCTGGTGCCGGCAAAGACGAGTTGCAGCACCGGACGGCCGGCGCGGTCGAGCACGGTCGGTTCATGCGCCCGGCCGGGCCGCGAAATCGCGAAGGCCGTGGCGTTGAGCACGATGGCCGGCTTCAGCGCGTCGAACGCCTGCTCGATGAACGCCGCCGCCGCCTCGTTCTTCAGGCTGGAGGCGAAGATCGCGGCCGTCGAGATTCCCTCGCGGTCGAGCGCCTCGATCAGCGCATCGACCGGCTCGGTCGAGCCGCCGGGAATGACCGAGCGATAGAAGGTGAGAAACGCCACCGGGCGGCCGGCATCGCGGGGAAGCAAGGCCTCTGTTACCACGCCTTGGCCAGGACGGTAGAAGCCGACTTCCGGCAGCACCTGCGGCTCGGGGGGCGCATCGTTCGCGCCGATGACGTGCCGGAGATAGCCGAGCGCGCGGCCAATATTGACCGCGCCGCCCTCGGCGCAATAGCGCCAGAGTTTGTGCGCGATGTCCGGTGAGACCGTCGTATACGCCTCCAGCGCCGCGTCCCAGCGATCCTCGCCCGGCACGACCGCAATCTGCGGCCCGCTGGCGCGCGAGAGCGCCCGGATCGCCTCCAGCCCATAAGGCCAGTAGCCGACGCCGCCCATCATGCGGATGAGGACGAACTTCGCCTGCGCGACAGTCTTCTCCAGATAGAGATCGACCGAATAGGGATGCGTCAGCTGCATCAGATTGGCGAGGCGCAGCGACGGTCCCTCGGGCTCGCGGGCAAGGGCCGAGGCGAAAGCGGCGAGCTCCGTGTCGGCGGCCGACAGGATGACGATGTCGCCGGGCGACTGGTCGAGATCGACGGCGCTGCCGCCATCGTCGATCCGCTCCATTTCGCCGGCGACAAGATGCATGGCTCAGGCCCTGAAATGCGCGGCGATGGCGGCCGCGTCGAGCCCGCGCTCGCCGATCACCACGAGACGGCCGGCCTTGTCGCCGGGCGCGAAATAGGTGTCGACGCGAGGACCGACCGCCTGGACCACGGCCGGCGCCGCCTTTCCGACGATCGAAGCCCTGCCCTTGATGCGCAGCACGCCCTTCTCCGCCATGGCGGCGCGGACGCGGGTCGCCAGCGCCTCGATGGAAGCGAGTTCCGCGACATCGACGATGAAGGTGTCGAAATCGTCGTGGTCGTGCTCCTCGCCTTCGAGGTCATGATGGCTCTTGCGCTCGAAGGCGTCGTTCTCCGCCGCCGCGCCGACGCCGAGCAGCACCGAGGCCGGCAGGCCGGAGGCAGTAGCATGGACGACGCGCGCTTCCTTGCGGGCGTCGCGGGCGACGATTTCGGCCACCTCTTCCAGCTGCTTCGTGTCAACCAGATCCGTCTTCGAGAAGACGATCAGATCGGCGCAGGAAAGCTGGTCCTCGAACAATTCCTCGATCGGATCCTCGTGGTCGAGCGAGGGGTCCTCGGCGCGCTGGGCGGCGACGGCATCATGGTCATGCGCGAAGCGGCCGGCGGCGACCGCTTCGGCATCCACCACGGTGATGACGCCGTCGATGGTGACGCGGTGGCGCACGGTGGGCCAGGTGAAGGCCCGCACCAGCGGCTGCGGCAGCGCCAGGCCGGAGGTCTCGATGACGATGTGATCGGGCGGGTTGTCGCGCGCCAGCAGCGTCTCGATCGTCGGCAGGAAATCATCGGCGACGGTGCAGCAGATGCAGCCATTGGTGAGTTCGATCACCGTATCCGGCTTGCAATCGTCGACACCGCAATCGGTGAGCAGCGAGCCGTCGAAGCCCATGTCGCCGAATTCGTTGACGATCAGCGCGATGCGGCGGCCTTCGGCGCCGGCGATCAGGTTGCGGATCAGCGTAGTCTTTCCGGCACCCAGGAAGCCGGTGACGATGGTGGCGGGGATACGGGCGGTCAAAGGACGAACTCCGGGTTCGGATTGGGTTTCAGGCGCACCGGCAGGCTGGCGGCCACGAGAAAGACGGTCTGCACGGCGCCCGCGATCTTCTGGTTGAGGCGGCCCTGCTCGTCGGCGAAGCGGCGGGCGAGCGCGTTCATCGGCACGATGCCGGACCCGACCTCGTTGGAGACGAGCACGACCGGCCCCTTCGCCTCGGCAAGCATGCGGGCCAGCGCGTCACCCTCGGCGGCAACATCGCGCTCGGCCTCCATCAGGTTGGAAAGCCAGAGCGTCAGGCAATCGACGAGGATGACGCGGCCCGGATCGGCAAGCTCGGCCAGCCGGGCCGTCAGATCGAGCGGCTCCTCGACCGTTGTCCAGTCCAGCCCGCGCCAGGCGCGATGCGCCGAAATCCGCGCCTGCATTTCGGCATCGCGGATCTCCGCCGTGGCCAGATAGACAGCCGGCAGCCCGGTCCGGGCCACGATATCCTCGGCGAAGCGGCTCTTGCCGGAGCGGGCGCCGCCGAGGATCAGCGCCGTGCGCGGCGCGGAAAATGTCACGGCCTCAGGCCGACCGCGACAGGCGTTGATAGAGCCAGCCGGAGCAGAGGCCGGAGAGCGCCCAGAGCAGCGCGCTGACCACCAGCGAGGCAGCGACGAACTCGCCGCCGAGGCCGGCCGGATAGGAGGCTTCCAGCGTCGGCGGCACGGGGGCGCCGATGACATGCGGCAGCACACCGAGGACGAGGCCGGCGACCTTCAGGAGCCACGATCCGCTGAAGACGATCAGCGCGAGGCCGATCGCCGAGGCGGCGGCGGTCGAAAGCCACCAGATCTGGCGCGAGGTGATCTCGGCAGCCGCCGTGCCGGGAAGCTCCGGCGACAGGCCGAGCGAGGGCAGCAGCGAGGCGGCGAAGAAGCCGGCAACGCCCCAGAGCACGCCGGTGCTGGCGTCGATCCTGCCGCCGCGGATCGACATCAGGCCGAGCAGCACGGCCGAGACGCCGACTCCCATCAACAGGTTGGCAATCAGCGTATAGGCGGAGCGCTCGAAGCCGTCGGCCGGCGACCAGGCGTCTGCGTCATGCTCATGCGCGGGCATGGCAGCGGCGGGCGCGGCGGCCTCATGGACATGGGCCTCGCTCGTCGAGTGCTCATGCGGCGCGGCAGCAGCAGCCGGGGCTGGCTCGGCGCTTTCGAAGGTCTCGGCGTGCAGGATGAGCGGCTCGGTGGTGACAGCCTGCACCACGGAAAGCGCAATGCCCACGGCAAGCCCGGCGCCGAAGGCGCTCAGGATGATCGTTTTGAACATGATGGATCCTCGGGCGTCAGTGGCAGGGCAGACCGAGCGAATGCCGGGTGTCATGCGTCGCGTTGTGGATCAGGCTCGGCGCGGCGAAGCCGGTGCCGACGAACAGGAACAGGCCGAAGGCGATGGCGAACAGCGCCGGCACGATGCGCGATGCGGCGTCGCTCTTGGCGCCATCTGCGGCAATCGAGGTCGACCTCGTCGCGGTCTTCGAGAAATTGGTCATAGCGTCTCCTTCACCGTCCCACCGACGGCTGGCTGGTATGAGGCGCTGGCTGGTCTCCTGGCTCACGGGTCGCTGCTTCCTCGACGCCTTCCCGGTTTCCCAGTGGCCATCGCGAGGTCGCTCGCCGCTTACAGTTGCGGGGGCAGCTTCGGACTTGGAATCCCGCAAGGGGTCCTTCCGCACCGAATTCCCATTTCATCCCCCAAGGCCTGAGGCCTGTCGGGGGAACCGTCGCAGAGTCACGCTAGAGGGATTGCCGGTCTGGCGCAAGCCACGCCTCATTTGGCGGCAGGCGCGCCCTTGCTGCGAAATCTCGCCCAGCGGCGGAACAACGCCACCTCCGATCGGCGGCGAATGCGACGGACGCGCGCCGAGTCATGCGACAGCACGACCAGCCCGACCGGCACCATCCAGAACCCGAGGATCGGCAGGAAACCCAGCGCTCCCCCCAGCAGGAAGCCGCTTCCGATCGCCACGCGGGCCGTCCGGCTCTTGGGAAGCGGAAGTGCCTTTTTGCCGAAGCGGATGGATGGCATGCGGCTGGTTCTCTCCGTGAGGCAACCGGGCATCAGCCCGATTCTGCGCCGTGTCGTGCAGTTCGGACGCTCCTTCTTATGTGGAAGGGAACCACCGGATTGCAACGGCTCCTGACTGCATCGAACCGTCACGGGCGCCCAATGAAAAGCCCGGCGCGGATTTCTCGGCGCCGGGCAAAGCGTTGATTCGTGCGAAACGGCCGTCCGGCTACGTCGCGAAACGTGCAGCCTTGTGCCGGCGCAGCAGAAGCATCACCAGCGGGAACAGCCAGACCAGAATGGTCAAGGTCCCAAGCCCAGCAGCGATCGGCCGCTCGAAGAAGCGGAGGACATCGCCATCGGCCTTGATCATGGAGGTGATGAAGTTCTGCTCCAGCATCGGCCCCAGCACCATGCCCAGGATCGCGGGCGCGATCGGAATCCCATTCTCCTCCATGAAGAACCCGATAATTCCGAACACCATCATCATGACGATGCCAGCCGTCGAATTGGCGATGGCAAACGATCCGACGATGCAGAAGATGAGGATCATCGGCATCAACGTCGAGGGCGGGATCGAGAGGATCGGCCGCGCGCCGCGAATGGCGAGCCACCCCAGCGGCAGCATGATCAGATTGGCCAATATGAAGACCATGAAGATCGCATAGACCGTCTGCGGATCGTTGATGAAGATGGTCGGACCGGGATTGATGCCCTTGATGTAGAGCACGCCGATGACGATCGCGGTGATCGAATCGCCCGGAATGCCGAAGACGAGCGCCGGGATCCAGGCACCGCTGACCGCTGAGTTGTTCGAGGCTCCCGCCTCGACCAGACCCTCGACATGGCCGGTACCGAACTTTTCCTTCTGCTTCGAGAAACGCTTCGAGATCGCGTAGGAAATCCAGGCGGCGATATCGGCGCCGGCCCCTGGCAGAATGCCAAGCGCGGTCCCGGTAATGCTGCCCCGAGCCGTCTGGACGGGATACTTCTTGAGGTTCTTCCACTGCGTCTTGAAGACGCCATGACCGTCGGCGCGCGGGATCTTCTGGCGCGGAGAGGTGGCCGTCACGGTACGAAGCACTTCCGAGACCGCGAACAGGCCGATCATGGCCGGGATAAACTGGATGCCGGCCATCAGTTCGATGTTGCCGAAGGAAAAGCGCGGCTCTCCCGAAGGATTTTCCATCCCGATCGTGGCGACGAACAGGCCAATCAACAGCGAGATCAGGCCACGGGTCGGCGAACCGGGATTGACGAAGACGGCGCAGGACAAGCCCAGCAGCACCAGCCAGAAATACTCTTCCGAGCTGAACTTCAGCGCGACCTCGGCGAGTGTCGGCGAGACCGTCATCAGGACGATCGAGCCGAAGAGTCCGCCGATGACCGAGAAGACGAGCGCCGCGCCGAGGGCTTCTTCGCCCCGCCCGGATTGCGTCATCTTGTAGGCGTCCTCGACATAGGCGGCATTGGCCGGAGTGCCGGGCATGCGCAGGAGCGCCGCGGGAATGTCGCCGGCGAAAATCGCCATGGCCGTCGCGGTCACGATCGCGGCGATGGCTGGCACTGGCTCCATGAAGAAGGTCATCGGAACGAGCAGCGCCGTCGCCATGGTCGCTGTCAGACCGGGAATGGCGCCAACCAGCATGCCGAACACGGCCGATGCCAGGATGACGCCGAGCACATAGGGTTGAAAGACGAGGGCCGCAGCCTGTTCAAGTATCAGCATGCGTCACCCGAGAAAGGAGAGAAATTCGGTGCGCGGAAGCGGCACCATCAAAAGGCGGGAAAAGCCGTAATAGACAACGAGCGTCGTCGCCAGGCTGGCCAGAACCGCTGTCACAAGGCTTGTCCGCAGCAACAGCATCAGCGCCAGCAGGCTTATGAAACTCATCGGAATGAAACCGACCGTCTCGGCAAACAGGATGTAGCAGGCGATGACAGCAATGCAGCCAAGCGCTGCGATCGCCAGACGCGGCTTGCGCACCCAGTCGGCCAAATGCGGCCTCAGCATCTCCGGCAGGTTCTTCAGGCTCGTCGCCACCATGAAGCAACCGAGCAGAATGGCGCACCAGCCGATCAGCCTCGGCATGGTGCCGGCGCCATAATCCTGTCCGGGAAGGGCGCCGAAATTCGCCGACGCAAAAAGCAGGATCATGCCGCCAAGAGCGGTCAAAAATCCCAGATGAAGTTCACTGAGCTTGATCATGGCCGTTCCGTGCAAAGCTTTCCGGTCGAAACCGGGGAAGCGGCGCGAAAAGGGCTATCTGCCCTCGCCGCGCCGCAAGCATGGAGATCGAAGAACCGAGGCCGCCTATTTGGCGAGACCGGCTTCCTTCATGATGTTGCCGAGGGTCGCGTCGTCTTCGGCGACGATACGGGTCGCTTCCTTGCCGTCAGCCCAGCGCATGCCGAAGCCGCGCTCGGTCATGAACTTCTTGTATTCGGGGCTGTTATAGGCCTTCTCGAGCGCCGCTTCGAGCTTGGCCTTGACGTCATCCGGCAAGCCGGCAGGTGCCGCGACGGTACGCCAGACGGCCAGCGTCCAGTCGGAATCGACCGCTTCCTTCAGCGTCGGCACGTCCGGGAACAGTTCCTGGCGCTCGGCCGACATCGAGCCGAGACCCACGACGCGCTTGGCGTCGATCATCGAACGGCCTTCGGCAAGCGCGGCGGGTACGAGGTCGACGCCGCCGGCCACCATGTCGGTGATCCCGGGAGCCGCGCCCTGGCTCGGCACCCAGGTGACCTGGTCCGGCTTCAGGCCGTGCGACATCATCCAGCCGGCAAGGCCGAGATGCCAGATGCCACCTTGGCCGGTGCCGGAGGCCTTGAAGGTGCCAGCCGGCTTCTCCTTGATGGCGGTCAGCAGCTCGGGAAGCGTCTTGAACGGCGAATCCACCGACACCATGACGCTGCCGGGATCGGCATTGACCATGGCGAGGAAGTCGAAGTCCTTGTAGGTCAGGTCCGTCAGGCCCTGCCAATGCATCATGTCGATCTCGATCGTCACGACGCCGATGGTGTAGCCATCCGGCTTGGCCTTGGCGATGGCGCTATGGCCGACGACGCCCGATCCGCCGGTGCGGTTGACGACATTGACCGGAACGCCGAGTTCCTGCTGCAGAAGCGTGCCGAGAATGCGCGCCACGGCGTCGGTGCCACCGCCGGCGCCCCACGGCACGAGCATCTGGATCGGCCGGTCGGGATAAGACGACTGTGCCATCGCAGGGGCAGTGACAGCGACCGACGCAAAGGCGAGCGCGGTGCAAAGAAGTGTACGTCGCAGCATGGTATCCTCCCAGAATGCTGACAATACCGAACCATCGCGATCGAGCCGCCTGCCCGAGTCGCCGGAAAACCCGATCGATCGTCCGGAATGTATGATCAAACTATTCAGTCCATGCGGTTGTCTGTCAACGCAAACATCGTATTACGGAACGGCAAGACACAATCTATCTTGCCGCGCCGCAGGGGATACGCGCGCTGAACTGTCTAAGAAATAGACAGTTTTTCCGATACTGTGCACTGCGGAAATTTGTACTGCAATGCAGCGTAGCCGTGGAAAAAGCGGCGGGATCTGGGGGCGGCCGCGCACCGATCGATGCGTCGCGGCCCCAAGCGTCCGGCGCGGGATTCGAATCCGCCCCAAGGGACACGACCTGGACGCCGTGCCCGGCAGGACTTCCACCGCCCCGATTTCAGCAGTTGAAAACAATCAAGGGGCCGGATGGCAACCCATCCGACCCCTTGATCAAAACTGGCTCCGCGAGTTGGACTCGAACCAACGACCCGGTGATTAACAGTCACCTGCTCTACCAACTGAGCTATCGCGGAACAGCGTTTGCGGCCCCTGCCCCAAGCCTCGGCGCCGAGGCTTGGAAACAATCAAGGGGCTAGATGGCGATCCATCTAACCCCTTGATCAAATTTGGCTCCGCGAGTTGGACTCGAACCAACGACCCGGTGATTAACAGTCACCTGCTCTACCAACTGAGCTATCGCGGAACAGCGTCGCCGCTGCTGTGAGCGAGGCTATAGCAAAGCCTGTGTCGGCTTGCAAAGTCCTAAAACGCATGTTTTCCGCGCCAGGGCGGCCGAACGCCCGAAAACGTAGCGTTCCTGCCGGTTTGGCGTGGGGATAACTCGGGCGGGGCTACAGGGTGCGAGTCGTTGAATTTCACACGGACGGTTCATGGCAGATTCTCGAAGCGCCGCGCCGGCCGGTCGCGGTTTGGCTCCCCGTTCCCAATCCACTGGCGTCATCCCGGGCGAAGCCCCGGGATCCCTACTTCCCGGCGTGCGGGATGACGACGGAGCGCGTGGGATCGGACTGGACCACTCCCTAACGCAACTCGCCTCACTCAGCCCTGGCGCCGTGACCGCGTCACCGGGCCGCCGTCATCGTCCGCAGCCGCTCGACCGCCTGGCGCACCAGCGGGTCCAGGTCGGCGCCGCCGGCTTCCAGATGGGCCAGGATTCCGGCCCGCATCCTGGGGTCCCAGAACTTGCGCAGATGATCGGCGATCGCGGCCGGCGCCTGCTCCGCGCCCTGGCTGGCGAAGAACGTCCCAATCTGGTTCGCCATGTGGACGAGCTTTTCGGACGAGCGCTCAGACATGGGTGGCGGCTTCCTCGGCAATGCGGTCGGGGTGGGTGAAAACTTCAAAGCCGTCGCCGCGTGCGATGGCGACCAACGTGATGCCGGCGGCATCGGCCGTGCGGACGGCAAGCGCGGTCGGCGCGGAGACGGCGACAATCAGCGGCGCGCCGATCATCGCCGTCTTCTGCACCATCTCGACCGAGACGCGGCTGGTCAAAAGCACCATGCCTGCGGCCGGGTCGACGCCGCCGCGCGCCAGCGCGCCGCAGAGCTTGTCGAGCGCATTGTGGCGGCCGACATCCTCGCGCAGCGCCACGACGCCTTCGCCGGCCCGCACAAAGGCGGCGGCATGCATCGCGCGGGTCTCGCGGTTGAAGAGTTGGAGCGGCCCCAGCGCGGCCAGGGCGGCCCGGATTTCCGAAGCACTCACACGCATCGCCTCGCAAAGGACAGGCAGAGGGCGCATCGCCTCGCTGAGGCTGTCGATGCCGCAGAGGCCGCAGCCGGTCGGCCCGGCCATGTAGCGACGACGGCTCGCCAGCGCCTGCCCCCGCGAGGCGGCGAGCCACATGCGCAGTTCGACGCCGATCGCCTGCTCCACGATCTCGAATCGCTCGATCTCGGAGGGATGCTGGATGATCCCCTCGGACAGGCTGAAGCCGACGGCGAAATCCTCCAGATCCCAGGGCGTCGCCATCATCACGGCCTGCGTGCTGCCGTCATAGGTCAGCGCGACCGCGACCTCCTCGGGAATCACGCGCTCGCCGGCCGACGCGCCCCCGGCGCGCCAGAGCGTCCTCGGCACGCGGAGAAAGGGCGGTTGCATCCCCTACTCCGCCGCCTCGACATGTGGCGCGATCCGGCGGCTTTGGCGCGCCTGCTCGTCATAGTCCGCCTGCCAGGCGGTCGGGCCATTGGAAGGCATGACCTGCACCGCCGTCACCTTGTATTCCGGGCAATTGGTGGCCCAGTCGGAAAAGTCCGTCGTGACGACATTCGCCTGCGTGCCGGGGTGGTGGAAGGTCGTGTAGACGACACCCGGCGCGACGCGCTCGGTGATCCGCGCGCGGAGACTCGTTTCGCCCGAACGGCTGGCGAGCTTGACCCACTGGCCGTCCTGGATGCCGCGCTGCTCGGCGTCGTGCGGATGGATCTCCAGCCGGTCCTCGCCATGCCAGACGACGTTCTCCGTGCGCCGCGTCTGCGCGCCGACATTGTACTGCGACAGGATGCGGCCGGTGGTCAGCAGCAGCGGGAAGCGCGGGCCGGTGCGCTCGTCGGTCGCGACATATTCGGTGACCATGAAGCGGCCCTTGCCGCGCACGAAGCCATCGATATGCATGACCGGCGTGCCGAGCGGCGCCTTGTCGTTGCAGGGCCACTGCACCGAGCCCTCGGCGTCGAGCTTGGCGTAGGAAACGCCGGCAAAGCTTGGTGTCAGCCGCGCGATCTCGTCCATGATCTCGGACGGATGGGCATAGTGCATGTCGAAGCCCATGGCATGGGCGATATCGAGCGTGATCTCCCAGTCCGCCTTGCCGGATTTCGACGGCATCACCTTGCGCACACGCTGGATGCGGCGTTCGGCATTGGTGAAGGTGCCGTCCTTCTCCAGGAAGGTCGAGCCCGGCAGGAAGACATGGGCGTAATTGGCCGTCTCGTTCAGGAACAGGTCCTGCACGACGACGCATTCCATGGCCGCGAGGCCGGCCGCGACGTGACGCGTGTCGGGGTCGGACTGCAGGATGTCCTCGCCCTGGACGTAGAGCCCCTTGAAGACGCCATCGACGGCGGCGTCGAGCATGTTGGGGATGCGCAGGCCCGGTTCGCTGTCCAAGGCAACGCCCCAGAGCGATTCGAACAATTGCCGCGTCTCGTCGCCCGAGACATGGCGATAGCCGGAGAACTCGTGCGGGAACGAGCCCATGTCGCAGGCGCCCTGGACGTTGTTCTGGCCGCGCAGCGGGTTCACGCCGACGCCGGGGCGGCCGATATTGCCGGTTGCCATGGCGAGGTTGGCGATCGCCATCACCGTAGTCGAGCCCTGGCTGTGCTCGGTAACGCCGAGGCCGTAATAGATCGCGCCGTTGCCCCCGGTGGCGTAGAGCCGGGCCGCGGCGCGGATGTCCTCGGCCGGAACGCCACAGAGTTCGGCGATCGCCTCCGGGCTGTGGCGCGGGTCGGCGACGAAACTGGCCCAGTCCTGGAACTCGTCCCAGTCGCAGCGCTCGCGCACGAAGGCCTCGTCGGCCAGCCCCTCGGTCACGATGACATGGGCGAGTGCCGTCAGCACGGCGACGTTGGTGCCAGGGCGCAGCGGCAGATGATAGGACGCCTCGACATGCGGCATGCGCACGAGGTCGATGCGGCGCGGATCGAGCACGATCAGCTTCGCGCCCTCGCGCAAGCGCTTCTTCATGCGCGAGCCGAAGACGGGATGCGCGTCGGTCGGGTTGGCGCCGATCAGCAGGATGATGTCGGACTGCTCGACCGAATCGAAATCCTGCGTGCCGGCCGAGGTGCCATATGTCTGGCTCAGGCCATAGCCGGTCGGCGAATGGCAGACCCGGGCGCAGGTATCGACATTGTTGTTGCCGAAACCGCCGCGGATCAGCTTCTGGACGAGGAAGGTCTCCTCGTTGGTGCAGCGCGACGAGGTGATGCCGCCGATCGACAGCCGGCCATATTTGGCCTGGATGCGCTTGAACTCGGACGCCGTGTGGGCGATCGCCTCTTGCCACGATACTTCGCGCCAGGGCTGGTCGATGCTTTCACGGATCATCGGGTTGAGGATGCGCTCCTTGTGGCTGGCATAGCCCCAGGCGAAGCGGCCCTTGACGCAGGAATGGCCCCGGTTCGCCTTGCCATCCTTCCAAGGCACCATGCGCACGACCTCGTTGCCGCGCATCTCGGCCTTGAAGGTGCAGCCGACGCCGCAATAGGCACAGGTAGTGATGACCGAATGCTCGGGCTGGCCGATCTCGATCACCGTCTTTTCCGTCAGGGTCGCGGTCGGGCAGGCCTGCACGCAGGCGCCGCAGGAAACGCATTCCGAGCCGAGGAAACTCTCTTCCATGCCGGGAGAGACGACGGAATCAAAGCCGCGTCCGGCAATCGTCAGCGCAAAGGTGCCCTGCACTTCCTCGCAGGCGCGCACGCAGCGCGAGCACACGATGCATTTGGACGGGTCGTAGGTGAAATACGGGTTCGACTCGTCGAGGCCCGGATTGGGGTGGTTATGCCCCTCATGGCCATAGCGGACATCGCGGAGGCCAACCGCGCCGGCCATGTCCTGGAGTTCGCAATCGCCATTGGCGGCGCAGGTCAGGCAATCAAGCGGATGGTCGGAGATGTAGAGCTCCATCACGCCCTTGCGCAGGCGCTTCAGACGGTCCGTCTGGGTCTTCACCACCATGCCCGGCATCACCGGCGTGGTGCAGGAAGCAGGCGTACCCGCCCTGCCCTCGATCTCGACCAGGCAGAGGCGGCAGGAGCCGAACGCCTCGACCATGTCGGTGGCGCAGAGCTTCGGGATCGCCGTGCCCATCTCGCTGGCGGCGCGCATGATCGAGGTGCCTTCCGGAACGGTCATGGTCTCGCCATCGATGGTCAGCGTCACCATCGTCTCGGACTTGGAGCGCGGCGTGCCGTGATCGATCTCGTGGATGAGCGACATGGCGATCTCCTAAAAGCGTTTTCAAGCGAAGTGTGTAACGGTTCGCGTGAAGAAAACGCGTCAAAGCAAGGAGCTAGATTATCTCCCCGTTTCTCCGAAACGGGGAGATAATCTAGCGTGCGGCTTCGAGGACCGGCGTCGTGGCGCCGAAATCCTCGGGGAAATGGTGGAGCGCACTCATGACAGGATAGGGCGTAAAGCCGCCAAGTGCACAGAGGGACCCGAATTTCATCGTGTGGCAGAGGTCTTCGAGCACGACGAGGTTCTTCTCGCGGTCTTCGCCACGCACGATCCTGTCGACCGTCTCGACCCCGCGCGTCGAACCGATGCGGCAGGGCGTACACTTGCCGCAGGATTCGAGCGCGCAGAATTCCATCGCGAAACGCGCCTGCTTCGCCATGTCGACCGTGTCGTCGAAGACGACGATGCCCCCATGGCCGATCAGGCCGTCCTTGCCGGCGAAGGCTTCATAATCGAACGGCGTATCGAACAGGGCGCGCGGGAAATAGGCGCCGAGCGGCCCGCCGACCTGCACGGCGCGAACCGGGCGTCCGGACGCCGTGCCGCCGCCGATCTCGTCGACCAACTCGCCGAGCGTGACGCCGAAGGCAACCTCATAGAGGCCGCCATGCTTCACATTGCCGGCGATCTGGATCGGCATCGTGCCGCGCGAGCGGCCCATGCCGAAATCACGATAGGCGGTCGCCCCCTCGGCAAGGATGATCGGCACGGTCGCCAGAGAAATGACGTTGTTGATGACGGTGGGCTTGCCGAACAGGCCCTTGTGCGCCGGCAGCGGCGGCTTGGCGCGCACGACGCCGCGCCGGCCTTCGAGGCTTTCGAGCAGCGCCGTCTCCTCGCCGCAGACATAGGCCCCTGCCCCGACCCGCACTTCCATGTCGAAGTCGAAGGCGGAGCCGGCAACCCCCCGGCCCAGATAGCCCGCCGTGCGGGCAGTCCGGATCGCTTCTTCCATCCTCGCGACGGCATGCGGATATTCCGAGCGGATATAGAGATAGCCGCGCGTCGCGCCGACGGCCATACCTGATATCGTCATGCCCTCGATCATCACGAACGGATCGCCCTCGATGATCATGCGATCGGCGAAGGTGCCGCTGTCGCCCTCATCGGCATTGCAGACGATGTATTTCTGCTCGGCTTGGGTCGCGGCGACCGTGCGCCACTTGATTCCGGTCGGGAAGCCTGCGCCGCCGCGACCGCGCAGGCCGGATTGAACAACCGCCTCGATCGTCGCTTCCGCGCCGAGGGCGAGCGCCTTCTCCAGCCCCTTGTAGCCGCCATGGGCGCGATAGTCCTCCAGCGAACGGGGATCGACGATTCCGCAGCGCGCGAAGGTCAGGCGCGTCTGGCGCTTCAGCCAGGGGATCTCTTCCGTTGGCCCGAGCAGAAGCGCATGCGGCTCACCGGCTAGCATGGCCTCGAGCAGCGCCGGGACGTCGTCGGCCGAGACCGGGCCATAGGCGACGCGGCCGGCGGCCGTCTCGACCTCGACCATCGGCTCCAGCCAGTACAGGCCGCGCGATCCGTTGCGGACGATGTCGAGCGTCAGCCCCTTGGCCGTCGCCGCCGCCTCGAACGCCGTGGCGACCTCGTCCGCGCCGACCGCGACCGCACCGGCATCGCCGGGAATGAAGAACCGCGCGCTCACGCCTGCGCCTCCGAAACCAGGCGATCCAGCCGTCGCGCGTCGAGCCTGCCGATCACGCGGCCATCCAGCATGGCGGAGGGCGCGGTGGCGCAAAGCCCGAGGCAATAGATCGGCTCCAGGGTGACGCGGCCGTCCGGCGTGGTCTCGCCGAACCGGATGCCGAGCGCCTGTTCCGCGCGGGTCGCAAGCGCATCGGCGCCCATCGACTGGCACGCCTCGGCCCGGCACAGCTTCAGCACGTGGCGCCCGGCCGGCTTGCGGCGGAAGTCATGATAGAAGGTGACGACGCCATGCACCTCGGCGCGCGACAGGTTCAGCGCTTCGGCGATCATCGGTTCGACGGCTTCCGGCACGAAGCCGAACGTCGCCTGGATGGCATGGAGGATCGGAAGGGCCGGCCCCTCGCAATCCGCCTGGGCGGCGATGATCTCGGCGGCGCGCGCTGCGCTCCATGGCTCGGGGGAATTCACGACGAACGACCACTCCCAAATTAGAATCGTCGCAAGGTGCCGCTAATCCCGGACGCAATCAACCGTCCGATCGCGCCCGCAAGCGATGCGACGCCAGGTTGTACCCTGTTGGCCCTGAAACAAAAAAGGCGCGCCCTCGCGGACGCGCCTTTTCGATCGAGGGATCGGCGGCTCAGTTGGCGGAGCCGCGTTCCTTGTTCTGCTGCTCGATGAGCTTCTTGCGGTTCTCTTCGGCGTTCTTCTGCAACTGGTCCTGCAGGGCGTCGCGGCGCGCCTTGCCGGCAGCGCGGTCGAGGCCCTCGCCATCCACCACCTTGGTGAAGCCGGCGAGCGAGAACGGGAAGACCATCGGCTTGCCCTGCGGGTTGAGCGAGATCGCGGTGACCTTGCCGCCCTTCTTCATCGATGCGACGAAGGCCGCGTCGATCTCGGCCTGGGCGTAGCAGACGCTCGGCTCGCAGACGACGTATTTCAGCTCGGCCGGCTTGTTCTGGTCAACCTGGACGCGCAGGCCCGGCTGGATCAGCTGGCCGGTGAGCACGACGGCGGTCAGCGCCATCTTCGGCTCGCCCTCGAGCTGGCGGATCTGCAGCGAAGCGATGAACTGGTTCGTCTCGGCGCGAAGTTCCTGCGAGGTGATGCAGAGCTTCTTCTTGGACTGCGGGTCCTGGCCGCATTCCTTGACCCAGGGAGACGCCGGCGGCGCTGCGTTGGCAGCAGCGGCGGGCGCCTTGGCGGCGGGAGCGTCCTGGGCGAAAGCCACCGGAGCGGACAGCGCCATGATCAGCGCGGCAGCAGCCAGATGCGGCACCCGAACCAGGCCAGAATTCCAACGATGCGACATCGAGCGTGTCCTTGCGTTTATCTCAAAACCCTGCGCTTCGGCGACCGACGGTTCCTGCTGATGTCGCAGGCTGCCATGCGCCGAGGCTGGATGACCAGCAATTGAGGCGACACGGTGACGGAGAAGCTTCGGCGCATCAATAGCCGGACCACGCTTGGATTTCTAGCTGGCACAAGATTGCCCCAGTGCTCGTGCTACGCTTTTTTTCATTCGATTCGGGGCCCGAGGCCTTTTCGGGAGGAGTTTGTCATGCCGATCGGCACCCTTTGGCCCAAGGCCGCTATCCTTGCTTTCGCAGCTTTTGCGACCTTGCCGTGCGTCGGGACCGCCCTGGCCGAGCCGCGCCATGGGCTCGCCATGCATGGCGAGCCCAAGCTGCCGGCGGATTTCGACCACCTGCCCTATGCCGATCCCGCCGCGCCGAAGGGCGGCAGAATCACCTACGCCTTTGTCGGCAGCTATGACAGCCTCAACCCTTTCATCGTGAAGGGCGACGGAACGACCCCCCGCGGCATCTGGGACGTTTCGCTCGGCAACAACGTGTTCGAGGCGTTGATGACGCGCAACCGCGACGAGGCCTTCACCCTCTACGGCCTGCTGGCCGAGAGCGTCGAGGTCCCGGACGATCGCAGCTCGATCACCTTCAACCTCAATCCGAAGGCGCGCTTCTCTGACGGCAAGCCGGTGACGCCCGAAGACGTGATCTTCACGCTCGAAATCCTGCGCGACAAGGGGCGACCGAACTACCGCTCCTGGTATTCCAAGGTGAAGACGATCGAGAAGGTGGGCAAGCACGGCGTCCACATGACCTTCGCCGACGGCGCGGATCGCGAATTGCCACTGCTGCTCGGCCTGATGCCGATCCTGCCGAAACATGCAACGGACGCGGAGAATTTCGACCGTTCCACGCTGAAGCCTTCGATTGGCAGCGGTCCCTACGTGATGGGCGAGATCAAGCCCGGCGAGCGCTTCACGCTGAAGCGCGATCCGAACTATTGGGGCAAGGACCTACCGATCAAGCGCGGCTTCGATAATTTCGACGAGATCCGCATCGACTATTACCGCAGCCGCAGCTCGATGTTCGAGGCCTTCAAGAAGGGTCTCTACGACGTCAATCCCGAAGCCGACCCGGCCACCTGGCGCAACGGCTATGATTTTCCGGCCGTCGCCGACGGGCGCGTCGTCAAGGAGAGTTTCGAGACCGGCGTGCCGAAGGGCATGCTCGGCTTCGCCATGAACACCCGGCGGCCGATCTTCGAGGATGTCCGCGTGCGCAAGGCGCTGGCCTCGCTGCTCGATTTCGAATGGCTCGACAAGAACCTGTTCTTCGGCGTCTACCAGCGCAATGCCAGCTATTTCGAAGGGTCGGAACTGTCGTCGATCGGCATCCCGGCCTCCGACAAGGAAAAGGCGCTGCTGGCGAAGTTCCCTGACGCCGTGGAGCCCGACGTGCTCGACGGCACCTACCGCCCGGCGAAAAGCGACGGCACCGGCGGCGACCGCAAGCTGCTCCGCTCGGCGCTCGACCTGCTGCAATCGGCCGGATACGAACTGAAGGGCAACACGCTGATCAACACAGCGACTGGCCAACCGCTGGCGTTCGAACTGCTTCTGATGGATCGAGAGCAAGAACGTGTCGGCCTCGCCTATGCCCGCACGCTGGCCCGCGTCGGTATCAAGGCGAACGTACGGACCGTCGATTCAGCACAGTACCAGCGACGCGTACAGGAGTTCGACTACGACATGATCATGACGTCATGGGGCGCCTCTCTCTCCCCTGGCAATGAGCAAAATTTCCGCTGGGCTAGTAGCCAGGCAGATCTGCCCGGCTCATACAATTTCGTTGGCGCCAAGAGCCCGGCGATCGACGCGCTGCTGAAGGACATTCTCTCGGCCGAGAAGCGGGAGGATTTCATCGAGTCGGTGCGCGCGCTCGATCGCGTGCTGATCTCGCAGCACTACGTCGTGCCGCTCTATTACCTGCCGGAGCAATGGGTCGCCCGCTGGACCCGCGTCGGCCACCCGGAAAAGCAGGCGATCGCCGGCTACACCTACCCGACCTGGTATCAGACGGCGCCGTGAGGCGGGCCTGGACGCTTTCTCAGCCTGGGCGGACGTGGCGGCATCGTCAGTGCCGGATCTTCACCTCTCCCTGAGGGAGAGGTGAAGGTTGTGCCCGATACGGACCCGCCGTGCGTCCCACGCTTGTCTGTAGCCAAGCCTAGGCAGCCTTCTTGCGGCCTTCCTCAGCCATGCGCGCGAGTTGGGTGAGGATCACGGCGGTGCCCTTGAGGCGCTGCTCCGGCTTTTCCCAGTCGCGGATCAGCACGATCTTCTGGTCCGGACGAACCTTGGCCAGGCTGCCCTGCTCGCCGATATAGCGGATCAGGCCGGCCGGATTGGCGAAGGTCGAATTGCGGAAGGCGATGACGATGCCCTTCGGGCCGGCATCGACCTTCTCGACATTCGCCTTGCGGCACAGCGCCTTGATGTAGACGATCTTGAGCAGGTGCTCGACCTCGTCCGGCAACGGGCCGAAGCGGTCGATCAGCTCCGCGCCGAAGCTGTCGATCTGCTCCGCCTCCTCCAGATCGCCGAGGCGGCGATAGAGCGACAGGCGCAGCTGGAGATCCGGCACATAGGTCTCCGGCAGCATGACCGGCGTGCCGACCGTGATCTGCGGCGACCAGCGGCCGTCGGATTCGGCTTCCTCCGTGCCGCCATCGCGCAGCGCCGCCACGGCCTCCTCCAGCATCTGCTGGTAGAGCTCGAAGCCGACTTCCTTGATGTGGCCCGACTGTTCCTCGCCCAGCAGATTGCCGGCGCCGCGAATGTCGAGGTCGTGGCTCGCCAGCTGGAAGCCGGCGCCCAGCGTGTCGAGCGACTGCAGCACCTTGAGGCGGCGATCCGCCATGGCGGTCAGGCGCTTCTCGGCCGGAACGGTGAACAGCGCATAGGCGCGCGTCTTCGAGCGGCCGACGCGGCCACGCAGCTGATAGAGCTGCGCCAGGCCGAACATGTCGGCGCGGTGCACGATCAGCGTGTTGGCGGTCGGGATGTCGAGGCCGGATTCGACGATCGTCGTCGAGAGCAGCACGTCATAGGCGCCCTCGTAGAACGCCGTCATGATGTCCTCGAGCTCGGTCGGCGGCATCTGGCCATGCGCGATCGCGACCTTCACCTCCGGCACGAACTTCTCCAGGAATTCCTTGCGGTCGGCGAGGTCGGAAAGGCGCGGACAGACATAAAAGCTCTGGCCGCCGCGATAGCGCTCGCGCAGCAGCGCCTCGCGAACCACCAGCGCGTCGAACGGCGAAATAAACGTCCGGACCGCCATGCGGTCGACCGGCGGCGTGGTGATCAGCGAAAGCTCGCGGACCCCCGTCAGCGCCAGCTGCAGCGTGCGCGGGATCGGCGTGGCGGAGAGCGTCAGCACATGCACGTCGGCGCGGATCTCCTTGAGCCGTTCCTTGTGCTTGACGCCGAAATGCTGCTCCTCGTCGATGATCAGCAGGCCGAGATCGCGGAACTCGATGCCCTTGCCAAGCAGCGCATGCGTGCCGACGACGATATCGACCTGACCCTCCTTGATGCCCTTCTTGGTTTCGGCCAGATCCTTGGCCGAGACGAGGCGCGAGGCCTGCTCGACGCGGATCGGGAAACCGGCGAAGCGGGCCTGGAAGGTGCGGAAATGCTGGCGCGACAGCAGCGTCGTCGGCACGACCACCGCCACCTGCTTTCCGCTCATCACCGCCACGAAGGCGGCACGCAGCGCCACTTCCGTCTTGCCGAAGCCGACATCGCCGCAGATCAGGCGGTCCATCGGCGTGCCGGCGCCGAGATCGGCAATGACCGCCTCGATGGCAGCGAGCTGGTCTTCCGTTTCCTCATAGGGGAAGCGGGCCGCGAACTCGTCATAGAGGCCATCGGCCGGCGCCAGGGGTTCGGCATGGCGCATGGCGCGCTGCGCCGCGACCTTGATCAGCTGGCCCGCCATGTCGCGGATGCGCTGCTTCAGCTTGGCCTTGCGCGCCTGCCAGGCGACGCCACCGAGCTTGTCCAGCGTCGCCTCGGTATCTTCGGAGCCATAGCGCGACAGCAGCTCGATGTTCTCGACCGGCAGATAGAGCCGGTCGCCGCCCTGATAGACGATCTCGAGGCAATCATGCGGCGCGCCGGCGGCCGTGATCGTCTTCAGCCCGGTGAAGCGGCCGATGCCGTGGTCGACATGGACGACGATGTCGCCTTCGGAAAGGCCGGTCACTTCGCTGAGGAAGTCGGAGGCGCGCTTCGAGCGCTTGCGCGGGCGCACCAGGCGGTCGCCCAGGATGTCCTGCTCGCCGATGATGACCATGTCCGGCGTCTCGAAGCCGGCTTCGAGGCCCAGCACGCCGAGGCCGACCACGCCCTTGCCGAGCTTTTCGGCAGAGGCCCAGTCGTCGATCCGCTCCACCCGCTTCAGGCCGTGATCGTCGAGCACCTGCGCCAGGCGGTCGCGTGCGCCATCACTCCAGGAAGCGATGATGACGCGCTTCTTCTCACGCAGCCCGCCGATATGGGCGATGACCGCGTCGAAGACGTTGACGTCGCCGGCCGTGCGTTCCGCCGCGAAGGTGCGGCCATGCCGGCCGCCGAGATCGGCGACCATGGTGTCGTCCGGCTCGGCGAAGGGCGTCATGCGCAGCAGCGGCGCCGTCTTCTCGCGGCCCTGCCATTCCTCGCGGGTCAGATAGAGCTGGTCCGGCGGCACCGGCCGGTAGGGCACGCCGCCCTGCGCCTGCCCCATGCCGCTCTTGCGCGCGTCGTAATGGTCCTTGATGTCGTCGAAACGCTCGGCGATCGCTTCCTCGACCAGATGATCGAGCACCAGCGGCGCATCCGGCAGGTAGTCGAAGATCGTATCGAGGCCTTCGACGAACAGCGGCAGCCAATGCTCGACGCCGGTGTAGCGGCGGCCGTCGCTGACGGACTGGTAGAGCAGGTCTTCGCGGTCGGTCGCGCCGAACATCGCCACATAGCGCGCGCGGAAGCGGGCGATCGCTTCAGGCGAGAGCACCAGTTCGCTCATCGGCACGAGATCGAGACGCTTCTTCTGCGCCACGGTGCGCTGGCTCTCGACATCGAAGGAGCGGATCGAATCGACGGTATCGCCGAAGAAATCGACGCGGACCGGCTCGCCCTGGCCGGCGGCGAACAGGTCGATGATGCCGCCGCGCACGGCATATTCGCCGGCCTCGCGAACGGTCGAGGTGCGCAGGAAGCCGTTATCCTCCAGCCAGCCGACAAGCCGGTCCATCGACATCTGGTTGCCGCTGGCGATCGACAGGCTCTGGCGCGCGACCTGGTCGCGGCGTGGCAGGCGCTGCACGGCGGCATTGACGGTGGTGAGCACGACCAGCGCGCGCCCCTTCACCGGCTGGTAATTGGCGAGATAGGAAAGCGCCGCCATGCGTTGCGCCACGACAGCCGTATTCGGCGACACGCGGTCATAAGGCATGCAGTCCCAGGCCGGCAGGGCCACGACCTCGGTCCCGGGCGAAAAGAAGCGCATCGCCTGTTCGAGATCGGCCATGCGGTTGCCGTCACGCGCGACGACCAGGACGAAGGGCAGCCCTTCGCGTGCGGCGAGCGCTGCGATATCGGCGACGACCTTGCCGTCAAAACCGTCGGGAACGCCCGAAAGCACCGTCGACGGACGGCCGAGAATGTACGGGAATGTGACCATTACGCCTAACGGGGAGTGGCGCCGGTAAAGGCGGCAAGCTTCTGGAAGAATGCGGTATTGACGTCGTCCGGCGTCGGGGCTTCTCCCGTCAGCCAGATCAGCAGATCGCGATCCTGTTCCTCCATCAGACTTTCCAGGAGGTCGAGTTCGCCATCATCAAGCGTTGCGATATGGGCATCGGCGAAGCGGCCGAGGATCAGATCCATCTCGCGCATGCCGCGATGCCAGCAGCGAAAATGGGTACGCCGGCGGCGAACGTCCAGCCCGTCGCTCGACAATGTCGTGCCGCTCATCCTTCACTCCGCCGCTCATGTCCGATGCGGCGTGATATAGCCCCCCGGCAGCCCGTTGTCAGCCTCGCAGGCCCGATGCCGATCAACGCCGCTGCGCGAGCCTCGGGCATTCACGCATCGAAGGCGGGTCCGCGACAAAAGTTGACGCTCGCCGACCGGCAGCCGGCCTTGCCCACAGGCACGGCGCGAGAGACGTTCCCCACCCCTCGCCTTATCCCCCGCCAGACCATCGGAAGCGCCTCCCGGCGCAAACCGCAGGCTGCCGCCATTGCCGCGCCGCGTGCCTTATTTCAGCAAGTTTTCGTCAACCGTCTTCGATCACCAGACGCTAACCCTGCCCATCATCGCCGGGCCGTTAACCATGTCTCTTAAGCTCTGGGGGGCGGATCGCATGGCATTGTCGCTTCAACGAAGAGCGGCCCAGCCAACCGGGCCAACCCCTTTAAGGTTCCGTTAACCGGACCGAGGCGAGGCAGTGATGGAGTGCAAGGCAATGGCAAACGCAACGGTTCAGGCGGCACATGGCGCTCGTGGCAACGACCTGCGCCTCGACCCCTTCGCGCTGCCGGTCCGCTACTCCGCCACTCTCGCCGGTCCGGCTTCCGCCACCACGCCGGCCGTCTACATCGATCGTGAACTCGCCATCGTCAAGCGTCGCCTCGGCGGCATCCCGACCACCCTCTCCACCCCGGTCAGCGCCTTTCGCGGCGTCGCCGTGCGGATGACCGGCGATGCCGAGACCGGGGCGATCCGCACCACCGTCGAACTGATGCACCGCGATCCCGCCATGTCGCTGCCGCTGGTCGTCGTCGAAGACCTCGGCGATGGCGAGGATGTCGCCGCCGACTGGCAGGCCTGGGGTCGCGCGCTCGGTCTGCCGCTGCTGATCGTCGACACGGACGGCACGATCCGCGCGCCGCTCGACCAGATGGGTCCGCTCGTGGTCGGCCAGCCCAAGTCCCGCCGCGCACCCTCCTCGCTCAAGGGGCGCCGCCCGCGCTTCCTCAAGCGTCGCAAGACCGGCTTCTACAAGGAAGTCGAGACGCTTTACGGCCGCGAGATCATCGCCCGCGACTGAACGTCCTCACGGCTCGAACAGCACCAGGCTGGCGGCCGATTGCGGAATCGGGCGCACGGAGACGCCGCTGAAGCCGGCGGCCCGCGCGATCTCGCCCAGTCCGCTCGCCGTATAGGCGTCCCCCTGCGGCGTCGTCGCCAGCATCACCAGCGCGAAAGCCGCCGGGAATGGCGGCGAGACCCGATCCTCGTTCGGCACGAATTCGACCGCCAGCACCCGGCCGCCCGGCGCGAGGCTGGCCCGCACCTTCTGCATCAGCTTGGCGCAGGTCGCGATGTCGAAATGGTGCAGGAAGTTCGGCAGCATCACGAGATCGTAGCCACTGCCCCAATCGACATCGAAGGCGCTGCCCGCGACCGTCCGGTAGCGGGACGCCACGCCGGCCCGTTCAGCATTGCGCCGGGCGAGTTCGAGCACGGCCGCCCAGTCGACGGCGATGATCTCCGCATCCGGCAGCGCCTTCGCGACCTCGATGCCGAACATGCCGTGGCCGGCGGCGATATCGAGGATTTTGCGCGGCCGATCCGGCCAGCTTGCCACTTCGGCGGCGACGCCGCCGGCGCTGGCGACCACGAAGGGAATCATCGCCTCGGCGAATTTCAGCCAGATCGGATGATCCGGCGCCATGTTGGCGAGACCCATGGAGCCGCCATGGCGCACATAGGTCACCGGATCTTCCAGGAAGAGATCGAGTTGTTCCGGCGCGCTCAGGAAATCGACGACGCTGCCCATATAGGCGGGCGACCTGCGGTCGAGGAAAACCTGACTGGATGGCGTCAGCCGGTAGTGCGCGCCAGTCTTGCTCATGAAGCCATGCGCGGTCAGGAAATCGCACAGGATGCGAACGCCGCGTTCCGAAGCCCCGGACCTCGCGGCGATCCGCTCGCTGGTATCGTCACCCGCCGCGATCGCCGTGAACAGTTCCAGATCGATCGCCGCCTTCAGCGCGGCTGTCTTGTGGAAGCCGAGAATGGCGTCGACGATCGCGGCGGGATTGATATCGGCGACGGCTGCATCGGGCATTGCGGACATGCGCATTCCCTCCCACACAAATCGGTTCTGAAGATCCGTCCAGCACTGCAATCTGTCGCGCAATTAGCGCGCCAGCCCCGCCGGATCTTCAAGTGACGTGTTCGTGAAGGCGCGGCGCCGTCTCGCGAGGCGTTCAAACGAGGCCGTTGATCACCAGACCGGCGAACAGGATCAATCCGGCCTCGCGGTTGGACTTGAACAGGCGCAGCGCCAGCGCCTCGTTGTCGAGCCGCACGCGCGCGACCTGCCAGCCGAGATGCGCGGCGGCGAGCGCCAGCCCGAGCCAGGCGACCCAGCCGATGCCGGCGGCCCAGAAGGCCCCCGCCCAGAGCAGCACCGCGCCGGCATAGAGCAGGCCGACAATCTGCGGCGCGCGGTCGCCGAACAGGCGCGCGGTCGAGCGCACGCCCATGATCTTGTCGTCCTCGATGTCCTGCAGCGCGTAGATCGTGTCATAGCCGATCGTCCACAGCACGCCGCCGGCATAGAGCAGCACCGGCGCCAGCGCCAGGCTGCCGAACCAGGCCGACCAGCCCATCAGCGCGCCCCAGGAAAAGGCGAGGCCGAGCACGAGCTGCGGCCAGTCGGTGATCCGCTTCATGAACGGATAGGCGGCGACGACCAGCAGCGAACAGAGCGCCAGCACGACCGAAAACCAGTTGAACGACAGGAGAACCGCAAGCCCGGCCAGCGCCTGCAGCACGAGGAAGATCTTGGCGCCGCGAACGCTGACCTGGCCGCTCGGAATCGGCCGCGACCGCGTGCGGGCGACGCCGGCATCCAGTTCGCGGTCGACAATGTCGTTATAGGTGCAACCCGCGCCGCGCATCGCGACCGCGCCGATCCAGAACAGGACGAGATGCGCCAGATCGGGCCAGGTCGCGCCGGCGACGTTGCTCGCCAGCGCCGACGACCACCAGCAGGGCAGAAGCAGCAGCCACCAGCCGATCGGCCGGTCCCAGCGCGCCAGCCTTGCATAGGGTCGCAGCCAGGCCGGCGCATGGCGATCGACCCAATTGCCCCGGGCGGCGTCGGCGACGGTTCCAGGACTGAGGCTCATCGGGACTCTCTCGCGATTTCGGATTTCCTGGCGCCTGTCATACCGCCAGTTGCGAAGCCGCGCCAAGCCCATGCGGCGCTACCGCCGCGCCGGATCGCCGCGCGACGGGGAGGAAAACCCACCGCGCCAGCGCTTTCCGGATTCGACAAGCGAGCCCCTGCTTGCTAAGCGCCGCGCTAGGAATTCAACCACGGGCAGCTGGCATGACCGAGACGCGCATCAACATTCTCCTGATCGGATCGGGCGGCCGCGAGCATGCGCTGGCCTGGGCGCTCCGGAAATCGCCTCGTCTCGGCCAGCTTTTTGCCGCCCCCGGCAATCCCGGCATCGGCGCGCTCGCGGAACTGGTGCGGCTCGATCCGTTCGACCATCACGCGGTGATCGACTTCTGCCGCCACAACATGATCGATTTCGTCATCGTCGGCCCGGAAGCGCCGCTGGTCGCCGGCCTTGCCGATGCGCTCGACGGCGCGAACATCCGGGTGTTCGGCCCCGGCCAGGAGGCAGCCCGCCTCGAAGGCTCGAAGGGCTACACCAAGGATCTCTGCGCCGAGGCCAACATCCCGACCGCCGCCTACCAGCGCTTCACCGAGGCAGCGCCCGCGCGCGACTATGCGACCAGGATGGGCGCGCCGATCGTCGTCAAGGCGGACGGCATCGCCGCCGGCAAGGGCGTGGTCGTGGCGGAAACGCTGGACGAGGCACATGCCGCGATCGACGCCTGCTTCGACGGCGCGTTCGGCTCGGCCGGCGCCGAAGTCGTGGTCGAGGAATGCCTGGTCGGCGAGGAGGCGAGCTTCTTCGCCATCTGCGACGGCGTCAACGCCGTGCCGCTCGCAACCGCCCAGGACCACAAGCGCGTCGGCGACGGCGACACCGGCCCGAACACCGGCGGCATGGGCGCCTATTCGCCCGCCCCGGTGATGACGGACGCCATGATCGAGCGCACCATGGCCGAGATCATCCGCCCGACCATGGCCGCGATGGCCGCCCGCGGCGCCCCGTTCAAGGGCGTGCTGTTCGCCGGCCTGATGATCACCGCCAAGGGCCCCGAACTGATCGAATACAATGTCCGCTTCGGTGACCCGGAATGCCAGGTGCTGATGATGCGGCTGGAGAGCGACCTGCTCGAACTGCTGCTCGCCGCGGCCGAAGGCCGGCTCGACGGCGTCACGACGCAGTGGCGGGACGAGGCCGCGCTGACCGTCGTCATGGCCTCCAAGGGCTATCCGGGCGACTATGCCAAGGGCACGCCGATTGCCGGCATCGACGCCGCCGATGCCCTGCCCGGCACCAAGGTGTTCCAGGCCGGCACCGCGCTGGTCGACGGCAGGCTGGTCGCCAATGGCGGCCGTGTCCTCAACGTCACGGCGCTTGGCGCGAGCGTCGCCGAAGCGCAGAAGCGCGCCTATCAGGCCGTCGACACGATCGACTGGCCGGACGGCTTTTCCCGCCGCGACATCGGCTGGCGCGCCGTCTAGATGCGGCCAAGTATTGACTTACAGAAATAAAGCGGCAAGACACCGCGCGTACATGACACTCATCATAGTATTCACCATCGAGCCAACTCAGCCAACGAACTCTTATCAAGGACACTCTGGAGGAAATTACTGCTCTTTTCCGGATTTAGGCTTCGCCTCTGCGAGTCGATCAAGATCCGACATTCGTCGAGACGCGCGCCATTCGTAACCAATATTAGCCCAACACCGTGACGACCACATTCTTCCTTGATCCTACCAGCCTGAGTGGACTTGTTAAAATCCGCTTCGGTAATCGGGAAGAAAACAAACGATCTTGTAGCCACGGTGCTATGAGCGAGAGCCTCGAATACTGCTAGCGTATCGCAATCTGCCGGACGCTTTACCTCAAACGTGAATATATCAAATTCCGCCTCCTTGATGTAGGGGAATTTACGATTGGAAATAATTGTAAAATCAGGCCGAGTCCAGCGGCCCGCTATCTTACTCTCTCTACGAGCAGTCCTCTCAATGAAGAAATTCCCGTTCTTTCCAACACTCCGATCAAATAAACCCTGAAGCATTCCCTCAATACATTCGTAATAATCCTCTTCCTTAACCGAGTATGGATTCTTTATTCCAAGATAATTATGCTTCCGCACATCGATTGTGAGATTTAGAACACCAAGATCAAAGGCCTCCTCAAATTCAGAATCGTTGTAGCTAAGCGCTCTTTTCAATGAAACTTTCGTTATGGTCCCCTTCTTAACAATCTCCTCAGATATTTTCTCTAAGATGATCTTCTTTCGAATCTCAGCAGCGGCCATTCCGCCCCCCCTTCCACCGTGACGCTGAATCACGCCGCATCAAGAGTTAGAAGGTAAAACAAATATTGTGAAGAAGAACTGAGTAGGAGTGACAGAAAATCATGTCGGACGAGATCATCGTGCGCGACAGCAACGGAACACAGCTCAAGGACGGCGATTCCGTCTCGCTGATCAAGGACCTCAAGGTCAAGGGCACGTCGGAGACGATCAAGCGCGGCACGGTGGTGAAGAACATCCGCCTGACCGACGATCCCGACACCTTCGAGTGCAGCACCAAGCAGGTGAAGGGCCTCGTGCTGCGCGCCGAGTTTGTCAAGAAGGCCTGAGCACGCCTCGACATCGGACCAGGAAGACCCTCGGGACCAGCAAGACCCTCGCCGCATGCGGGCGAGGGTCGGAGCGAAGGCCTTGCCTGACGCCAGCCACAGGCGATCCGCGCCCTTCGCATGTCGGCTTCCCTCGCCTTGGCGAATCCGGCACGATCGCCGGCCAACAGCCAGATTGACCGACATGACCACCGTTCGCCGCCTGACCGAAGACATGATCAACCGCATCGCCGCCGGCGAGGTGGTCGAGCGGCCGGCGAGCGTCGTCAAGGAACTGGTCGAGAACGCCATCGACGACGGCGCGAAGCGGGTCGAGATCGTCACGG
>Ga0182738_1001180_pt1 | contig 33369 bp, 12 predicted proteins | sample eDN5th30CBELigMG_FD_128876 | JGI IMG/M metagenome (GOLD analysis project Ga0182738, IMG submission 128876) | Enriched Miracle-Growth compost microbial communities from Emeryville, California, USA - eDNA 5th pass 30_C BE-Lig MG (version 2)... ...
AAGATCACAATTGTATATGCCGGTGTGGCGGAATGGCAGACGCGCTCGACTCAAAATCGTGAGCGTAAGGTGAGGAAATTGCCGCTAAAGCCTTGATTTTACGGGGTTTTTCAAAAAGTGTTTCAAAAGTTCTCCGTTGTAGTTCTACGATTTATCCAAAGTAGTAATGGAGACAATTATAATGTGCCGGCGTGGCGGAATGGCAGACGCGAACGACTCAAAATCGTTTGGGAGACCGTGGAGGTTCGAGTCCTCTCGCCGGTACCAGTTTAACCAACGATAGTTCATTAGAGATTAACTCTGATGAGCTTTTTTTATATTTTGATGACTTCATTCATTTTGTTTGCAGAAGATATTTTTGAGCTATACTCTAAATGTGAGTAGATGTTTGCTGTAGTCGAATAATCACTATGCCCTAACCATTCTTGAACTTCCTTCAAGCTGACTCCATTACTTAAAAGTAGGGTGGCACAACTATGTCGCAGATCATGGAATCGAATATGTCGCATACCGTTCTTTTTCAAAACAAGTTTAAAGTGTTGCGAGATGTAGTTTGGTTTAATTCGCTCACCGATCTGATCGACATAGACATATTGTAGATAGTCGGTACAATACGAATCTTTACATATCTGTCGGTTTAGCTCTTGCTGCTGCTTTAAACTCACCAGTAGGTCATAGAAGGCATCGACAATAGGAAGTGTACGGCGACTCGGATCGTTCTTTGTTTCATCACTTTCAATCGTAATCAATTTTCCATCCAATGAACCAGTTGTAACCGTATGCTTGATCGTGATCGTTTTATTAATCAGATCAACAGCGGACCATTTTAAACCAATGACTTCGCTTCTTCTTAGTCCATAAAAAGCTCCTAAAATAATAGCAAGTTCAATTTTTTTCCCTTTCACAATCTCAATCAGTTGATTGACTTCATTTGCGGTGTAGGCACTTCCATAAAAGGGATCTTTCTTTGGACGAATAACCTTGTCAGCCGGATTAGAAGCGATACGTTCAGTTATAAATGCGTACTGAAGCGCAGAGCGAATATTGGCGTGATAGTGAATGACTGTGTTCGCTTTAACCTTCCGTACATTAAGACAATAGGTATAGAAGTTTTGAATATGATACGGTTTCAACTCGTGAAGCGTAACGGGGGTTTCACGGAAATACGGAACAATTTTTTTCAATGAGTTAGTATACGAGATATACGTAATCTCTTCAATACTGTGTTTTACCGCTTCTAACCATTCCAACAGATAATCCGCAAATAAAATTGAATCAACCTCTTCTGATTTTTCTTTCTCATCTACGGCAGTAGAAGTAATCCCCGTATTTACAACTTCTTGTTGGACTTCTTTCTCAACTAATGCTTCTTCTGTTACTTCGTTACTCTCTGGTTGATAATTATTTCGAGCATCAATGAGCATTGCCTCTGCTTTTTTCTTATTCCCTTTTACCTTCAATCCAGTAGAGAGCCATTTTGGTTTAGGCTTTCCATTTTCGTCTCTAATGCTTAAAACGATATAGAAATATCCTTTTTTCTCACGTAGGCGACCTGCTAGCATGCTTTAATCCTCCTTAGGTAGCAGCGCCGTTCCCACCATTGACACTTATAAGTATAACATTGTATAACAGATAATTCAATGCACTAAAGCGTCAAAGTGTTGAGGCGATGGTTGGTTCATTATCTTAATCAAATAAGTAATAATGCTTACTTTTGGGATTTTATAGGATTTTCCGATTTTGAAGTGATTGATTTGGTTGGCTTGCAGCAGCTTATAGCCAGTTTTGGTGCTAATGCTACCAAGCATTTCGCACATTTGCACGACATTAACGACATCAGGGTAGTTTTCAAACATGGAGAAGTACGGGGATAAAGGAGTTTCTACTGGGGGTTCATTCTTATCCTGCATATACAGTCCTCCTTTCTAGTGAAGATTATGTATATCAAAAATGCCTGTTTCAAGCATAGTTGGTTAGACTACTCATAACTTTTTGTAAAGCTCCCCCTCATCCGAGCGGGCTACCCCCAATGCAGTGACGCTGGCCAGGTAGAAGTATCATTATACCCTCTGTGTGGAATCATGGCGAAACAGCCCACCATAGGCTGCTTTAACAGCGGATAAAGTTCGCTCTTACCATTCTAAATAAATGTAGTGGCAGTCATGGCGCATCTGCTGTTATCGCTTCCTGCTGTCACAGGCACAAGAGGAACAGACTTGAAATAGGCAATATTAACTTTTCAATGTACGAAGTAAATAAAAGGAGCACAATATACCTCTTTTGTGATTCCTATATAAGAAATGGGAAAATAGAAGAGAAAAAGCAACTTCTATTTTCCCATGTATATTATGTTTCTATCTCATCTTCCAAATAGCGATTGAGATCAAACCGACGTATAGCTAGAAGAAAATCTATCGTTAAATGTTGTTTACAGTCTTCATCCACCCACCCCTGTTGTCTTTCAAGACTATTAAGAAGGGGTTCGAATTGATAAATAAGCTGAACTTCTGCTTCCTGCTTCCCTTTTCGGGCTTCCATTAAAAGAAAAAAGATATGTTCCATTTTGATCTCCTTTCTACCCATATAGAAAACAACACAAAAGCAATGATAAAGTGGTGTTTCTACATAGATCACTCTTCCAAGTATTTCCTTAGCTTTATCAAAAGCTGAGATTTGGACTTGCTTACAGCTTGTCTAGTAACACCTAATGCTTTGGCAATTTCTTTATCCGTCTTATCATCAATAAACTTCATAATTAAAATCTTTTTTTCTTTAGGACTTAATTTTAATTTACTGCCTGCTTGAAGTAAAAGGATATAGTCTTCTGTTGGATAACTCTGATCGTTAGAAGCAATGATGTTATTATTCAGCGTAAGATCACTTAAAAAAGTTAACCGATATAAATCTCGATTTTGTTTTTGAACATAGTCCTTTTTCGAACGCTGAAGGCACTTTTTTACATAGCAAACAAACACTCTTCCAATAATTTCTTTGACTTCAGAATCGACATTCATTCAATATTACTCTCCTCTCTAGTTTCTATTCACCAAATAGGAACTAGTGATGGAAAAAGCAACTAACTATAGAAATTTCCATTGGATTTAATATTGAAAACACCGAAAACATAGTTCCTAATTGTAGGAATCTGCTTCGGTGTTTTTAAGTCAACATCACTAGCATTGCATTAATATTTTATGAATTTCCAAAAAATTCTCTAGGATTGGTTTTTGCATAAAAAAATCCTTTACAATAGATGGGAGAGGCAGCCCTGTCCATAATCTACTGAAAGGAGTCATCGAGTGGACAACAATACCTTATTTTTCTTTATTTAGTAAATGACTTTTATCGATTTACACAAGAATGTTCACAACTGCGGTTACACGTTGCAAGCAAAATATACAAAAAAGCATATTACATTGGCTTACCTAGAGCTATTTCTGCTTGCTCAGTTGTAACAACATGAAGGCTTACGAAGCTCGCAGATGATATGTTCGATCCGCATGTGTAACGTGAAGATAGGATTGAGCTCTATTGGGCTTCACAGATCAGCCGCAAGTATAACGAAGTCGAACCAGAGCTACTGCAACATGAATTTGAGCGTGTAGCCAAGCGCCTTTTCTACCATCAAGGTCGCTTCGCTTATCGAAAAAAGTGAATATTCTGTCTATTATAGGCCTCTGCGATACTAATCGAGTACCCTGCGACATCCTTTACGATCTGCACAGCCACAACCGATGCGTTATGTTTCCATCCTGATGATTGAAGATCTTCGTTCACTACCAGCACGGAATGTCCGAAACTGGTGTTGCACAAAATAAAATAATAGAGTGAATACAGTCCCCAGCCAATATCCGAAAGAAATGCGGCAGCTTCCGTAATCAAAATAAAGTGAACAACTTCATTTTGATTACGTGGCTCTTCATTATGCCAACCTTTTGCAGAGAATGGATAAAGACAATTCTCTGTTGCACGATGCAAAATAAACCACTTCGCGTCAGCCAAATAGTAGAAACTGGCCGTCCAAGCTTCAACTTACCATCAAAATATACCAGGTTGCGCAGAGTTGGTGCCAAGCGGCTGCAACGATTGTCTGACAATCTGGCTTGGAATTGCTATGGTGGTGCTACGAGACATTCGAACTTACGATACAAATAATGGTTTAATCTCATAAAGACTTTGAATTGACTGGGCGAATCGGAAAATTGACGACATACATTCTATCTAAAAATGATTTCTGCTGGAACATTGTAATCTCGCGCATCTTGTCCTTTGCCAGCAAGTCTATTTCTCTCGCTGTTCTTGTCCTCATAATGTCAGCAAAACAAACATAGTAGCCGAAACCCCATTAGCAAAAACCATATCCCTCTGAACAGGCTCCACCTTCGGCTGAGCAGAATAAATATGAATCCAGTAAATGGAATACTTGTTCAAGCATTGCTGTAGTCTCGTCCAAACCATCGATAATGTACAACGCGGTAGCGCCAATAGAATCAGCACAAACGGATGCTCAATTATGCCTGGAATTTTCCCAATGGTAGACACGTTTTCGAGTTACAAAAGGTCGAAGAACGTGTCGCAGATACTCCTCGCCCATTCGCTTGCAAATGAGCGGCGGGAGTGCGTCAGACAGCAAATGTAATAATTCAGTCAAAGTAAATGCAGTTTTAGCATAGAACAGATCAATTGTCGCTTGTTCTTCATTGCTCGATAACACTCCAAAGTTCCGATTAAACGTTCCAGGTATCTCCGACTCGCCGCCAAGATGTGTAGCCAAGCACTATGTGTATTCATCACATATGGCCAAATTATATTTCAAAACCTTGTGTTGTTTCAAAATTCGTCATATCTGACCAGTATTCATAATCTATTATTACTCCTATCAGTTTACGAATCATTTACTTCCTGTAACGGTAACTTTGTAGCTTGTGATTCATAAGGCTATATCAAAGTCGGTCCGGATCTCTGATCTTCTTGTACGTTTCTGATCCTAGAAGCGTGGCTCGAATCTCTCTATCGGATTTTCTATTGGGTTCACTGTTACAGTGCTACCAAGATTATTCAAACTACATTTTGGGGATCAACGGCGATCACTTACCAATGTGAAGGCGGATGACGGGAGCCTCTGCTGTGCCTTCATGATTCAATAAATCTCGAATGTACGATAGAGAATAAAATCGCATGCATTTCGTCGCTTTGTTAAGCTCTTATTCAGCTTATTGCCTCCTTAATCTGCGTCGTCTTGAGCCCCAGACTTTGATCCAATAGCATTTTTCGTTGTCTATGAACAGCTTGATTCCTATTATTTTCAAAGGAGTCCATAATTCTTTAAAATAATAATATGGCATGGAACGATCCCTCCGATTACTCATGATTTCATTTAATGCAATATAACCTTAACTAGAAGTAAGTCGAATCAGGATGATAGTCTTACTTATTACTTATCTACTTGAAAATAATTATTAGAGCTTAAAATAGCTTTACCTGTTCGTGACAAAGTAATAGTAAAAGCATACGGTAAAATTATCTTCGTAATAGGTAATTTAACTTATGATAAGCGTTCAAAAAAATTACCGAATTTTTCACTTTCTTGTTCATACTGATGAGGCCAGATGTACAGTAGAGAGCAAGAATCATTAAATTTCTTCGCAACTATTTTGAAAAATTTTTAAAGACAGCAATCGTGAATGGAGCAAAATTAGCACGACAGCATGGATGGAACAAAAAATCTAAATCTGAGGGGGCAATTTGGGTGATGTATGATTCGTTATAAAGAAAACATTCTTCGGTTCTTAACCAGTTGATTAACCAATTCAACCAGATTTTTATAATAGTAACTCTTACAAGTTAACGAGGAAAGCGTAATAAGACAAAATATATGAACTAAATAAAGAATCTCTAGTGAACAATTTAAACTCATTTGCAAATATAATATATTCCATGAGTTTTTCTAAAAGATTGTGATTTTAATTAGATTATTGAAGCGAAAGGAGAGCAACGCTCGGCTTCACCAAGAGCGACAGTAATCTAAATTGATGGGAAACTTCAACTTATATGGTCATTCATACAGAGCTTCTGTTCTTTGGACAGAGTTGTCCCATAAGTAGTTTTTATATACACGGGAAACCTGCAAGAAGCTCAGGAGCAAGAGGGGGCTCTCGGTTGGAAAGGATAATTGAAATAGAGAGCTTATTGGACAAATATAGAACAATCGAGGATTCCAACGGTCTCCGCTTCGAGGCTTGCCGAAAGTAGATCTTGAGAACGAGGGGCTTTCACTCTCACCTACAGCTTGCTTAAGAAAGCGTTAATTGACCAACACCCAGAAATGGCGGTGTAGGGATAATCTCCCTGACACCGCCATTTCATTTCTTGGGAAACTGTTCGTCAAGTGAGCTAACCTATTTCTTGGACGCCCCCTTTCATTTTTACTAACTCTGCAACATTGAGGATTTACTTTTCTTCAAATAATGTCTTCGGCGGTTTACTGTTTCTAGCTGCCAATGTCAACGTGCTTTCACCTTGCGGTAGTCGGCAGGGGTAACGCCGAAGTTCTTTTTGAACATGCGATGGAAGTAGGAGCTGCTCATATAGCCGCATTTAAGCGCGATATCAATGACCGACAAGTCGCTTTGTTCCAAGTATACCCTGGCGTGTTCCAGCCGAATTTGATTGATGACATCAACGATAGCGCTTAATGTATGCTGCTTATAGACTCGGCTCAAATAAATCGAGGACATGTCGAGCTCATCAGCAATCCAGTTCAGGCTGAAGTTAGGGTTCGCATATTCCTTGGCTATAAGTTCATTGACCCTGCGGATCAGATCGTCCTGCTTCGTCACCCGTTTAAAAGACAGTTTCGCCTGAATGTCATCAAATAGGTTGAAGAAGACGTTATACAATTCGTCGATCGTTTCAAGCTTGTCTAGTGTCGGAATCTGGAAAACGAGGCTGGATTCGACTTCCAGATTGTTATTTTGTTGAATGGTGAACAGAATATTGTTGACCATCATCGTCAAATGGGAAGTAGCAAGTTGCACAACATGGATCGGGTAATCCGCTGTTTCTTGAACGATATCGGCGAACAGCCGCTTTGCATCCTCTGTCCTAGAGGTCATTAGGGAGTCTGTCAATTTCCGCTCTTTATCAACAGGGAATATGTATTCCTTCGACTTAAAATTCATAATGTCCTGAGCGTTGATTAAGCAACCGAGACCCAAAAATAAGCGGTGCAAAGAAGCTTCCTGCACAATTCTATACTGAGCAGGCAGAAATAGAGGCTGATCATTCTCTTCGCTGTAAGTAATAGATAGACCGATTTTCAAGAAATTTAGCGTAGATTGCTGAATCTGTTGTAGGATCTCACGCAGCAGCTCTTCGTCTGAATTCTCTGTTCCTTCCAACCGCCCTAGCAGCATAACTACGCTGTCAGACTCCATGTCAACGCTTTCAACCTGATAGTGCTTAAGGCTAATTTCACTGCCAATATTCATAATGGCAAACTTATAGACAAGCAGATCATCGCCTCGCATCTTCTTTAAAGCCGCAAACTGGTCGATTTTGATCAGAATAACACGATAGCCCGCCTGAAAATCGAACGTTATACCGTTTTGAGCGAGCTTCTGTACCTGCTCGTTCGTTTTCAAGTTTTTAGTGCCTTGGATTAGGCTGCGCAGTATATTTTGACGAAGTGTGTAGGAACTGTCCCGTTTTTCGCTCTCCAGTACATTCATTTTGTTCACAATCTGATGAATCGGCTTGTATAACATTCGTGAAAGCAGCCATGAACTGAACAAACCAACAATCATGATGGAGATCGCGATCAAAATAGTTTTATTCAGTATTGGGTAGACTGTCCCAGTTATTTTCCGATAAGGTGTGATGCGCACGTACTGCCACTCCAGAGAATCTGGCGAGGTAAATGAGATCAATGACTTGCGCCCTTCAAATTCGGCTACTATATAACCTGATGGCTTGAGTTTGATATGATTCGCAAACAGGGTACTATCACTGTCACTAAGTGTTTTGGTAGCCAACGTGTCACCAGAAAGTAGCCGACCCAAATTGTCCATGATATAAGAAGTCCCAGCTTTATTCCCCTGTGTACTGGCAATATCTTTGTTAATCCAAGCCGAAGAAATATTGATAATGACGGCTGAATTGATTTTTTGCGCTCTACCGATAGCATCGTAGCACAAATAGGTATAGACATTCGATACCTGCTCTCCAGATAATTGAACGGTCTTGTAAGACCGTGGAATCGGAGTGAACGGGCGGTATTGCTGGAAGTTGGATAGAATGTCCAAGACACCTTTATCATCAAGATCGTTTTTGTTGATTGTCCCCCCTTGACTATCTCGACTTGCTACATAGAAGAGATCGTACTCGGAATTATAGACATAAATCGATTCAATGAATGGCATGGAGTTTAAATAGTTGTTCAGATCATTCATAGCAACCACCACATCATATATATTCGGTTCTGGGTAGAACATGAGCTTGGAGATGGTGAAGGTTCTGTAAATTTGGAAAGAGACGGATTGTGCGCTTTCGGTCATGCTGATGACTTCTTTGCTTGTTTGTGTTAGATTACGAACGTCAGAAAGGTAAGTGCTTTTCAAATCGTTTCGGACATATGCGAAAAAATAAAATATGGATGATACAAGTAACGTAAGCACAATACATAGTGTGATCGTAAACAGGAGCCTACTGTATAGTTTTCCGTTTTTTTTTATTAATTGATTGGCATTCATGAGACTCCTCCTTAATTGAATTGTAATTTAGAAAATTAGAAAAGGATCAAGATAATCGTTCACCAAGGTTTCCAAATATTATTGCCCACTTTAATTATAGTCTGCACTTTACAATGATGACAATGAATTATATCAAGAAGAGCGTACAAGCTGGATATTGAGACAGTGAACAATATGTACAACAATGAAGTAATTGGAGAATTACTTGTTGTATAACGGATTTGAGGCTTATTGTAATTACTTGATTTTGCATGCTTAAAAAAGGAGGAGCGTCCCAAATGAAGATGCAAGGCTCTGAGACACAGTATCCGTTCAAAAGGATTTAACTAGAAAAAAACAGTTGCAAACAAAAATCAAGACATAAAAGTTTAAATTGTTCATTGCAAAATTCGATATTTCGTTCACTAAACTTGTATTCGTACTCTTTCACTTTAGATGACCCTCCAATACACTGAGAACAGATCAAGCGCCATTAAGCAATTACGTAACAAGGCGCAGAGTCGACGTCATACACGAACAGATACAGAAAGTTGTGAAGGGAGAACAGATCTACATGCAAAGCAAGAATGGAATCAAGAATGGAATCAAGAATGGAATATTGAAGGAATTAGTGACGAACCGGCTGCTGTTTTTAATGCTCTTGCCAACACTGCTATTCTTCATTATTAACTCGTACACACCAATTGTGGGCATCTATTATGCCTTCACCCGATTCGAGTTCAACACAAGCCTATTCAACAGTGAGTTTATCGGATTTGAAAATTTCAAGTTTCTATGGAAATCAGGAATACTTATGAGGCTCACGATAAATACCATTGGCTACAATTTGGTCTTTATCTTATTTGGAAACGTACTGGCGATCGCGCTGGCGGTTCTGCTCAGCGAACTGAAGTCGAAATGGTTCAAGAAGTTGACGCAGTCGATCATGTTTCTCCCTTACTTTGTTTCCTTTGTTGTCCTGAGTGTTATCGTGTACAACGTATTCAACTATGAAAGCGGTTTTCTGAATACCACGTTGACCAAGCTCGGCGCTGAACCAATGGATGTGTACAATACTCCATGGATATGGATTTTCCTCATCATTGTCTTTTATTTGTGGAAAAATCTCGGTTACAGTATGGTAATCTACCTGGCATCTATTACCGGAATAAGTGAAGAGTACTATGAGGCAGCGAAAATCGACGGAGCCAACATTTTTCAACGGATTTGGTATATTACGGTACCTATGCTGAAAACAACTTTTATTATGCTTCTGCTGTTCGCGCTCGGCACTATCATGAAAGGACAATTCGACTTGTTCTACCAGCTAATTGGCAATAATGGCATGCTCTATAATACGACTGACATTCTTGATACTTATGTGTACCGTTCATTGAAAGTAACGTTCGATATCGGCATGTCGACAGCCGCGGGACTTTACCAGTCGTTGTTTGGCTTTATCTTAATTATGACCGTCAACTCTATTATTAAAAAAATTAATGACGAATACGCTTTGTTCTAAGCGGCTGTGCTGGCTAATCAGAGGAGGTTTACATGAAAATTAAAGATGACAATTATATGAAATGGTTTAGACTTATTGCGTTTGTCGTAATTCTGCTTACGACTTTGGTCTGTCTGTTTCCGTTCCTACTAATCATATCGGCATCCTTCACGCAAAATGAATCGATTATTAAGGACGGTTACAATTTAATCCCAACAGTATTCTCTCTTGAGGGTTATCAAACGGTGTTTCGATTCCCTAAACAGGTCCTTCAGGCATACGGCGTAACGACGATCGTTACGATAATTGGGACAACACTCGGCTTGTTCTTTATGACGATGGCTGGTTATGTGCTGCAGAGAAAAGATTTCAAATACCGTAATTTCTTTTCTTTTATGATTTATTTCACGACGTTGTTTGGCGGTGGTTTGGTTCCTTGGTACATTATGATGACCAAATATTTAAAGCTGACTGACACGTTGACTGTACTGATTTTCCCTGGGCTAATGACGCCGTTTCTTATTATATTGATGAAAAATTTTATTCGATCGGCGGTGCCGGACGAGGTGATAGAGTCCGCGAAGATCGACGGAGCGAACGACTTTACAATTTACAGCCGAATCGTACTTCAACTCTCAATGCCGGGGATTGCAACGGTTGGATTATTCCTTGCGTTGCAATATTGGAACGACTGGTTTACCTCTTCGTTGTTCATCAACGATCCGAGCAAGTATCAGTTGCAGTATTATCTGTACAACGTCATCAATGCGATGAGCTTTATTGCGCAAATGGGCGCTGGCACTGGCGTATCGATTGGTGACATGCCGACTGAATCGACGAAGATGGCGATGTCGGTTGTTGTGACAGGTCCTATTTTGTTCCTTTATCCGTTTGTTCAACGTTACTTTGTAAAAGGCTTAACGATTGGCGCTGTTAAAGGTTAGAACTGAACAAGGGAAATTGAAGCCCTCGTTTAGCTAACATAAATTAGATTGATTACAAAGGGAGGATTCACATGAAGAAATCAGCAGTCAAAGCAGTATCAGCACTACTTTCCGTCTTTTTATTCATTACTGTGCTTGCCGCTTGTTCGTCAAACGGCAACAACGCTCCAGCAAATGCAACCAAAGCCCCAACAAATGCAACGAACGCTCCGGAAACCGAGGGTGCGACAAATGAGGGTGGTGGAACGAAGCTAGGTATCGACATTTCCAAACCTGTCGAATTGCAATTCTATATGCTGGGCGATGCTCCTAAGGATCTCGACTTTATCCAGGCTGAAATTAACAAAATGGCAAAGGAAGACTTGAATGCTACAGTAAACTTTAACTACACAACCTGGACTGATTGGGATCAGAAGTACAAGCTTCTACTTGGTTCTGGTCAGCAAGTTGACTTGATCTTCACTGCAGAATGGACGCAATATCAATCCTACGCGAAAAAAGGGGCATTCCAGCCACTGGACGAGCTTCTTCCTGTAGCTGCGCCGAAGCTAAATGAGTTTGTTCCTGCAGATATGTGGGAAGCAGTCAAAATCGACGGACAAATCTACACGGTACCAGCTACCTACAAGGAATATGTAACAAACGGCTTTGTATGGCGCGAAGATCTGCGCGAGAAGTACAATCTGCCTAAGCCGGTAGACATCGAGACTTTCGAACAATATCTTGAAGGAATCAAAAAGAATGAGCCGAATATGACGCCGCTCTCCATGAACTCCGACGTGAAAACTAATTTGATGGATGTGTTCACAAGCATCGCTCACAAGCCTATCGGAGCGCTTCCATACGGAGTTGGTGTTGATTATGAAACACCGGGTGAGGTATACAGCTACTGGGGTTCAGACGAGCATAAGGAAGATCTGATTACGATGAAGCGCTGGCAGGATAACGGCTATATGGTGAAAAACGTGCTTGCCGTCAAGGATACGCTTCAGGATCAAATAACTAGCGGCAAGGCAGCTGCCATTCTTGGAGATAACCCTACCCGCTACAACGATACGGTAATCAATCTTCAAGCCGCTCACCCAGATTGGAAGCTTGGCTATTATCCATATCCACTGACAAACGGCATCGCAACACCAGTTCACCCGATCCACAACGGCTATGCTATTCCAGTAAGCAGCAAGAACGCAGAGCGTGCACTTGCGTTCTATGAGAAGATGGTTACGGACGAACGCTATAATCTGTTGACTCAGTATGGTGTGGAAGGCAAAAACTACGAAGTTGTTGACGGTTACTATTCGCTGATCGGCGATGCGAATTCCAATGGATTCCCTCGCGAAGCGATGAATGGCTGGGCATGGCGTAACCCTGATTTCATGTTGTTCGACAAAAACTATGACGGGGTAAAAGCGATATTTGACGAGTTGGATAAAATTCAGGTGCCTGACAAGTTTACAGGTTTCGCCGAAGATTATACGTCGTATCAAGCAGAAAAAGCAGCGCTTGAGCAAGTGGAGAAACAATATTTGTATCCGCTTAACGCAGGTCTTGTGAAGGATGTTGAGGAAGGACTCAATACCTTTATGGAGAAAGCTAAGCAAGCTGGTCTTGAGAAAATTCAAGAGGAATACAAAAATCAATGGTTGCAATACGTGCAGGAGCAAGGAATTCAATAATTTGTAATGTTAAAGTAGGATAGGCATGAGTGCGGGAGAAGTTCTGTGAAAAAAGGACTTTCCCCGCCTTGTGCCCTTAAGTCTGATTTGCGGAAGTTGGGTAATAGAGAAAACAAGAAAGGTAAGGGTGAAAAATGAGGAAAACGAAAAAAGTTCTTGGAACCGTAAAGAAAAATACCAAAAAAATCTTATCACACATATTGTTGTTAGCCTTAATTTTCGGGCTGATGCCTAATGTGCCGTTCTTGGGCATAGGTATGGTAGCCGAAGCCGCGGCGGTAAACACAACAGTTCAAGTCGGTAATGAATGGCTTGATACCGATGGTTATCCAATTCAAGCTCACGGCGGCGGGTTTACCCAAAGAACTGTCGATGGAGTGACAACCTACTATTGGGTAGGTGAAAACAGATTAGATGATAAATCCTTTGTGAGTGTTAGGCTTTACTCTTCCACAGACTTATTGAATTGGGAGTTTATGGGTGATGTAATTACAAGGCAAACACCGGGCGAAGACCCGGATACCCATTTGGGGGTTCTCTACGAGGGTAAAACCACGATCGAACGCCCGAAAATCATTTGGAGTCCGCAATATGATGCCGACGGCGACGGCGAACCGGACGGCAGATGGATAATCTACGCCCACTGGGAAGACGGTACAAGTTACGGTGCGAGCCACCTTTTGGTTGCCGTCAGCTCCGATGAACGTCCGGACAGCGATTATACCGTCATTCATAATAAACGTCCCGGCTGGGGCTTCCACCCTACCGAATACACAACAGACCCATGGGGCGGCTATGGAAAAGTATCCTATAACGACGCTACTTACGAATACACGAGACAATTCCAGGAAGACCCTTCCTGTGATTGCGAAGGCATCGGCTCTTTGGACTTTGGGATCTTCCAATTCCCTGGCGATGACAATGCGTATCTCGTTGCTTCAACCGGTTGGCTAGATATGCGTTTATACAAGCTTAATGATGATTTTTCCTGGGTTGACTTTGACTCATCATATTACATTTTCCGAAACGGATTGAAAGAAGCTCCCGCTATGGCAATGGTACCTGATGAGAACGGAGAGCCCATATACTTCCTTGCAGTATCAAACCAGGCGGGCTGGTTCCCAAACCAGATGAGCTACGCCACTACGCGTGACCCAATGGATCCGAATGGTTGGTCTGAGCTGAGGGAAGTAACAGACCCATCGAGTTACTACAGCCAGCCCACCGGCACAATGGCTATCACTGCTGCAGACGGCACCTCAAAGTATGTTTACATGGGTGACCGCTGGACAAAGTACGGAGATAACATCACGCAGTCGACTTATGTTTGGTTGCCCATGGAATTTGATGTTAGCGATCCCAGCGATCCGAAGATGGACATAAAATATGTCACTGACTGGCGGCTTGATGTTGCTAACGGTAGGATTCTTCTTCCTGAGCATGAAAATGCAGCGCTTGGTAAACCGGTGATGGTAACTCCCACTGACGCCGGCCGCATAGGTGACGCGAGCTGGCTTACAGATGGCGAGGTTACTACGCATAAAAACGGCGATCCGGGTGCTGAGGAAGCCATATTCAGACTCAGCAAAGCAGCTTCATTTACAGTAGATCTGGGCGAACCGCGCAATGTTGTGCGTATTAACAATATGTTTCCGAACATGCCCGGCTCCGAACCGTATTTCCAGTATACTGTACAGGCAAGTAACGATCAGAAACAGTGGAAAATGCTTGTTGATAAGAGCGGCAACACGCAAACAAACTTCCAGAGCGACGTTCCCAGCGATACGGAAACTGAGTACCGCTATTGGAGAATAAATTTAACAGGTGCCTATACGCAGAACAGAAACCAATGGGCTATGGATTGGCTGGGCGGTATGAGCGAATGGGAGCTTATCAGCCCCAAAAAAAGCGCTAAGGACATAACCTCCTTCAAAGTAAACAAGGTAGCCGGCGCTATTACAAATATTGATGAAGTTACTGGTAAAATTGATATCGTTTTACCGCACGGTTCAATTATTCCGACTCGCGCTCTGCCCGAAATCAAGCATAACGGCTTGTCCTACGAGCCGCTGGAGCCGAAGGACTTTACAAAACCTGTAGAATATGTAATTACTGCCAAAGACGGCAGTGAAAAGAAATATACAGTCACAACAACAGTAGAGCCACTTGCGCCTTTTGAAAGCGTTGTCGACACAGAACTCAATGATATTATTATGTTTGCGCCAAACAGCGGATACGAGTTTTTGCCGACAGAGATCCTTTCTAATCTTTCGGACGGAACGGTAGCGTACTTGCCTGTCAAATGGCGGCTGAACGGCTTGGATTTGACAAAGCCGACTGTAGGAGAGATTACAGGCGTTATTCAGCGAAATGAATTTAACGTTAAAGTAATTGTTCTCGCTGAAGGCGAAGACCCGCAGAGTTATATCAGCGAAATTGATGGCTTTACTTATGGGGAGCCGATGTACTTTGCGGTATATGCCGGCGATCCATATGAGAGCTTGCCCGAAACACTCAAAGCTACGAAAGCTAACGGCGAGCGCGTCGATCTTCCTGTTGAATGGAGTATAGACCGTAATAATTATGACTCCAGATTCGAGACCCCGTATGCTTCAATCGGCTCAGTCACAGCGAAGGCTGGGGGTTACAATATTAAAACAGTAATTGAGGTCGTGCCTGAGGATATTATATTTTTCGCTGACGTAAATGGTCTTGAGAAAACGCCTGGGCCAGGTTCGTCCTTAGGTTTTGATTCGCCTGTTTTCCCGGCAATCAACAAGCTTCTCGCAAAGGACGGAAAAGCTCCTTTATTAAACGATAAGCCCGACCAAAGATATAACGAGGCGTCTGGCTGGGGCTTGGCGGCAAACGGTATCGACTCTTATAAAGTAGAAGGTTCGCCCACCAAGGCGACTTATAACAAAACGAAGGACGCGAACGTATACGCCACCAATGACAGCACGCAAGGCTTGGAATATCATGCGGTTCTGCCTCAGGGCACATATACCGTGACGTTCGGTGGACAGAACTTCGCATGGTGGGGCGATAAAACATATGATGTGCGCTACTCTGTCAACGGCGGCACAAGCTGGACAACAGTTGAAAGAGTCACAAACAAAGAGGAGCAGTCAATTGTATACAGCTTTGACGTCACTATAGCTGACGATGATACGGAGTTTGCTTTGTCTCTTTACAATCAGGGCGCAATTTTGAGCTGGGTAGGCATTGCCCACAAGGGCGCCGAGGTAGTTAATAAGACAATCACTCTCAGATCCGGACAAATCCCGACCGAACGTATCGCGGTTTACGCGGGTGATACAAGCAAGCTCCCGCAAACGGTTCAGGTCGACTTCTTCAATGGAGAGACAACCGAAGAAGTAACTGCCGATGTTATCTATAACCCTACGGCACTTACCAATCTCGCTACGCCGTATAGGTTTGTAACAAATCTTGCAGGAACGGCAACGTATACCGACCCGTCTGACGGCAAAAAATACACTATTGCCGTTACGATTCCGCAGGTGGAAGTCGTGCCGGAATCCCTTGTGTTCTTTGCCGATATAAACAGCCAAAATAATGTTGTATACAACGCTATCAGTGGCTTAATCGGAGATAATCTAGTTAATAAAACCGCGGACCAGCCATATAACGGAACCACCAATCTTTGGGGTTGGGTCGGCGGCACAGCGGCTAACCAGCCGCTTCAAGCCGGCACGTATAATAAGGCCGACTCGATGCGCTACTCCGCGAAAACTGCTGGCAGCAACATTGAATATCACGCCCGCTTAGATGCAGGTATCTACCGTGCCACTTGGGCTTCACAGACAAACTGGGCGTCGGCGAACAGAACAGCTATGGCGGATTACAAGGTCGAGGCGGGAGAAAACGCCAACACTATGACAGTAACAGAGACTTTAAACGGCATTGCGGTTTACCAGTACGACCATACAGGCCATTTACCGGCGACGCTTCCCGTAAAATTCCCGGACAACTCTACCGGAACAGCGAGCGTAACATGGGATGTGTTACGTCTGGATACACCTTATGCCTATGTTTCAGACCTTAGCGGTGTCGCGACGGCTATGTACCAAGACAGTGAAATAAGCGTAGCCGTTACCTACCCGCACGTTGAGGTTGTGCCAGAAGAACTTGTGTTCTTCGCGGACCTTCGCAGCGCTGCCACGACGACCCCTTGGGCGTCGATACGCGCTTTGGTGGGCAACGACAACTTAATTAACGACCGTTCAAACGCCGGATACAATAATACGGCAAATGGTGTACAATCTTCGACTACGTGGGGGATTTCCGGCAACGTCGGCGGTTATAGCAGCAACGGTGCCGATACCAACAAGACAAATACTTTTATGTACGCCAATACCGCAGATAAACCCGCTTATTACACCATACCTTTGAAAGATGCGGGTACTTACAAAATAACTTTAGCAGGTAAGGGTGCATGGAGCGACAATAGGCTTATGACCGTTGGTTATTCGCTCGATCAAGCGGGAACCCCTGAAGAAAAAACCTATGAAGCAGGTGTACCTGAATATCAAATAAAGAGCGGTGTTGCCGTGCAAAAAGATTTCACGATTACCGTACCTGAAGTCAACACGACGCTTACTCTTAAAATGAATGCGTCGACTTATGAAGCACAGCTTGCGTCATGGATAGGCGTTGAAAAGGTTGACCCGAATCAACAACCGATTCCGAAACCCGAGATTCCGCCTGTTGACGAGTCCTCGGAATGGACCACCGTTGTTTCCTCTTATGGTATGGGCGGCGGTAACGTAACGCAAAATGGATTTACCTTTAAGGTGTCCGAGGACAACAGTGACTTTACACTCCGCCTTACGGCGCTGCAAGACAACGAAGTCATGTTTAGCTGGCTTGCCATTGAGGATTTGAGCCTAGATTATTCTCAAGAAGAGGATATCGTGGTTGCGACTTACGCCGGAACTCTGCCGGAGCTTCCGCAAACAATTAAAATGGTGAAATCCGGCAGTGCTGATGTTAACGCGCCTGTTACATGGACGCTTAACGCTGACAGCTTCACAGATGCTTTCAGTACCGTGACGGTAACGGGCAGCGTTAATGTTAACGGCAAGCAGTTCACTGTTTTTGCCAATGTTGAAGTTATCCCGAGCAGAACAGTGTATTGGATTAATGCGGGCGCCAAAAACGGCTCGGTGTACTATGACGCTGTTAAAGCATTAACGGGAGCCGACAAGCTTATTAACGAAACAGCTGACATAGGTGGCAGCGGATCGACAGCACCTAAGGATGCAGATAAAAATAACGGTTATGTGAGCAATTTCACATATAATCTGGATTTCGGCGCTCCGGGTCTATACAAAATTTACGCCAAAGGTACGGCTCTGAAGGCTGACGGAGCAAATCTTACGGCGATTGGGGCCACAGGCAATTATGAGCTTTTGGTAACGTCAACTGACGGAAAGGTCACTGTTACCGGTAATAGTGTATACTGGCTTATCGCAACGAGCCATGGACCTATACCGATTGACATTTCCTTCGCGGCAACCGCGCAGGCGTTCCAAGTTAAGGGCATTGACGCTGATGACGGAAATGCAAACAATATTAAAATTCGCTGGAATTATCTCGAAAATGCAAAATCATACAAGGTATACAAAGACGACACTCTGCTTGCCACAACCACTTCCGTGCTATATGACGACTACGGCGTGACGGCTGCGGCTCAGTACAAAGTAGAGGCGTATGACGGAGTTAACGGAACCGGAACTATGATTGACGAAACAAGACCGGTTACCGGAACACCTAAAAGTATAACAGGCAACCTCAGCATAGCGGATAACACGGCTGTAATGAACTTTGTACATCCCGACGGCGTTAAGGTCGGTGACAAATATTACAGATACATCAACAGAGCAAGCGGCAGCAAGATAGCCATTTATGAGCAATCGTCAAGCGACGGGCTTACGGGCTGGAGCACAGAGCGTCTTCTCCTTGACAGCACGAAGGTTCCTTCACTGGCGAATAGTAAGCTTGAATCAGGCGGCGTACACTACAACGAGAAAACTGGAAAGATGGTAATCTGGCGTCACTTCGAGGAAGCGGGAAGCACCTACAACACCGCAGCGGTAATTCGTTTCTCCGGAACACCGGGCGGAGATGACTGGTCGTCTACAGGCGCTTTCAGACCGCAAGGCAGAGAATCTCGGGATATGAACTTCTTTGTTGACAACGATGGCAAAGCATATATTATTTCTGCAACGAGAAATAATTCAGACCTTGCATTGTATCAATTAACCGAGGATTGGACAGACGTTGCACCCGTCAGAGATTTCGCTGCTATTATTATCAGCCCCGACGAGCACCGCGAAGCTCCTAGCTTAGTTAACATCGACGGCTGGTATTATTTGTTCAGTTCCAACTCTGCGGGCTGGTATCCGACTGAGAGCCAGTATTCCCGAGCTTCTTCAATTGAGGGACTCGGAACCGCGAAGCTTATCAGATTTGGTAACAACAGCACCTTTGGCGCACAGTCGGGCGGAGTTAGCCAAGTAGGCACCAACGGCGAATATGTAATGTTCCCTTATCGCTGGGCTGCTCAATGGTCGGCTAAAGACCCGGGGACAAATAATCAGAACACTCCGAGATTCATGCCTCTCGCAATGCATGACGGTTTTGTGAGCATGGATTATTATCCAACAGTTAAATACAACGCAAGCGGAGACTTTATCCCTGTTCAGGACGGCAAGCTGGTTTCTCTCGGCAAACCCGCGAACAGCAAGATAGACATCTTTACACAGCTTGATCCGTCGGATGCTGGCATTTCCTACGGCGACCCAGTTGTTATTACTGACGGCATAAGCTATCTCGGTGATGTTTGGAACACGACGTTCGGGCTTTTCCGCCCCAACACGGATACTCCTTATATCACGATTGATTTAGGGGAACCGACGAATATCACGGCGACAGACATTACATTCCATACCGTTAATGGTTCCGAGAACTACTTCCTCTACGAAATTTTAGGAAGTGTTGATGGGAAAACCTGGACAGTTCTCTCAGACCGCACCGGGGATGTTCCGGCAAACAGAAACGGTGCCTTCCGTCATGACAGAATCGACAATGACGGCGGCTACCGGTATGTCAGACTGCATATTACAGCCAGTCTCATTTGGAACAACGGCACGGTAGGCAACTCAAGAACAGGTGACTGGGTACGTGGTATATATGAGTTCAGTGTGTACGGTAGCGATAATGTTTTTGAAATCACAGCGACTGACGACGGTCACGGTAAGGTGAACGCAGCGTCCCTGTATACAGCGGCCGGACACAACAGAACAATTGAATTTATTCCGAACCCCGGATATGATCTCGCGACCCTAACCGTTGATGGTGCATCGGTGGATGTTGCGGCTCTTGGGAAAAATGCGGCGGGAAATAAAACGTATACCTTCACAAATATCGGTGCAAATCATACAGTAGCGGCTACATTTACGGGAATATCCGCGTATAAAGTCATAGCGCAAACCAACGCAGCGTCGCAAATCTCTGCGGACGAAACTGCGCAGATTACGCTTACTGTAAAAGACTACACCGACAATGTATACGACGGATTTAACGGCGTGAAAAAGGTTGCCCTGCTTGGTATTTCACACGCGCCTAACGGTGAGTACGGCAAAGCGGATGGCAACGATATAGTCGAGGGTGAATTCGAAGTTATCTTTACAAACGGCGTTGCGCAATTTAACTTGCAGTTGTTTAACGCTACTCTCGCACAACCAAGATTTGCGGTTGAGGATGTCTCGATGGCATCGGAACAGGGTCAGGTAAGATACACGGTGACAGCCGGCGAGTTAGATGATCTGATTCTAACTACTCCGATGTCCTTACCGCTCAGAACGAGCACTAATTTCGTAACGGCATCGACTCCGCCTATGATCACGCTTGTTGATAGCTACGGAAATATTTGCAGAAATGGCGTCAGCTCGAATGCAACCGTAACTGCGGAGTTCGAATACACACCCGAAGATGCGGATGTTGAGTTAAAAGGTCCATTAACGCTTAACGCTTCCAGTGGTGTAGCGAGATTTCTCGGTTTACAAATCAAAGCGGATCAGAACATTAATTTCACCTTCACTTATAAGGTGGGAGACCATGAGGTTGTAGACAGCGGTGAATACAGTGATCAGCCGGTTTATAAGTTATCCTTTGAGCCTGGCGCACTCGTATGGGTCGCTGCCTATAAAGACGACACTTCCAGACAAGTTGCGATAAACAACGCAAGCAATCGTGATTTGACCATAGGTCTTTCACTTGATTCGGATCTCTTTACGCTTGACGAATCTGAAATCGAAGTAGCGATCGGTGATACCGGTACAGTTACGGTCCGTCCTGTCGGACAGTTGGATGCCGGAAGCTATACAGCTGTATTGACAGCTGTGTCAAATCCGGGCGGAGTATCCGTCAGCAAAGAAATCATATTCGTCGTTATGCCGGTGAATATGCAGTCTACAGTAGTGAATGCAATTCCTGACCAGCATTATATCGGAGAGGCTATCTATCCGGAAATTACCGTAAGCTATACTAACGCGGACGGCACAGTGGAATTGCTCAAAGATGGGGATTACACTATCGAGTACAATAACAACGACGCAATAGGTGTTGCGACTATTAAGCTTACGGGTATAGGCAACTATATGGGAAGCAAGACACTTAGCTTTGCGATAACTGGAAGCGATGTGGTGGTACCGCCAACAACGCCGGCCAACCTGACGGCATCCTCTGGCAACGCTGTCGTGAATTTAAGCTGGAGCAGGGTAACAGAAGCAACGTACTACAGCGTGAAACGCAGCGAGTCGGCTGAAGGAGATTATACGACTATTGCCGCTCAAATAGTTGGAACGAATTACGTGGATACAAGCGTAATGAATGGAACCACCTACTATTATGTGGTAACCGCTGGAAACAGCGCAGGGGAAAGCGACAATTCAAATGTAATTAGCGCCACTCCGGCCGAGAAGGCGGCAGAGTTGAAACTGACGGCGGCACAGGGTTCTGTGATCGGAACAACAAGTGTAACCACTAATGTCTATCAATCCGACGATACGTTTAAAGTGAAGGTATATGCTCCTGAAGATGCATTGCCTGCAACGCCGATCATGGGAGAGATGCCTCCTGCTGACGCAACAGCCTACAGGTTGGAAAGCAACATTGACAAAGTCAGCGCCGGATCGACGGTAGCATTGTATGAATTGGACGCTAACGGCCATATTGTGGCCTACGGCAAAGTGGAATTGACAAAATGGGATATTCGGGTTTCTTTCCCTAACAATGGAGGCTCTAATCCGAGTACGACACTCCCTCCAGTTGAACCGGTAGAGAAAGAGAACGTTCTACAGGTAGATGCGGATTGGGCCGCCGAATCGTTGGCGGATGAAAGTCAGAGCGCATTGACTATTGATCTGAAAGACATCGCGATTGGAGCTAACGGCAGAAAGTCGGCTGTTCTTTCGGCACAAGTCGTGAAGCAAGTAAGAGAAGCGGGCAAGCCGATCGCGCTGAAGAGCGAAGGAGCGGAGTGGATTATACCGCTGGATGCAATAGAATCGGATGAAGACATTACGCTATCTATTGGCTACGCTTCAACCAGTACGGGTCCAGCCAACACTCAGGGCAAAGACCTATACAGCCTGACCGCGTTTACGGGGGACAAAGAGCTGACGAAGATTGGCGCGACTGCGGTCGTGAAGCTGCCGATCCCGGCTGATGTGAAGGATGCGGACAAACTGGCTGTGTACAAGAAATCGGCAGACGGCACATGGGAATATGCAGGTGGCCGCGCCGTTGACGGCAAACTGAGCTTCGTGACTGATGAGTTCGGCGAATATTTGGTGGCAGAATCCACGAAAACTTTTGCGGATGTACGCGGACACTGGGCGCAACGCACTGTTGAGGTTATGGTGGCAAGGCAATTGGTAAACGGCGTAAGCGATGACAAGTTTGCCCCAGACAGCACAGTAACCCGTGCGGAATTCGCAGCATTGATCACACGGATTCTGAAGCTGGATGGAGCGGAAGCCTCCTTCTCCGACGTTGCTTCAGGCGTTTGGTATGAAAAAGAAATAGGCGCAGCGGCAGCAGCAGGCATCATTGTAGGCGACGGAGATAAATTCCGTCCGCTGGACGTTGTGACCCGTCAAGAGATGGCGGTCATGATCCTGCGCGCTTACCAAGTGGCGGGCGGACAAGCGGGCAGCGCTGGTACAACGCCATTCACGGATGCGGCAAGCATCAGCTCCTGGGCTGAGGAAGCCGTGGCTGGAGTGTACAGCTTGGGTATTATCGAAGGGAGACCGGACGGAAGCTTTAATCCTGCCGGCAAAGCAACTCGCGCAGAAGGGCTGACCATGCTGCTGCGGTTGATGGACAAGATAGGCTTGTAAGCTGCAGGTGGAATGAACAAAAGATAAAGACAACATTTGTTCCAACTTGACGCAATGCATATTTACAGTAGTCAAAGATAAACAAGGTATTAACCTTGAACGTCATCATTCCGGCTCCCGAGTTTCCTATTGAAACTCGGGGGCCGATTGTTCAAGGCGCCATGCCGAGGAAAGGAAGCTATTTCAATGAATGAGTTGAATCTGGAAAGGAGCTATCTAAAGTGATCAAGTATTTCAAGAATACAAGGCGCTTCCTGGCAAGCTTTCTTAGCCTAATGGTGATCATCGGAATGATTCCTGCCATGCAAGATACTGCAAGCGCTACCACAGCCGCTTTGGGACATGACTTTTTTGTATTAACAACGCCCTTTGAACTTCAGGGTGGTACGGCTGCAAATAACTTTAAAGTTGAATGGAGCCAAGTTGAAGGCGCTGAATCGTATACTTTATATCGGTCTGATTCGGACGATGGGGCTTATACGGAGCTTGTAACCTCTCCCGCTACCAAATATGACGATTACGATTTAGAGATAAGTGCAACTTATTATTATAAGGTTGAGGCAAACGGGCCGTCTGGAGTCATCGCTTCGTCAAATATTGCTCCGGCCAAGGCTATTGTCGAATCAGGGACTGGGATGAGTTTATATGATAATACTAAGGTTTCTTCCCTGAAATTAAAGTCCAATCTTTTGTTCGACGGCATTTATTACCGGTATTCTTTTCAGAGCGACGGTTCTGGATTTACGCAAATTATAGAACAAACGTCGAGTGACGGATTTAATTTTAGAGGTGACCGTGTCATATTAGAGAAAGCCGACCATGCTGATTTAACCGCTAACAAATTTGAAGCCGTTAATATTGTGAAGCATGGAGCAGAAGTCGTTATGTGGGCGCATTATGAAAATAATGCAGACTATACTCTGGCAAGAGTCGCCAGTATTTCTGGGACGCCAGGCGGGGATTTTACTTACCATGGCAGTTTTCAGCCTCATGGCAATCAATCTCGTGATTTGAACTTTTTTGAAGATGACGATGGAAGCGGATATCTCATTTCCTCGTCCGATAATAATGAGACAATGAAACTGTATAAACTGAACGACGATTGGACGAATGTTCTTTCAGCAACTGAGTTTCCCGCTGTAACGATTCTCAAGAACGAACACCGCGAAGCTCCCTCAATGATTAAAAAAGATGGCTGGTATTATCTGTTTACTTCTGAAGCAGCAGGCTGGTATCCGAGTCAGGGAAAATATATCTCAGCACAGTCCATAGAGGGGCTTGCCGATGCTTCACCACGACTGATCGGTAATACTTCAACCTTCGGTGCCCAGTCAGGTGGTATTGTAAAAATCGGTGACAATTACGTAATGATGGGGAATCGCTGGAGCGGCGGTTGGGCTACGCCAGATCCTGCACTGAACGGTGCTTGGTCTTCGCAACGGATGCTGCCCATCACGTTAAACGAAGGCTTTGCCGCTTATGACTATTATTCTAGCATCAAATACAATGTAGATGACGGTGTTATCATTCCGGTTCAGAGTGGAAAAAATCTTTCCATCAACAAACCGACACTGCTTTCAAGCGATGCTGCGGGTGCAGATGGTTTTACTGCTGACAAAGCCAATGACGGCATCAGCTATGACAAGGAAAATTATTATAATCCGAGAGTGACTTCAGGAACTTATACTTGGACGGTTGATCTGTTGCAGGAATCGGTTATTAGCCAGATCGATGTTACATTCAAAATCGTGAAAGGCTCGGAAACCTACAGTCAATATGTATTGAGCGGCAGCAGGGATGGGATCAACTTTACTACAATTAAGGATAAAACGAATAATAAAGTTATAGGTTTTAATGAAAATATCATTTCCGACCCGAACAAGTACCGGTATATTCGGATTCAAATCACGGGTGTGAAAAGGGCGAGTGATAACAGCGACTTGAACGCTGATTGGACGCGTGGTTTCCATGAGTTGACCGTGTATGGCACGCCTCCTGTCAGCACTTATACAAGCATCCCGGTAGGGGAGACGTGGTACGACACGGATGGCACCCCTATTCAAGCGCATGGTGGAGGTTTCCTACAGCATGATGGCTGGTATTATTGGGTAGGTGAAGATAAAACGACGAATAACCACAATACCAATGGCATCAATCTGTACAGATCGCAGGATCTGCTCAATTGGGAGTTCGTATCCACAATTCTGTCGAATACGACAAATCCTGGATATAGAACAGATGCTATTCCGGGGCTTATCGATCCGGGAACCAAGAAATTTAATACGGAGCGACCGAAGCTGCTATATAATGCCGAGAGCGACAAATTCGTTCTGTGGGCTCACTGGGAAAACGGTGATCACTATGGTGACGCCCATCTGGTTGTAGCTTCGGCTGATACAGTCGACGGACATTACACGATACACCGCAACTTCCGTCCAGGTGTCGGTTTTGTTGGTCACGCCGATCAAGAGGATAGCAGTTATACGGGAGGAGACGGCAAGTGGGGGTATGCTTCTCGCGACTTCACTGTCTATATGGATCCTGACACTGGTGAGGGATATCTGGTCAATGCTCAAGACTGGACGACGATGCGCCTTTACAAGCTTACGGAAGGGTTCACCAATGTCGACTGGGAGAACTCGTATCCGTTATTCATTGAAGGCAGAAGAGAAGCACCGGCAATGATCAAGACAGACGGGGGTTATTATCTCATTACCTCTGGTCAGTCAGGCTGGCAACCGAATCAGGCTATGTATGCCTATACTACCGATTTGGAAGATCCAGAAGGTTGGTCGGAGCTCAAGCCGCTGGGCAATAACACGACCTTCTACAGCCAGCCTACCAATATCATGGAGATTGAAACGGTCGACGGCAGTAAAAAGTATGTATATATGGGCGATCACTGGAACCCGGCGGCATTGGGAACTTCCACGTATATGTGGCAGCCATTGAATGTCGACAGCGCAACCAACACGATGACCATAACCTATGCGTCGGGGTGGTCGTTTGATTCAGCAACCGGAGATTTTATTGTTCCGAATGTATCTCTTGTTTCACAAGGTAAGCCTGTCATAGGCGAAGATAACGTCGTTGCAGGAAAATTGCTAGAGTATATTAACGATGGTTTGTACGATGAGTTTGATACATGGGCGGATACGCCATATTACCAGCAAAATAAGGTTCCATACGCTGTAACGTTTGATTTGGAAGCTGTCTATGATCTTTCACGTGTAGATATTAGTTTTAAACAGCACAATGGTTCCGAAAGTTATTACGGCTATACGATTCAAGGCAGCAATGACAATTTGAACTGGACGCTCTTGGCGGATGAAACGAATAATAAGCAGGTAGGCTTCATGAGCAATACGCTCAAAGGGAAGTACCGTTATGTGAAGCTAAACGTCACATCTGTCAGAAACACGCACAATAATAACTCAACAGCCGATTGGTCGAACGGCATACTTGAAGCTCAGATCTATGCCAATAATCTGTCTCAGGATATAGTCTCCTTGCCAGAATCGAGCGTGGACGGCGGAACTTACACATCAGATCAGACGATTGAGCTCTCGAGTCCAACCGATGGAGCTCGAATCTATTACACGACAAGTGGTGCTGAACCGACTGATCAAAGTGAGCTTTATACTAGTCCGATCGAGTTGACCTTCGGTCACACGATTCTTAAAGCCGTTGCTTATGCGGATGACATGGAGCGAAGCGGTGTGATGACGATAGAGTACAGGATCATTGACCCTAGCACCATCGTTTCTGTGAGCAGTCCGACAGAGTTTGCCGTCACCTCGGATGAGGCGGCAGCGGGCCTTCCGGCAACACTCGAAGCTGTGAATGCACTAGGGAATACCATTACTGCTCCAGTAACTTGGAACACGACTGGCATCTCCTTCATTCCTTATACTTCAGTGAAAATCACAGGCACTATGGATGGGGGATATGAAGTGAACGCTACGGTTGACGTGGTGAACTCGGATACAACCTACTTTATCAGTAGTGGTTCGCAAGGAAGTCCCGCTTCCGTTTCCTCATTCTTTGCCGCAGCTAAGGCAAGATTGGGAGATCAGTTGGTCAACGATGTATCCGATCAAGCCTACGATGGACAATGGGGCTATACGGGCACGATTGGAACGGACATCGGCTATCGCATAGGTACAGGCGGGATCTATGAAATCGGCTGGTACGCCTATGGAGACAAGAGTATCGATTACACTCTTCACCTAGATCATGGAACATACACTGTTATTTCCGGATATAAGGAATGGTGGAATGCTACTCGCAATATGTCGTTCTCAGCCCAAGATGCTGAAGGCAAGGTGTTTGCTTCCAAAGAATTCTCAATCAACAAAGATACCACAGCTCGTCAGGAGAAAATCCAATTTACACTGGATGAGGCTGAGGATGTGAAGATAAGCGTAAGCAAAGTCAGCGGCTCTGATCCCGTACTGGCATGGATCGCTGTTGAAGGGCTGACGGCAGCTTCCGTTGAAGCACCGATAGGTTTAACAGCGTCCGATGTTACGGAAGATTCGCTGAAACTGAGCTGGGTGGCAACTGACGAAGCGACGGGCTATAACGTATACCGTTCAGATTTGGAATATGGCACATATGTGAAAGTGAATGCATCTGAGTTGAGCAGGACAGAATTTGTAGATGGCGGCTTGAATGCAAATACAACGTACTTCTACAAGGTTACGGCACTTTATGACGAAGAAGAGTCAGCGAAATCGGCAGTAGTAGCGGTCAAAACAAAAAATATTATTATTGACCCGGATATCATTGTTGCAATAATTAGTCCGACGGAATTTGCCGTTACTGCTGATGTAGGTGCGGCGGATCTTCCAGCTACGCTTGAAGCCGTAAACGCGATCGGCAATACCGTTACAGCCCCAGTCACATGGAATATCAACGGTATCGATTTCAATCCTTATACTACTGTGAGCGTTACTGGAGTGCTGTATGGGGGGTATGAAGTAAACGCTACGGTCGATGTAGTGAATGCGGACACTGCCTATTTTATTAGTGCTGGTTCGCAAAGGAACTCTACTTTCTTTGCTGCAGTTAAAGCAAGATTAGGTGATCAATTGGTCAACGAGGTATCCGATCAGGCATACGACGGACAATGGGGCTATACTGGTACGATTGGAACGGACATTGGTTATCGCACACCCGATACTAGCAGTATTTATGATATCGGCTGGTATGCCTATGAAAATAAAAGCATCGATTACACTGTTCACTTGAAACCCGGAACTTACACGCTTATTTCGGGTCACAAGGAATGGTGGACAGCAACCAGAAATATGAAACTCTCAGCAATAGATTCAAATGGGGATGAACTTGCTTCCAAAGAATTCTCAATTAACAAAGAAACTACTGCCCACCAAGAGATGATAGAATTCACGCTTGATGAGGCGGATGATGTGCAAATCAGCGTAAGCAAAGTTGACGGAGGTGATCCTGTACTGGCGTGGTTGGCTATTGAAAGGCAGGCGCTTGATTTCGTCGAAGCGCCGACAGATCTAGCATTGTCCCAGGCCAGCGTATCCTCACTGAAACTGAGCTGGACGGCAACCGATGGAGCGACGGGATATAACGTGTACCGTTCGAATTCGGCCGAAGGCGCATATGTGAAAGTGAATGCGTCTAAGCTGACAGAGACAGAGTATGTGGATAGCGGCCTAAGCGCAAATACAACGTACTATTATAAGGTTACGGCTCTGTATAGCGAAGAAGAGTCAGTGAAATCGGCAGCTGTAGAAGCCAAAACCAAAGCCGCTTCGGTTACACCTGTGGACCCGACTCCTCCGGTTGTTGGCAATCCAGATAGTGGAACATCCATACAAACGGGAGCAGGAAGTATTTCAGCTAAAGTTCCGGCAGACGCCAACGGTGCGCTTCAAGTGCAGCTTGCGGCGGACGATGTGAAAAAAGCGCTTGGATCGGCAACTCATCCGAGTACGCTTGATATTAAAGTGGAAGCAAGCGACGGAGAATCGGTGAAAAGCGCGAAAGTATCGATTCCGGTTCAAGAAATTGCGGGCTCCGAAGATGTGAATACTGTTATGGTTAGTATGGGCGGCGTGAAGGTGAGCTTCGACACAGCGGTTAGTGCAGGCATTCTGACCGGTAACTCCAAGCAGGTTGAGCTTTCGATTCAGCAGGTAGATGCATTCGACTTGCCGGTGAGCGTAAGAGAGCAAGTGGGGAACCGTCCAGTGTATGACTTCGCGCTTAGCGTGGACGGCGTGGCTGTCAGCAAATTTATTGGAGACCAACCGGTTACGATTGAAATGGAGTATAAGCTTCAACCTGGCGAGAAAGCACATCAAATCGTCGTTTATTACATTGGCGACAATGGTACGCTTGAGATTGTACAAAACGTGAAGTACGATGCGGCCAAAGGCATAATCAGCTTCGCGCCGAAGCACTTCAGCCGCTATGCGGCAGTACATGCGAATATCGTCTTTACGGATATTCAAGATGCCGCATGGGCGCAAACGATTATTGAGACACTTGCTGCACGAGAGATTGTACGTGGTACTGGCGAAGGTGTGTTCGAACCATCGAGAGCCGTTACTAGAGCGGAATTTGCACAGCTTCTTTTAGGTGCATTAGGACTTGTCGATGAACAGGCGAGCAGCAGCCTTAAGGATGTTAAGCAAGGGGCATGGTACTATTCGGCAGTAGCATCGGCAGAAAAGCTCGGTATCGTAAAAGGCAAAGCGGATGGTACCTTTGGTGCAAACGAATCGATCACAAGAGAAGATATGGCAGTTATCCTAGCGCGAGCGACGGAATTTGCCGGAATTAACGGCACAGCTGAGGGCGTAGGGCAGTCCTTTAAAGATCAAGAAGATATTTCACGCTATGCGCTTGAATCGGTGAAAGCGATGCAGGAGGCGGGCTATATCAATGGATTCGCAGATGGCAGTTATCGGCCAAAGCAAGACACTACCCGTGCACAAGCTGCATCCGTTATTTTCAAATTACTGAAGCTATAGATTACAAAAAACAGATTACCTTCATAACTCAGAGGGTAATCTGTTTTTTATTAAAGGCCGGATTCATATAGTTGAACTTCTATTCGAATTGGACCTAATATTCATTTTGCTGCAATCACGATCCGGGCTGGCTCCAAATCTTGCGACTCCGCCGTCACGATGATTTGTCCCGCTACTGTTTTTGTTCTAATGTAGGCAAGGAGCTTTCCATTGTAGGCTTTCCTTGATTTTGAGCTATAAGGCTCTAAATCCTTCACATCCCCGTTCTCCAGACCTATGATTTCTCCCGGACCCTCGATGGATAGTTTAATTTCATTATCCGCCAGATAAACAGGCTTACCACTGCTATCGACGATCTGTATCTCGATGTGGGCAATATCTTGCCCGTCGGCCTTCATCTCTGAGTTATCTATGCTTGCAGCTAACTTTTCGGGTTTGAAAGCCGTATAAAGTTCGCAAGTGTAGAGATTACCATCACTGCCTTGGGCAACAACTTGTACTGTTCCTTTTTCAAAACCGACTTCCCAAGAAAGATAGCCCTGCGGAGAAGCATTAAGCTTCTTGGATCCCAACGACCTTTCATTAATGAAGAGCTCCGCTTCTTCACAGTTGGTATAACAAATGACCTCCAATTGCTCGTCTGTTGTCCAATTCCAATGCGGAGCACCGCTGTTCCATCTGCGGCTGCCCTCATTAGAGGAATCGTCTTTTTGCTTCACAGCGAGAGCCGCCATTGGCGCCTTGCTCCACAGGCTCTGGCGATAATGATAGCTGGTTTTCTTAAAGCCGGCAAGGTCTAAAAATCCAGATTGTGCAGCCCGCACAGGCCAGCCTCCTGCCTCTCCCATATAATCGATCCCTGTCCAAATAAATTGAGCGCATATTGCATCATTGTCCCGGACTGCGAGCCACGCTTCCAGACTGGTACTATTCTCACTGCCATAAGTAACCCGTTCTGGATACTGTTGACGGTCCTGCTCATATAAATGCTCTTTATAATTGTATCCTACTACGTCCAGGGTGTTGGCATACCCTGTTAAATTCGACAGTTCTGGAAACGCGAGAGCGGCAGTGACAGGTCTAGTTGTATCGCATTCCTTCACATAGCTCACAAGGCGTCTCGCTATCGTTGTCAATCTTTCAGCATTCGGTTTATGAGGATCGTATTCTCTTTCAGCCGCTGGCTTGTTTGCATCGTTATTGCCTGTCATCGTCTGAAAATAGGGATGACAATAAGGGTCGTTCGGATAGTCGACTTCATTTCCGATACTCCATAAAATAATGGAAGGGTGGTTTCGATCTCGCAGCACCATCTCCTTAATGTCTGTTTCGCTCCACTGTGGGAAATCCTCATAGTATCCGATATGTTTGGGAGGATATACATTATGTCCGGTGGACCATTTGTTTTTTACTCCTTCCCATTCATCAAAAGCCTCGTCCATCACCAGAAATCCCATACGGTCGCATAAATCCAGCAGGCTCGGGGAGGGTGGGTTATGGCTCATTCTGATAGCATTGCAGCCCATTTCTTTAAGTGCCTCAAGTCTTCTACTCCATACCTTTTCAGGAACTGCGGCGCCAAGGCAGCCAGCGTCATGGTGAACGCAAACTCCTTTTATTTTCATATTCTCATCATTCAGGAAAAATCCTTTATTCGCATTAAATTCAATAGATCGAATTCCCGCAGTAGTTTCCATATGATCGATGACCACGCCATCTTTTATAATTTCCGTCCATATAACGTATAGATGAGGGGTTTTTGGCGACCATAACTTTGGATTTGGCACAATGATGTTCTGATCGATTTCGATGTCGGATTCAACCGACACGACTCGGGTGTCGGTTTCTGAATCTATTATTTTTCCGTTGCTATCCAGAAGCGTATTTTTGATTTGTATCGTTTCATCTCCCACCGTTTCATTGGATAGTTGAACATGAACGGATACGGTTGCCAGTTCTTTGAAAACCATTGGCGTGGTTACGAAAACGCCGTACTGGTTGATATGGATTGGGTTTTTAATCGTCAAATATACATCTCTATAGATGCCTGAACCGGTAAACCATCTGGAGTCCGCAATATCCTTATGGTTGACCTTTACGGAGATGACATTGTCACCTTCGCCGAAGGATATGAAATCAGTGATGTCATAGGTAAAAGTGCTGTATCCGTAAGGTCTGTTTCCAATGTAATAACTGTTGCACCACACTTGGGAATGGTTGTAAACACCTTCGAAGGTGATATAGACTCGTTTGCCCTCTAATTCTTGGGGTATAGAAAAATGTTTTCTATACCATCCTATACCACCCGACAAGTATCCAGTTCCACTGGAGTGTTCCTGGGAAAATGGTTCTTCTACGGACCAATCGTGAGGAAGAGTAACATCTCTCCAGGTAAAATCGTCAAGCCCCTTATACCAGGCTCGCGGTTCATCCCCTCTAAAAAATTTCCAATCTAAATTGAGGTTAGTCATGATTCGACTCGTATTCATGCTTTCTTTCCTCCCGACATTCACAAAATTGCATATCATATAAATGATACTTCCATTTAATTATAAGGTTATAATAGAAGATATTGAATAAATCATATTGCTACATACATACACAAAATTGCTAAAGAGGTGACAAAATGATCAGTATTTCCGGCAATGCAATGAACTCCTGGCATGAATACGGTGTGGAGAGCAAGGATAACTTGCTGACTGTAAACTGCTGTGGATATCAGAAGTTGCTTACTCGAGATTTGACTCGGAATCGCGAACAGGGCAGGATGGACTATCAGTTGATTTATATTGTTGGAGGGAAAGGCTTTTTTCGTTTCGACAATGTCACAATAGAGGTACCTGGTGGACATATCGTCATCTATCCCCCCGGTGTGTCTCAATATTACAGCTATTATGCCAAAGATTTCACTGAGGTTTACTGGATTCATTTTACCGGTTACGCTGTACATGATTACTTAACGAAATTCGCACTTCTTCATCCATTGATCCATTCGGTTGGAGTGATGGATGAAGTGATTAGTTTATATAAAAAGATCATCCATGAACTGAATATGAATAAGCCATTAAGCGAATCA
>Ga0182738_1001182_pt1 | contig 33350 bp, 37 predicted proteins | sample eDN5th30CBELigMG_FD_128876 | JGI IMG/M metagenome (GOLD analysis project Ga0182738, IMG submission 128876) | Enriched Miracle-Growth compost microbial communities from Emeryville, California, USA - eDNA 5th pass 30_C BE-Lig MG (version 2)... ...
AAAAAAAATCACTGCTTAAAATAATTTTCTGAGGGCAGAAATTATTTTGACCCTAATCGGAAAAATTTTCAAAAGAAAAAAAATTTGAGATTTTTATTTCTTGATTCTAGAAGAAAATATAAATTTTGTTTGAAATGTTTTTCTGTTTTGAAAAATCGCTACTTTTAACTATCTTTTCTCAATTTGATAACAGGCTATTTTTTTTTTGAGTCTTGTAAAGCTCAATTTATCAGAATAATTTCAATTGGAATGAAGGCTTTAGGTTTAAACTTTTTCTCCCTCAGGTTTTTAATGACAGGTTGGGTGAAAGGAAAAATGTTTTTTGAGTTTAATCTGGTCAGATTTTTCAAAAATTTATTTTTCTTTACTTTCATATTTCACCCCCTCAAAAATTTTTCTCAACTAATTTTGAGCCAATTCTGATTTTCATCTTTGGTTTTTCAAATAGTTTTATCTTGAGAAGCAATATACTTTTGTCCAGTTATGACATTCAGATATAATAAATGAGGCTCTATGTCACAAAACTTAATGGAACATCTCATCTATATAATATGTAGGAACTTCAAAATCAAAGTTATTTAAAGAGAGAATTTTGTAAAGTGGAAACTGTTGCTTGGAACTAACTTTAACAATCAATAAAATTTTCCATGTTTAAAAAACAAAAGGATCTGCAAATAAATTGAAGAAATGTTCAGTTGAAAACTACTATCGGTTTAGTTTGAGACTTAATTTGAACGTAAGACTATTTGAAATTTTTATGGAGAAAAGGGCGAAGCTATTTTTATACTCGCTAATTTTTTTGGAAAAGTTCTGACTGAAATCCTCTCAAGTCATCATTTTGCGCAATTTGATTAACAAAAGTTTTGGGTAAATTTTCACTCTTTTGAAGAAAAAAAAGTTTAAAAGAAAGAGAAAAATTTTTGAGGGCCGAAAGGAAAGGAAGCAATTTTTTTCAAACAGATATGAATACTCAATGAAATGTGTCGCTGAATATTGAAAGAATTATAGCGAAGTATTTGAAATGCATTAGCATGATGAATTCAACAAAAGAAATTTTCAAGAGCCCCTTTTATAATAACACCCCACTTTTATATCTTGAACTCAAAAACGATAAATATGAAGAAGAAGAAAAAACCAATATTAGAGGTAGATGGGATATAGGAGGAGTGTTTATGTTTATTTAGGGCAAAAATACGCTTTGTTTTTTCCAAGGAATAGAGAGAGACAATAGAAGATTGTGAATTATGTCTTTTGCAATGATTCACTAGTAAAAATGAATGAACTTCAGCAAGATTTGACGATTTCTTTCACGATTTCTACTCGATATCTTTTATTCAAAATTAATCTGTGTGCGAATTTAAAGTCCGTCTGTAATCACTCATTCACAAATGATAGGCATTTAGATGAGGAATGAAGGAAGGCATTTTGCTAAAAAAATGTTGATTGAGGAAATTATGAAGGGGAAAAAATATTTTGTGTGTGGACCTTGAGATTGGCCAGAGGTAATGCCGAGCAGATTGTGGTTTCCGGTCTTATTTTTAAAGCGATTGATAATCTTAATATATGTCTGATGCAAAGCGAATTAATGATTTAGGATTGCTTTTTCAAAGGTATAAAAGTTATTATTTATAAACTTAATTGCCCAAGAAATAAATTCACAGGAAGCCATGAAATACATCGCTGCTTATGCCCTTTTGGTCCTTGGTGGAAACGAAAACCCCAGTACGCATGTGATGCCCGCTTAGTCTAACCCTTGATTAGCTGATGCTGATGTCAGAAAGGTCCTTCAAGAAATCGGAGGTGAAGTCAATGAAGAAGAACTCACCAGAGTTGTAAATGCTCTTAAGGGCAAGGCTCTCCACGAAGTAAGAAAGAGAATTGTCGATGTGAATGTTAATTTTTCAGGTCATTGCTGCTGGATCTAAGAAGCTCTCTACCGTTTCTTTCGGTAATAAAGAATATTGAATATTATGTATTAACTTTGTCAAAGGTGGAAGCTCCGGTGCCGCCGCTGGTGGAGCCACTACTGCTGCCCCCGCCAAGACTGAAGCCAAGAAGGAAGAAAAACCCGCTGCTAAAGAAGAAGAAGCTGATGTTGGCTTGGGCGGTGGTCTTTTCGGTGATGACGAAGAATGGTAAGCTCCGGACCGTTGATTGTATGCATGAAGTTCTCTCTCATATGTGTTGCTACTCGTATGTAATAAGAACACGAAACCCTAAATAAGCAAAATAGTTTTGTTGCTATATGCAGGAAGTAATCTCAACATGTATTAGAGTTAGCAAACTTGCTCTATTTGACAACGAGGAAACCTTTCTTTCTTCTTTGTATCATAGGAGTGATGATAATTAACAGAGAATAAAAGACATCAAAAATGGTCTCTGAATATCTCTGCATAATATCCTGTCTCTAATTTAATGACCATAAGATAAAGTTAATTAACCAAAAGAGATACCTCTTTTCACCGACACCTTAGATTTTTTTTTTAAATCCCAAAATGAAAATATCATCATCTTCCTCATTCATTCTCTTTCTCCAGAGATGGTCTTCCAAGTCCCTCTTTGTAGATTGTTGAATTTCTCACTCTCACTCATATCCCAAATTTAGGTTCCCTCTTGATCACTTGGAGTAAATTACTTTGAGGTTCGATAAAATCATTCTTTACTTTTGATTCAATCACATCACATGACATCACTTCACTCATTTATTATTTCTGAACTAATGTTGTTAGTTAAATAAACAACATGAAATTTTGTTATTTCAGTTCAAAAATAAAATTGAGATTTTTTTTTTCTCACTTTTTATGAAATCAGCTTTTGGCTAAAAAATTTCTCTTCAGTTCAACCAAGAAATCCATTTTTTTTTAAATTCAATTTCACTCCAAAAAATTTGAAACTTAGAGATGATTGTTTTTTGAGGAATTTCAACTCTGAATGGGGCAAAGAGCTTGACTCTTTTTTTTTTTGGAGGAAGGAGAATAGATTCCTTTTTCTTAAAAAAAATTTGTAAAAAATATTTTCAAAACAAACCACGGCCATCAAAAAAAAAGAGAAGATGTAAAAAGATGAGATACTTACTGATAAGAAATGAAATCCAATTTTTAGAAGAGAAAGCTGATTGATATTTTTGGTAGAAAAATTAATTTTGAAAAATATGGAAAACTTTCAAAGGGGAGCTTTGGGATGATTCAGAAATTGTGGATTTTTTATTCCACATTAGGAATGAATAGGATCCTTTGGACCCCAAAGAGAAAGTGAGACTTCAACTTAGAATAATTTGGTAAGAGTGATATTTGGAGCAGGGGCAGATTTAAAAAGTCAAAATAATATAAATATATAATACATTAAAAAAAAACACACCGGTGCGTTATTTTGGTTGTTACTCGAGTCGATGAGCTCAATGCATGTATGAACCTAACCCTTGTTTTATGATATTGACTTGCTTAGTCTCCAATAAACTTTCGATACCCTAATGGTCTGATTTATGACTCAATGTCGAATATAAAAAATCCACCAGCCCCAAAACAACATATCCACAACCCAACGCAACCATTGATAATCTGTGATGTTTGGGAGGATAACTTTGAAGAAGAGTTTGCCAAGATAACGTCTTTGATGGAGAAATACAAAACGATTGGCATGGTAATTTCGAAAACTCTCGAGAAACTTATTAAAGTTAGGATACTGAATTCCCTGGTATAGTGCATAGATTTAACCCAAACGATCTTAATTCATTTGGGAGCTACTCAGTAAAAAAGCAGCTAAACGTTTGGGGTCCTAAAGATAATGTAGGAGATGGAGTATAAAACCATCAAGATGAATGTGGATAAACTGAAAGTGATCCAAATAGGAATTAGTTTTACAGATGATGAAGGTTATTTACCTGAGGGAGTAAATACGTGGCAATTCAATTTTAAATTTGACTTGAAGTAAAGAAAATGGGGATTTTTGAGTTTGAACTTTGGTTAGTACTGACGAATACGCAAAAGACGCGATTGATTTACTTTCAAATTCTGGTATAAAATTTGAAGAGCATTCAGCAAGAGGAATAAGCCCAAAAGTTTTTGCAGAATATTTAATTGGTTCTGGTTAGTGAATATAAAAAAACCTGCGTAATCGTAAATAAGGCCTCATTTTGAACGAAGATATTAAGTGGGTAAGTTTCCACGGAGGCTTTGATTTTGCGTATTTGTTGAGAATGCTCATTGGTCAGAATCTTCCAGATGATGAAGGCGGATTTTATGGAGTTCTCAAGACCTACTTCCCATCATTTTACGACGTGAAGTACATGATTAGAGACATAGATAGTATGAAGGGCAGCGGTCTGAGCAAGATTGCAGGAGATCTGAATGTAATGAGTATTAATTTGGCGATTGAGCCTTAAAATTCAAATAGGTGAGAAGAACTGGACCTCAACATCAAGCTGGCAGTGATGCCTTGCTGACAGTGTCGATATATTTCAAGTTGAAGGAGGTATATTTCCGAAAGATTGTTGACCAAAGACATGGGAATGTTTTGTATGGGATGAGCACAAGTGGAGAAGAGAATGTGAACGATTATTACTGGCAAGCAACTGATTATTCCATGACAATTTACAATGGGTTTACAATGAATACCATGCCAATGATGCCTCCTTTGCATTATCAAAACGACCCAAGTTTCCACGCTATACCCAATACCTTTTTCAATATGCCCTATAGTATGCCCTATAATAATTTTGGAAACAATCATTTCATGGACAATAATAAAAACATGAGAAAATATGAATCTCCTATCGGAAAAACTAAAAGCCAAAAATAGCCAATGTTACTTTGAAGATTTTGAATGAACCATAAAAACAAAAAAAATAAAGAATGTCTAACTACTGAATTTGTATTTTAGAGTCTTTATGAAAAGAACAAAGGAAATATATTTACATTATACTTGAAATTGTTATGATCATTATGAGTTAAATTACATCAAAACCTTTTGAAAGTCTCTGTATCTCGGAGGTTTCTTTGGAGAATTCATTTAAAGTTTTTGTTTTTGGGAGAGATCCCAAAATTTATTACAAGGATTACAAGTGAGAGTTTAGTGCATGGCTTTTGATGAATGAAAAGTTTGGTATGCAATGTAGAACGAAATAAATTGCAGACGTGAAAATTTTCAAAAACGTTATTCTTATGCCTTAAATACTATGACAGCGATTTTTCCATTGTAGAACATATACATCATGGTTTTTTCTTGCATGTGAAGATCGCATGCATATCCTTCACCTAAAGGTTTGATTATAACTCGAGACAGTTATTATTTTGAATACCTAAGATACAATGCCAAGAAGGACCAAACTTTCTGTCCAAATTTTCTTTAATATATTTAGCAGCAGCCTTGAGAGTTAAAAACTAGGTTTGAAAAGAGTTTACCTCGACATTCAAGCGTTGAGCTGAATTATTTTCGATACCAGAAACGATAACGTCTTGAACCTCACCTTGCATTTCAGGATTCATATCAGTATCCTTGAAAGAGTCAGAAGGATTGGATTTTCATATCTATACCTTGATGACAGCTCTTCCAATCATTGCTTTTTGAAGATCAGCGAGAGCAGCTTTATCAATAGTTCCAGTAGTTGCCATTTTGAAGAGAATAGTTGTTCTAAAGTATAATAATATAACTAAATAAGTTTTAAAAATATTTAAATTCAATATGTTTTTGAAAGTATTCTCTTTAGATTTCTTTTCAAAAAAAAATTTCAGTTTTTTCTTGACATTGACATTACTTCAGATTTTCCAAAAAATCTGGCCTGGCAATTCTTTAAAAGTCATCAACAGCGCTTTTCCTAAGGATTTCAAAAATTCTGGCCTTGTCGGATGGATTTTTCTTGAAAAGTCGGCAGATCAACTTGAAAAGCTAACACTCTCCATAAAAGCACTCGACAATAGAAAAATTTTAGAGGTTTTTTTTCAACATTATTATGATTTGGATACTATGATCTGATTTAAACATAGATTTTTAGAGTCGATAAAAGTCCTAAAAATAAGCTGGTAAAGGGTTCAACAATATGCAAATAAATATAGACATTCTAATTATTGCTGAAATGTCGTGAGAGAGTCCTTTCAAGGGAAATATTTTTTTAACACCTCGCTTAAACTATCCCATCTCTCTTTCTAAATTTTCTTCATCTAGAGAGAAGAAGCTCCTCCTTTCCCAAGAACATTGCTGAAATCATTTTTTATGGGATTAAAAGCAGAAAAACCTCCTCTTGGAATTGGAAAAGCACGTCATTTATGTTAATATTTTTGTCAAGAAAGTTTTCTTGTGATTTTTGAAAGTTTTTTATGACATTGTCAGAGTGTTTTTGGAGAAAAATCAACAGTCATTCCTTAGGACAAGCACTGGTTATCAAATGTCTCTCTCTCTCTCTCGAAAAAAAAATTCAAAAATAATAATAAGGACATTGTCTTCAGTTCTAAATTCTTGGGAAGCAACAAATTTTTGAATGTATTTTTTAAGATGAGTTGAAAAATATTTCTTTTGAAAAAGTTCTTTCAGAGGATTTCCTTTAAAGGATCGAAATATTTTCAAAGAACAAAAAGGAGATTGGCAATTAAAAGAAGTTTAGAGAATTTTAGAGGCCAGTTAATAAATACCATATGATTGAAATTGTTAATTTTGTGGCTATTTTGCATTCGTGGAGAGGAATCAAAAGTCGAGTGTCTCGGTTGTTTTTCAAGTCTCAGAAGAGGAAAGCAAATGAGCTGAGATGGAAGTTTTATTAAAAATGATCAAAATATTTCTTCTTGAGAGATGAAAGGAAGGGTTTTTTGAAGGTTTGAATTTAAAACCCTTTTGAAAATCTTATTTCTATTAAAAACCCCTAATTATTTCCTCGTCAATTGCATGACAAGTATAAATCGGATTTACAAAGATGAATTACAGGAGTTTGAAGCATTACTCGAGGATAATGATGCACAAGACATCTACTTTCCAAAAATAAGCAATTCAGCTCACATAAAAATAACAAATGATTTTCTGGGTAATAATAGCAAAATTTATGATGAGAGTTTCTAAATCGACTAGTGCAAGAAACATCGCCGAATTCATATAGTGCAAAGATTGAGAGAAGGAGTGACTATCAGGTTCCAAGAAACACAGTTATAAAAACGGAGAACGAGGTTCGAAGTAGTCTTTATGACACCTTAGGGCTAGTACCAGATGATGATGAGACTAAACTAAGCAAGAGTAAAGAGTTGTGAAGAAAAAAGTCATAGTAATCTCTGATAGAAAGTTCAACAGCCCTTGGGAGTGTGCGGTCAAAGACAAACAACTCTAAACGAAGCAACATTCCAAATATAATCATATCTAAGCCGAAGAAAAACAGCAAAGATGTCATTTCTAGTTTGAAAGAAGAGAAACTCACTGAGGCAGTTTCAACTTTGCGCGATTTGAATAAAGACATGCAAAAGTCGAGTTATAATGAGCTCTTGACTTTATATAAAGACTCTACTTCGCAAAATCCTACGAAAGCTTTTGATGAAGCAGCCAACAGTTCCTCAAAAGCAAGGCTAGATTCAGTTGCAAGCAGTCGGGAGTCAAGTGTTGAACCAAAGCAAGCTAAAGTTAGGCTATCGAACCGGGCGATGATTTTTTTGCATACGAATAAAAGCAAAGAAGCGAGCAACGCAGCGAGTCCAGATCAAGCAATAATCAAAGACGCTCGAAGGACGATAGAAGGTGCTGTCAGGGCGGTTCAGACAAACCCAGCAACCAATTTTGCCCACAGTGCAAAATGTGAGAGTCAAAAGATTGAAACAATAAATTGGAGAGAGATTCTCATGGGAGAGCGTCCAATGAAAGTCGAAGTTTTAATATTGGACATTGTAAATTTTGGAGTCATAAGTAAAACAGAGATCAACATTAAAAGCATATTTAGCCAGATTGAAGTAATAATTCTTGTGAGTGAAAATGAAAGTTAAAAATTTTTTTCTTTAAAGGAGGTGACTGATAAAATAAACAAGGTGGTGATGGAGATCTCTGACATGAGAAGCAATGACGCAAAGCACATTATGGTAGAATGAGAGTATATTTTTGAAAGTTAAAACCAAATTAGATATTTTTGCATCCAAAGAAAGGTCCCAGAAAGCTATTTTTGAGCAAATTTTTCTTTACTATTAAAAACAACTTTCCATATTCAAATGGACTCCAAACAGAGAAGGTGATATTTAAGCGAAATTGAGGGTTTGGAATAATTATTAACTAGGAGGTGATAATGTATTACATGGTGATATTGGGTATATTTCATTTTAGATTGAAGTACGAAGATAAACCAATATCAGAAGGGAAAATAAACTCGATTAAATTCAAGGCTCTGAGCATGGTAAAGGGAATAGATAATTCTTCAAGTCCGCATTTGGTTGAGTGGTTCAATGAGAAAGTTCGCGCAGATATTTTTATTGAAAAGTTTTACCTGAATCAGAACAATAAAGGCAAAACTGATGTCAACTTCAAATTCAAGTTAACTGAATACTTACAAGCTACTTCTTCGAGATTTTTACCAGAAAATCAGCAGCAAAAGATGATGAGTACTACAAGTTCCAACTTTTCAGCAACACTACTTTTGAAATCAACAAATTCTAGCTTTACGAGCCCTCCAAAACGAGATGCCCACACAGCAAAAAGTTTAACAGTACCCCCACGATCAGAAGGAGCCGAAAGTTTGATATTAAGTAGCCCAACTCAGCGGAAATCTCGGTTCTTTAATGAGACAATTATACGGATTGATATGGCAACTGACTACAGCAAAGTGTCTTCTCGATTAATTTCCAAGAGCAGCCAAAACACACCAAAAATGAATGAGATGCATCCAAGTAGCAGTTTGAATTCTTTGGCCTTCTTGTCTCCTCGGGATAAGCTCCCAACTCTGATAGCTCCTATGACAAGTTATAAATGTAGAAAAACTCCGAATCTTTCAACTGAATTGGAATTCGTTGAATTGAATATCGCTCAGCCTCAAGGATTTTCGAAAAGAATGGAGACCTTTTTCAGTAACCCAAGGTTTAACGCGGGTAACTGGAATGTAAAGAAATAATTGGTTGGCCTCTTGTAGATTTTGTAGTAATAGATTAGAAATTCGTGTGTGTGTGTTATTAGAAAAAACTTTCAAAGTTGATTTTTTAAATTGTAAACCTTCCTTCCTTCCTTCCGATTTTTTTTTATGCCTCATATAGATTTTTTTATTTATATAAGCAAACGATCAAAACTCTCGATAATGCATGATTGGTGTGTGTTCATACTCCATAGTTTATGGAATTAAAAAAAAATAATATATGAAATCTGTGAGAAATCAAGATATCGGAATTAGAATTGAATTTAATTTGTCTTTAGATCATCAAAGTGAGAGTTAGATTTGTGCTAATAATAAATCTTTAGATTCACTCCAATACATTTTCTGAAATAAAATTTCTATCTCAAAGATGAATACTAATCCAAATGCCGATAAAAATGCCCCTGCTGCTCCAGGCCGTTTCCAGCTTTCGAAATCATTGACAATCCGCAGTAAAGTGCCAGGCAGAGGTCCTGCAAATCCATGTAAAACATCTATGGAAGTTGAATAATAGATTATAGCTGTCCCTCCTCCTCAATCTCAGGCTGAGAAAGCTGGTTTGTTCAAGTTTATTTGAATATTTGTTAATAAGAGTATAGTTCAGCCTCCTAGGGCAACATCGGAAGACGTGAAACCAAAGTTTATGCCAAATGCAAAGAATGCGAGAAAAAAGGAAAAGATTGGCGAGTCAAATGACGCAATGGAAGAGGAAATTGAAACAACACAGAAAAAGAGTAATTTCTCAAGATAGAGTATAGAAAAACTGATGAACTAATAGAGCCCGTTTTGTCAAAGAATAATTTGTTATTGAAGCAAAAAGAAGAATCAACCAATAAAAATAATAGAGGATGGGCAGGTCAAAGAATCTCAACCTCAGATTGTAAAAATAGATTTATTCCCATCTTAGTTGAAAAATTATTTGATAGCTCGAGCTGTGGCATTTGGAGGTGGCGTTAGAACTGGTACCAGTGCGAAAATCTCAAATTATGATAAAAGTGCAAAACAAAAAAGCGATCTTTTCAATGTATTATCCTAACAATGCTTTCAAACCCTTCTAACTTTAAAAAAGACTAACTTGGCCGATGAAGATATATATAAGGGAGGAAAATTCTTGTTCCCAGTTGAGGTGAAAATTCCTACAGTAAGGATATGATCTGAGAGGATAGTCAATTGAGCAAAATTGTGATAGGAAAAAGAAAGTGTGACTAATGGAGATATGCTTGTTGAAACTGAGACAAAAACCAAAGAATTGACTCACGAGAAGGAAATTACCGACGCATTGTTGAATGAATTTTGCTTCTTCCAGATGCCAGCAAATTTGCCATTGGAAGGATGTTATGAGATGACTCCAAAGACTGAAAATCCTGACATGGAAATAAATTCTAATGACTTGCTGTCATCATTTTTGAATAATAAATTTGATTCAACCGGGTTTTACCTTGAAAGAGACTTTAAATTCCTGCAAGGCAAGCCTAAGGACAAAATGGTCGAAGAAAACCTCCCCCACAAGGGCAAAGAGGCAGGAGGCTTTAAGGATAAAGCTCAGCTCGACAAGACTCATGATACATATCATATCGGCAAGTTGTGTCGTATGAAGAACGGAGAGTTGAAATTAAGAATAGGAAACAATTTCTTTGATTTGACACAAGGTGTACAAGACAGTTTTTATAAAGAGCTTTACGCAATTGATTATTCAGAACAGGTCGCAATGTCTCTGTTCCCCATCGAGAAGAAATTCATTATCAAGCCCGATATGGAATCATTTTATTAAGAATACACGTGTAGGATATATATGAAAAATACAATGGTGATTATTCTCATTGTGCGAGTGCTTCACGAAGTTTTGTTTCATATTCTTTTCTATTTATAGCATGCTCCAATGTATACATGTGAGCCAATTGATTATATCCTGTGAGATCTCCCGCTCTCATAAGGTTTCCTAAAATTTTTAACAATTGGAGATTTTCCTTTGAAATTACCTGCATCGCAATTTAGAGGACTATCAGGGTTAGGATGGTTCATAATATCTAATATAGCCAGACATGCCGATTCCAAAGTCCAGGCTGGAGTCCATTTTTCCTTCAAAATATCGAGGCAGACTTCGCCAGTATCAAAGTTGATATTTGGGTGAAAGATTTTGGTGATAAAAGTGATTTTTGGAGGAGCCATAGGGTAGTTTTTGGGGAGATTGAGTCTAATCTCGAAAATTCCCTCTTTAAAAGGCGAATCGTTAGGCCCAAACAAGTAGCCCTTCCAAGTATATACATCATCATTCAGATTACAGAGTAAGATATTTGGTTCTTTAAACTTTTTCGCTTCCGCCAGCTCTTTCACAATACGCCCATGGTACATTGTTGTGTTTTGTTAGGTTATGTTACGAAAATTGCTTGAAATTTTATTTGATTAAAAATTTGCAGAACTATCTCGAACTCTAAAGAATTGTCTGAAAACCTTCTCCTTTGTACGATAGTGAGGAATATGATGGGAAAGGTGCATTTGCATGTGAAATAATACTTTGTTTCGAAGAATTCAGCTTTCCTTTTTTCCTCTGAGAATATTTTAATTCTGCTGTTGATTTTAAGTTTTTTATTGACTGATGAAAAGGTTAAAAGTTACATTTCTCTTCAGAGCTTGCACAGAAAGGAGTGGGAAAAGAAGAATTGTCAATGGAAAATGGAAAATGGAAAAAATAATTTTGGACTTGAGATGAAAATTTTATTCTACTTTTAGGAGATAGAATTTATATTTAACCAACCTTTTGAGTCCTTAGTAAGGCTAAAGTGCCAACTTTCTTTCTTTCTGAGAAAATAATAGGCCTTGGACGGGTTGCTGCCTTTGTCTGACAGAACTTTTTCTGAAATTCTAATTATATAAAAATTGTAGATTGACAGAGGAAAAAGGAGAATAAAGATGATCAGGAAACAAAAGGGAATGGTTAACTTGTTGTTGATGGCTTGAGTCTCAAAATGACAGAGAGATAGAGATAAACTCGCTTATTGGCTTGCTTGATTAATAAAATTGAGAGATTTAGTTTAATTAGTTTTAGTCAAGGATACCGCGTTTTTAGTTGAGAGACTAAATAACTATTGGGATGAGTTACGACATAGAAAAACGGGATTACCTCATTCGTTTTAATCAACCGTAGAGATTAGATTTGACCGAGATTCAAAAAAGTTTGTTTGTCATCATTCTAACTAAATCCTAGAAAAATGGATTTTTTGAGATGAAACAAACTCAAGTTAAACTTGAAAATAACAAAGCCCGCTGCTTCTCTTTGATAGAAATCGACACCTCAAAGCAAGGGTGTCGAGAAAATGTTTGGAAGTTTTATATTTTCGTTTGAATTTGATAAGAAGAAGAGCCAATTTTAAGTTTTTGGAAGAGTCAAAGTTTCTAAAAAGTGGCTTTGATCACGTACCAAGGTAGGAACATTGGAATTGGAGACTCTGAGTGGTTGAAGACTTGATTAATTCTGAAGAAGGATGACGTCGGGAATTTATAGTTTTCTTTGGAAAAAAATAAATAGTCGCCGGGCAAATAAATATTGGATATCATCTTGACATAGTCAGAATTAAAGAATTGGTTTTCTGTGAGTTGATTGGTTGTCTAAATTCTATCTCTTTTTATTTAATTTGATTGGAGACTAAAACAATGTATAAAATGGGCTCTTTGGATTTGTTATTTGGTCTTGAAATACTTGGACATTTCAAGAAATTTATAATATTAAGAATTCATTTACAAATTAATATATATCAATTCCAATGCTCAACAGACTTTTCTTCAGCCAACAACTCATCAAGGGTTTCATGAACCAAGCCTCAGTTGCCCCTAAGTTTGTCTTCAGACCTGCTGCTTCTTTCAGCATGATGAACTATTACGGCAATGATCCTATTGTTAGCCCTGAAGAGCAGCCAAACTACTATAACGTATATGATGATGAGGAGGTCTATGAACCTGTTGAAGTCACTGCAGAGAACTCCAAGGAGGCCCCTCAACAAGAAGTAAAAGAAAATAAAGAAGAAAAAGAGGAAGTGTATAACAGCACCCACGACGTTGAAATCTTTTAAATTCTATTTTGTTTTGGTCTGTATTCGTCATTGAATTTGGGAGCTGTTTTTTCAATTGTACGTTCACTTCTTTGTACTTATATATTACTAGTCACATCACACCAATACTACATGTGACTATGTATAGCTAAGTATGAACTAGTAATTTGTAAAATCAAGCAAATAAATTGACGATTTTTGAAAAAAAAAAAAAAACTTGTCTCATCTTTTAGTGTTAGGCAAATTAATTTGATTTGATTTGTTTTGAAAAAATTGACTAGGCAAGAGGATATCTCTTTGAAATCAAAAAGAGGTTGCCTCCTTTATTGAGAGAAATTGGTCTGAATTATTCTCATCTCAAGATCTCGGGAATATTCATTGATCTTCTGAGGTTTAGGAATTGCAAAATAATTTTAGTTTTTTGCTGATGTTTAAAGTTTATTCGAGGGCTCAATTAGGATTTCTCTCCAATAAGAGCATTGTTCCTTTAACGAAGAACTCCTTGCAGATATCCAAGCCTTTATTCTACAGATCAGACTATAAATTCAGTTCTCAAAACGAACCTAAAGAGTCAAACCCTGCAGAACAAGTTATAATTACTGAGCAAGAGTTGATTGATGCTCAATACTTTCGAAAAGAGACATTTAGAGAGAGAAATAAGGCAACTCTAGGATTTTTAGCAACTGGTATAGCGTCAAGTTTTCTCGGTACGTTTTTGAGAGATTGTAAGCGATAAAGTGATCATAGGTTATCCTCTTGTGGCCAGTACATTGTATGCAGCAAGTGTGATCAGTCTCTGCAGAGCCGAAAAATATGGTTTAAAGATTATGAAGTTTTATCAGGATATGAAAGGTGTGAATGCCCAAAAATACGAGAATTTGAACAAGTATGATTTGGTTTGGAGAAATCTAATGTGAATGTATAGTTTATTGAAGGAACATATGTTCAAGAATGAAGAACTGAACAAATTCATCAATACCAATACTCTTGTTATCATGAATATGGATCTTAGAAGACGATCCCACGTCGAGAATAGATGTAATTTTTGGTGAAGAGAATTCTATGTTAACATCTCCGGTTTCTAGTCTTCAAGCATGATTCGTATGAAGCTGTTCAAAGAAAATACATTTATACAGCAAACTTCTTTGACATTGGAACAGGTGCTGAAGGAAAAATAAAGGTAGTTTGATGTGATTACAACTCTAATTCTTTTAGAGTGAGTGTGTGTATAATTATGATAAGGACTACTATTTCAGACTCATTAATATTCACTTGGTTAAGCCAGTTGAAAAATACATCAAAATTGAAGACAGCAGAAATACCATCGACATCTAAAAAGAAATTTTGAATTATTCTCATTGTTTTCTCTATGCCCCTCATATTCTCTGTATGTGCCTGTCAATATGCAGTATGAATGTGAAACTCTCATTTTATTGTAAAAGTATAATAGTGAAAATAATTTGAAATTTGTTGCGGAAAAAGACCTCCCTATGCGGGTGGAAAGCTGTTGATGATTACAATAGGAATCATCTGACGTAAGAACTTTAAAAATTAATTGGGTTTTCGGTTCTTAGTCTTTCCACTCGCGCTTTGCCCAAAAATATTTTTTCCTAAAACTAATTTTTTCTTATTCTTTGGGGAGCCAAGCTAGGCTAAGCGATGCTGAGGTATCTCAAGGTATGAATAGAAATGACGCATATATAGAAATAGCGAGATTTCATATTAGTTTTCTTGCATATGAGATGTTGATTTTCAGTGATTTGCCTTGCAATTAAAAGAAGCAAGAAAAATTGTTCAGGCAAGAGATAAAATTAGGTATAGTTTTTATTTTGCCTGAAACTTTTTTGGACAATTTATTGTTGAGAATGAAAGGCTTGTTAGACGTCAAACCTTCTTCCTGGAAGTGGAGGTGAATCAATCAATATTAGATATAAAATATATTGACTTGGAGTTGGCTTTATTAAAACATAAATAAATATGAACTTTAAAAAAATGATATACATCAAAGTTTGGGAAGGTCAATAAAAAAATTTGTTGAAATAAGAAGATTCATTTCTTTTGAAAGTTTATGAGACTCCGATGAATTCGGGCTGTTTTCGTTTACGTTTTCGTCGAGTTTCTTGTTCATGGAGTTTTTTCATGGCAAAGGTTTTAGCTTTGAAGACAAGGTCGATTTTGTTGAGCGTGGTATTTTTGCGAGGGAGTTCAGGAGGAATATTAATAACTTTTTGAACACTCTGCACCCTTGCTAATGTAATAGGAGAAGATGAATCCTTGAAGATGGTTGGATGCCTTGAAGTACTGCGTTGGCCATCGTAGAGGACACTTTTGAAGTTATTTGTTGTTGATAGGTCTTGAGAATCGTTGATTATGCTGTGATTTCGGAAGGCTGGCGAGATACTTCTGACAAAAATAAGGCTCTTTTTCTTTTTTTCTGATCGTTCTTGTATTGTTGATTCCTTCTTTTTACTGTGCCTTTTGATGAGGGCACTTTCAATCTTTTTGATCACAGTGGGAGAGTCTCTGCTAGCCTTCATTCTAGCGAGAATTTTATTCATAGTGACACCACTCTCTTCCTCCTTTCGCGTGTCTGTTAGGCACCTGATTTGGGCTGAAGCAGAGTTTGGAATTGAAGGTGATATATCAAATCTGAAATATGGGGAGTTTGTGGCGGTGGTGGTGTTTAGTGGGGATCCCAAGAATTTTCTAGGCCTTGACTTGTCTGGAGAATTAGATGAAGGGCCAAAATCAAACTTCTCAAGTGTGATCTTTGAAGATTCAAGAGCATCTAGACTTGGTCTCTGCTCACCCTCCCCCTCTTTTGTATCCTTATTCCGAATATCAAGAGGTGGGATGTGAAGTGTTTTGCCTGGATTGAGATGTCTAATACTTTGGATTCGGTTCAATTTTTGGAAAAGATTTTTTGAGACATCATTCATCCATACGCGAGGACTTGGATCGTTATCAGGTTCAGTTTGAGTATGACCTGGCTGCTGCTGTTGTTGTTGCTGGTGCTCACTAACTGCCTTTGAAAAAGAGCTCTCAGTAACATTAACCGTCAGCAGTTTTTGTTTAGCTCTTCCTCCTGTGAAGATTTTGGGGGATCTTGGCGATCGGGGAGATCGTTCTTGGGTCTTGTGTTTGGCATCTGTTTTGGGCCGAGGCAAGTTTGCAGGAGGTAAATGATGACTCGAATCGTTGAGTTCATTCAAAATATTTTGATTGTCTTTGTGACTCGGAATTCTTTCCAGCAAAGTGTCTGTGATCTCAAAGGATCTCATTGTGGTTTGATTGTTATTAAAGATGGATTTTTGAATTGCTTTATAGTCTCGGCTCATTTCAAGAAAGCTTTGAACCTCTTTTCTTTGCTTAACATGGGCGGAAAATGTGAGGTTTCGTTTTTGGGTCAGATAAGCATGCTGGGTCATTTTATTACGATATTGGGGACCGAGTAATTCCAAAACGTCTTTATTTCTAAAGTTGATTGTGGATTTGTATTTTTTGAGATCAGCCTCTTCTGCCTCCTTTTCAAGCTCACACATTCTATTTCGGTGAACTTTCTCCTTGAGGAAAAAGTTGGACTGAATAATTTTGACACACTCAGGAGGAAATCTCATTAAAAATTGCGTTCTATCGATAGAGTAAAAATGTGCGCTGCTTGATTTCACTGTGATGGTATACTTATATTTGGTGCCTCTACTTTGGAGGATTTCTTCTCCGAAGCAACTTCCTGAGCCAATAGTTGCGACAGTTCGAGTGATTTCTGTTGGTTCGTAATCGCTATACCCTTTTTTCAATTGGACGGTAAAGGTTTTCGTGAGAGCACATTGTCCAGAGGCAACAAAGAAGATATTTGAGCCTATTTGACTTTCTGAGATGACAACAGATTCTTTGCAGCTTTCTTGCTCTTTGATAAGATAGAAGAGGTCATCCCATATCTCGAGAGAAGCCAGGGAGTCAAGAGATGGGATGTGGTTTTTCATGAACTCCATTTTTGCATGTCTTCTGGAATCGAACCTGCTGATTGTGTTGACATAATCGTCTTTCATAATAACTATAAACTCGCAATTCACGTTGGTTAGAATCGAAGCTGTTCGAAGAGAGAATTTTTCAAGGAGAGCTTTTTCTCCAAAGCCTTCACCTTCTTTGATTTCCTTAACTTTGACTCCCATTTCAGCAATAAGAGCATCCATAGCAGCTTGACTTGATGTCAAACCTTTCTCTGGAGTCTCGGGTTCATCCAGATTGCGGAGGGTTTGAATACGATTCTGGTAAAAGATATTTGTATCTTTTCTCCGAATGACGCTGACAGTGCCTCTTAGCAAAACATAGTATTTATCATTGGATAAATCTCCTTCTTTGAAAACATAGATCCCCGAGGGGATATACTCATATTTTAAGCGGCGACATAGCTTTTGAGAAGTGGTTAGAGATTATGCAACAAAGTCAAGTACTTCTAGAACTGCGTTCTCTTGGACATTGCCCAGCTCTGAGAGAAATTGTTGAAAGAAAGGAAGCTGTTTTACGTATTCAAGAATTTTCTAATTTAGGAAATGAGTTTTTGAGAGGATTATCTGAAGTACTAGGATATTATCATTTGATCTGTATGGGTTTCTGAGGATTTTTAAGAGTCTTTTATACCCAGGATTAGCATATTCAATCTATAAGGGGGTAAAAACCGAAATTTCATTTGGATAAAAGATTACTTGTTCTTCAATCTGTTGAGTGGCTTTTTTTATGGCATAGGTGAGTTTAAGTTTGATGCGAACTCTCTGAAGAATTTGCCGATACTTGGCTGAGATTTCTCTAAAGATGAATACTGGTTGGTGTGAGGGTTTGCGAGTTCTGACGCGTGGAGTTAAAGTATGAGTTGAGCTGGCGACTTGAAGATTGGAAGTTCTGAGAGATCTATGAGGTTTGGGCTTGAGTAGACTGAGGTTTTCAATGCTGTTAATGTTTATCTTGATTTTCTCATTCATTTAAATAAGACCTTATTTTTTAAGGTTTAAATTATTTGAATCAACCTTGTCCCAATGAGATCCATATGGTGATATTTCAGTCCCCAAACATACGTTTAATTAGAAAGTCAGATTTGGGATTGTGAATTGAACGCTTCTTTGATAGTTTCAAAGATTTTGTTCTCTACCCATCTGTCGTGTTTGGACGAAAAAGTTCTCAAATGATGGAAGATTTGTTCTGAGGAAACAAAGAAAACGAGAAAGACTTTTTTTTCTTCGGAAAGAGGTTGGAAAAAGATCTCTATCAATACTGAGACAAGATTTAGGAGATTAGATAGGAGTAAATTTGTTGACAAATTATTTTTATATTGATATTAAATATTGAATTTATTATTAATATAGAGAGTTGTAGATAGGAAGAGTATGATTATAACACTAATAAAAGAGAGTGCCATACCAGAATCCTTTTTATTAAGTCGAATTTCTTCTTCAGTTAAAGACCTTCCAGCTTTATGAGCTGTTAAAACACGATCCATAATTCTGAACCAAACTTGAGGGAAATATGATAATATTAAGCAAAGCATATATCCGTTTGGTAACATTGGACTTTCATCTTTGGAGGATAAAGCTTGATAAGGTTTGTAGGAATTTTCATGATGATCAGAATGTCTTTGCAGCTTGAATAAAATATAATTGGAGAATCTTTGAGGTGCGTTCCAGGAGTGCATGATCGTAACTTTTTCATACTCATTTGGCCCAATTAATTTTCTTGTAAGTCCATAGTGCTCAATATAATTAATAGTTTCGAGAGTAACGACCGAAGTCACCGCTAATATTAAATAAAGAGCAAGTCCTCTGATGCCTAAAATCATAAAGACTGCGACAGGGAGCATGATATAGCTGGCAGTAAACCAGATCATTTTGTTTTGAATAACCCAAGGAGATTTGTGGCCACGAAGCTTCGTGAGTCTTCTGCATTCAATATTCCAAGCACTTTTGTAGGAGCCAATAATTGTGCGAGGCAAGAATTGATAGATAGATTCTCTATAACGAGCTGTTGCAGGGTCATTTGGTGTGCATAAATTTTTATGATGGCCGTGATTATGTTCAATATAAAAGTGCATATAGCAACTTTTGAATGTAGCAAAAGTGCCAATAATTTTGTCGAACTTGGAAGGCTTATGGAAGATTTCATGAGCCACTAAAAAGTGATGGCCTGCGTTGGTTCCAAGCATGAAAAGTGCACCAGGATAAAATATGAAAGGAAGATCTGATGAGTAAGTCCATTTGTAGATGCTGAAGAAAAAGAGTAAAGGGTCCAAAATGATCATTCCAAGCAGAGGGATCTTGAACCAGGTGTTTTTCTCGAGTAATTTTTTGTATTGCTCCGAGTTTGGATTGAGCCAATCATATGAGTAAAAATCGAGTAGGGGGATGCCAATGAAAACTATAGCAATAATCCAATAGGGATTGTATAAAATGTAAAAGTTGTAAAATCCAAAGAAGTAGAGGATATAATAGGTGTAATAAGGAAGGCAGGAAAATAAAGCTCGAGGTTCTCCAGGTTTTGTGTATGCCTTTGAGGTTTGTGTTAGAGCAGCTGTCGGGATAGTTGTATTGGTTTCTGTTTGAGGTGTGGGCATTTTTGAGATTTTGTTTTTGAATTATAAAATCGTGGGGATTCTTTCAATTTAATATGATTAGGGCCAAAATTAGAAAAATGAACCTTTACCTGGAGTATGACGCTTTTATCGTCAATTCTTGATTGATATTCATATTAATCACGATTCTTAAGATACTGTAAAGTTGTTGAACTTAGGCCGAGATTATAATAATTCAAAACTTTGGGGATGAAAAAGAAGGAAGGGATTCAAAAAAACGATTTTTGATGGAATCAAAGACTTGTTGAAAGAATTCTTAGAAGTCAGGCAAGAGGACAGCCTTAATTGATGGGGGTGGTGCTTAGAGAAGGATTGCCACCAAATTAACCCGTTAATAAAACAGGTATTCTTTAATTAAACTTTATTTGAATTGCTTCGACTTGATTTTCTATCACAAAAATAGATTTTGTTGGATGAACAACAATGAACTGGAAACTTCCAGATTTTGTGTTTTGAAGGATGAATAGAATTGGAAGAGAAAGATAGTGATTGTGCGAAAAGTAATGCATGTTTATTGAAATTAATTTAACTCTACGAATTTCTAAGATAACAAAAAAATAAAACCAAAGTGTGACGTAATCTACGTATAATGAGAAACAAAGCAAAATACGTAAGTTAAAATAATTTTTTGAGAAAGAAAACAAAAAACATGAGAGTAGCAGTATCTCTAACTGAAGTGATGGCGAATAGATTGTGATTGAGCAGAAATAACATAAGGATTATTGAGCTCATGCTCGATAGCACAAGGAGTTTCGAGAGAAAAATTTGAAATTCCAACAAAGGAGAGAATCATGGCTCTAGGGAGGCATGGAATGAGACGAGAAATACTAGGAGTTTGCAAAATAGAAATTCAGGATTACAAAAATTTTTGAATAATTTATTCTCCTTTTGAAAAAAAAATTTTTAATGAGCTGAAAGAAAGTGAAAATTTTTTTTTCCAAGAAAGTAAATGCTTTCTCTCAGTTTTTCCCTTGCCTAGCTCAAGAAAACAAAGGAAGAATTCATTTGGTTGCAGTCATTTGTCAGTCCAAATTTATTAAAATAACCTCTTTCGCTTCTCGCTTTCAAGTGATTTAAAATATTGAATTTTATAATCAAAAACTAAACTTGTTTAATTATAATTTTGATGGATAGGCAGATGCAATCTACCGCTGCTCGTATTCCACAACCAATGCAAACTGGCGACCGCAAGTCTGAAGCGAAAGGCTATACTGTTTCTGGAAAGCCTTTTAGTCTCTTTTCAACACTACCTTACTATTCTTTCTATCTTCTTTATATTTTGGGATTCATTTCAGTTCGAATTGATTCAAACCCGTATTGGATAAGTGCGATAGTTTACTTGGGAATCCCTCTTTTGGACTACTTTGCTCCAAATGACTGGCTAAACCCGGATCCAGAACAATATAAATTGTTGATGGAGAATAATTTTTGGTTCAAAGTTCCGCTCTGGGGTTTAGTCCTTTTGGAACCCTTGTCCTTTTTCTATGCAATGTACCATCTGACGTTTGCTGAAGTGCCCTTGATATTTTATCCAGGAGCGATATTTATTATTGGAACTGTTGCTGGCCACCATTTTCTGGTTGCTCATGAGATTTTCCATAAGCATGAAAAGCTTGACAAAGTTGTTGGAACACTGGCTGTCATGAAGAGCCTTTATATGCATTTTTACATTGAGCATAATTATGGACATCACAAAAATGTTTGCACGCCAATTGATCCAGCGACAGCTCGTTATAAGGAATCCATTTATCAATTCCTGCCTCGTACGATAATTGGCTCATACAAGAGTGCATGGAATATTGAAAAGAGGAGACTTTTAACAATGAAAGGATTTAAAACACATTGGGTGCCTCAGAATAAAATGATTTGGTTCACTGCGAGCTATTTTATCATTCCATTGATTGTGCTTTGCTTTTTGGGAGTCAAGGGCTTGTTATTTTATCTGGTGCATGTTGCGATTTCAATTATGGTTTTCGAAACTGTAAACTATATCGAGCATTATGGCCTGACAAGGAAAAAAGTTGGGCCAAACGAATATGAAAAAGTTGGAATCGAACATTCTTGGAATGCCCCTCAAAGATTTTCGAATTATGTTTTATTCAAGCTTCAGAGACACTCAGATCACCATGCAAATTCTTACAAACCATATCAAACCCTTTTATCGAATGAAAAGAGTCCAATGTTGCCTCATGGATATTTATTGTGCCTGATTTTATCTTACTTCCCTAAAATATGGTTCAGAATGATGGATCGAGTCATTTTGGCCTTTAAACAAGGAAGAGAACTCACAGAAGATGAAAAACGAGAGAATAAAAAAGACACGTACCATGTCTTTGCTGTCTTATCTGTCATTTTCTCTGTTCTCTTTATTCTAACAATCTCCTTCAAATCAAATGAAATATATTATGATGATTATTAAATCCTTTATTATATGATAAATTGTCTCCAAGTATCTACTTTCTATCTCAACTAATATTGTCTTTCCGTAAAATTTATTTATTCAGGAGAATCAGACGAACTACTCTATAAATTTTAAGGCTGGATTGAGAAATAATAAAATTTATTTTTATTTGTTACCTCCATCCTGGTATTAATTCATGCCAAAAAACTCCAAATCTGACGCAGTTGAAGGGTCAAGGGGATCTTCTTTGAGCCAAGATTCATCAATGCATGCTTATCAATCAAAGGGAAAGCCTTTCGGCTTATATTCAAGCATACCTTATTATTTTCTGCTGATTTTGTACGTCATGGGGTACGTGTGCATCGCTTACTACAAAAATCCTTACTGGGTGATTGGACTTGTATTCTTGGGGATTCCAGTGGCCGATTACTTTTCACATGATTGGCTGAACCCCACTCCAGAACAATACAAGGAGCTAGAGAATAGTGTTTGGTTCAAAATTCCATTGCTTACGCTGACTTTTGTGGACACAGTGTTTGTTTTCTGGTTGGTGAGCTATTTGAGTGAGAACAGTTTCCCTTGGGTCTTCTATCCTGGGGCAATTTACATTGGAGGGGCTGTTACAGGCAGCAATTTCCTGATTGCTCATGAACTTTTCCATAAGAGAGGCAAGCTCAACCAGATCCTTGGATCTTTGACAATGGCCAAGAACCTTTATATGCATTTTTATATTGAGCACAACTTTGGGCATCACAAAAATGTGGCAACGCCCCTTGATCCAGCTTCCTCAAGATACGGCGAGAGTTTATTCCAATATTTACCAAGAACGATTATCGGATCTTATAAGAGTGCTTGGAACATTGAAAACAGAAGATTGATGAAACTTCGTGGCCACAAGACTCCTTGGGTTATCCAAAATAAAATGATTTGGTTTACACTTAACAATTTTGTTTTCCCCTTGGCAGTTTTGTTGAAGTTTGGAGTGAAAGGTCTGATTATTTATTTGTCAATCGTGGTTATTTCTGTGGTAACATTGGAGACTATCAACTATATTGAGCACTATGCCCTTGAAAGAAAGCGAATTGGTCCAAATGAATACGAAAGAGTGACAATAATGCATTCTTGGAATGCTCCTCAAAGATTCTCAAATTACTTGTTGTTCAAGCTCCAGAGACATTCTGATCATCATGAGAATGCCTACAAGCCTTATCACGTGTTATTAACCAAGGATGAGAGCCCAATGTTGCCTCATGGATACACTTTGTGCCTTATTCTCGCTAATTTCCCAAAAGTTTGGTTTAGAATGATGGACAGATCATTGGCAGCCTACAAAGAGAAAAGAGAGTTGACGAGAGAAGAACGCAGACAAAATGATATTGAAAGTTGGATAATATTTTTATTATTAGCTGTTATATTTGGAATCTTATGCGTTATAAACATATATTCCAATAATTAGAGCAGAGTTCTAAACAACAAATTAATTTATGAATTATACATATCTGTTAAGGAGACTCGACAAAGAGGACATTTGCCGTTCACTTTCAGCCAAGGTTTTATACAATCTTCATGGAAGTGATGCATTGGGCTACACTTTAATTGAATAATATCGTCATTAGGTTCGTATTCAAGGATACAGATTGAGCATTCATGATTACCAGGGAGGTTATTTGAGAATTTTTGAGGTTTAAGTTTTTTCATGATCTGAGATCTTAATTGTTCTCGACTTCTTCTGATGCAATAGAGGATAAGAGTGATAAGGGGGGAGGCGATTCCCAAAAGAATGAAGAAAGTGAGTGGTCCCAGGAACCAAAGGTGACCGATTATAAGATATGCGAGGAGCAAGTTATCTTCGCTTTCATTGGGACATGATCTGTTTTGGAAAATAAAGTACAAGATATTTGCGCTGAAAAAGAGGCAAAAGTAAAAAATATTTAAAGATGCAGAGAAACTGATGCAAGACTTTATTGTTTTGGTCAGACCTCTGATGGTTCTTCTTCTTTCAAGGTTTTCATTTACTTCTCTTTGAAGTGAATCATAATTCTCTGGGGCTCCATTTTCATTAAGGATTGGTTCAGAATTTGTAATTCTATTTGCTCGAAAGATAGCAATGGTATAATATACTCTTGTTAAAAGGCTTATCCCATCATGTCCGAGCATTAAAATGATCCAAACTTGGAACGGGTTAAAGCATTGGGGTGTGGTGCTAAGCACAAGACTGGAAGCTATGACCTTACTTATTGAGATGAACAAAGCAATCGAGTTCATTCTTGGAGAAAAGTTTAGTTCTTGGATAAACTCCGATGCCGTAGGCTGTTCCTCTTGATTGTTTGAGGCTTCACCTTCACCTTCGTCGTTGTTGTTGTTTAAGAGGTTAGCATTAGGGTTTGAAGGATTTTCGATATCGTTCATTTTTCAGTATTAAATACATATTATTAATTAATCAATTTGGAAAGTACCTATATAAAAATGAGTAGAAGAATGAGTTGGCGTTTTTATCACCAGATCTTCTGGATTTTGAGAGCTTTGAGAATCTTTTCCCCTTGGACCTTTTGAAAAAAACTTTTGTTGAAAATAGATTTACTGATTTGAAACAATCGAATATTTTATTATAAATATTGTTTGTTTAAGAAAAAATACACTTTGGAGGATAAACATGACGAGGACTTATTTATGAACAACATTTTTAAATTCCGAACTTTTCTTTTAGGGAACTTTTGACTGGGGGAGGGAATTTTTCATAATAGACTGACCAATTGTCTCCTGCAAAGTTTTTAAACTCGTGCAAAATTTGATTGGCCATCTGACCCAATTCAGTTGAGACTTTGTCAAAGTTGACCACTGTGTAGCAAAGGAAAATAAAATCGTTGAGAGCTGCTTGTGGGTTTTTCAAGATGGCTTTAAACACTCCCCTATTATGGATGATGAGATTAGAACTTCAAGATTAGTTGGTTTACATGAAAGCTTGCTCTTGTTCGATATCTTTAGCTTCGAATGTTCCAATTGAAAAACAGAATCTTTTCAAAAAGTTTCCAAGCAAAGGAGCAACAGCATCAGGACTAGCAAGAGCAAGTCTACCAATTGCAATAGCTAAATTCTTTGCCACTCCTTTATGCAACTATTAATGGTTAGGCTTGGAAAGAGCAAAAGAAAACAAAAATTACTTTTGGAGATCCGTTAAAGGTTTCAACAATTTTTTGGGCAAAATCTGGGATATACTTTTGGAACTGCTCTCCATAGACGATGGCAAATTCTCCGACGGCATTGGCAGCATTATTGCAGCATCCCATGTAGAGACCTTGAGAATCGATTTCTTGGGGAGAGAAGAATAAGTTTTTAATTAAAGCTTCAGAAACTTTTTCAAGATAGTTGTTGAAAAGAGCTGGGCAATACTTTGAGACTTGATGAGCCGAAGAGAGGATGATTTGTCTCAGAAGGATATCTTGGTCCTAATGAAAGGCAGGTGAGCGGAAAATTTGCTACAATTTGGATCAAACCTCAGCACACTCCATAAAGACATTAAAGTAACTTTCTGGACTTAAAACTTGCAAGGCATCACCATTCAAAATTTCAAGGAAAGTGTCCAAGAAGTCGATACAACGAATAGCAACTTCACGCCTATGGAATAAATCCTTTTTATCATCAGCCTATATGTGGGGAAAAATTTTAGATCGCTAAAAATTTTAATCTTTTACTTTCCTTCCTTCAATATACAAGTTGATGAGAACGATGATTCTTTCAATGAAGAAACTGGCGTATTTGCTTGCATGTGCTCCCAACACAGAAATTACTGAATCAGTGCATTCTAGATTTTTAAGAGTAAATGAGAGCCCCAGAAAATTTTGTTATACCAACAAGTACAGTTGCTTCGACATCGTTAAAATGAGATTCATTCCATTTTTGAATAATGACTTCCATAAGGATAGGTTCAACTGCATCACTTTGGACGACTTCAGGTTTGACATTGAAAGCCAAAGAACCAATAGCATCGTAGAGATACTTGATGGTATCCTTTTTACTGTATTTTTGAGAAACAATTTTAATGACCTGTTGGGAATTATGAGAATTGTTTGTTTCCAAAATTTTCAAGTTACTTGGACAACATCAGTGATATAATTTTCAATGATGTCAACTCCATCGTTGCAGACTTTAGACAAGGCAGAGCATGAAGCTTCTTGGACTTTTTTATTGTCTTCCATCATGAGTTTCAAAACAGCAGTCAAGTATCCTTTCATGACATCAGGATTTCCTTGTGATTGTTCGACAATCCAAGATGTAAATCTAGAGACAGGTGAGCGTTTAGGAGAATGAACATGAAATAAACCTAGAGAGGGTCCAACAAGCAATACATCTCAAGAGACCTTCGCTGTTTTCGAGACTTTGCATCAGGAAGGGGAAGATATTTCCAAAATGTTCTGCAATGGCATCATTAGCTCCCTTACCAAGTGATCCCAAGCAAAGGATTCCAGATTCTCTAAATACGAATAAACACCACGAATGGAGAGCTAATTGATATACTTGATAAGCCAGTTTTCATTTTTGAGGCATTCTTCAAGTTTTGCTTGGCATTTATAGAAGGCATCTTTTTCGAATTTTCTGGCAATCATTTCTATAACTAATGCAGCTTCTCTTCTTAAAGTTGATCTGCTGATGTTTTTGTCGTCATCATCATCTGGGATTGCTTTAATACCCTCCTCTTCATCATCATTATCATTTGAAAATGCTACGGAGGAAATTAGGATTCGATGGGAATTTTGTTTACGATTAGAGCTTTCTTTGGCATATTCATTTTCAAGTTCAAGCATATCTTCCTCAGTGTAAGGGAGGCAATCAATAAGAGCAGGGATTAAACTATAGATTGATAAGTTGAGTCTGGTCTAAAACCCGGAGAATTTACTATTCAAGAATTTTTCGAAGAGTTTCAAATCTATCCTCTGGTTCACCATCTTCAGTAATAAGAAATTCGTTCCAAAAGAGGCATGCTTCTTTTTTGACGTCATTGCTGGAATCAGCGGTGAGTTTCAAGACAGCTTCCAAGACATTTTCGAGGTTTGCAGTGATTAAATCTTTTCTTTTTTCTAATACTCCGACGAAGCCTTCACAACTTAATTGTCTGATGATAGGGTTTTCTTGATCAGCAGCGCTGATAAAGAGGACTTGGAAGTAACTGTTCATATGCAAGATGAAAGAAGGAGGCATCATTGATGTGAAGATATTGAGAGATTTCAAAGCATATTCTCGAATTGAGACGGGATAGTTGGGATTGCACATTGAGATGAGTTTAGGGATAAGTTCAGTCAAGGGACTATTATTCTTTTCTTCGAAATAGTTGACATTTTCAGAATCATTTTCCAAATCTTCAAGAATTTTGGTGATGCATTCCAAAGAGACTTTGACAAGTTCGGCGTTATCCGAGCTGAGATTCATTGCCAAGAATTGGAAGAGTTCAGGCCATTGTTGGAAACCGAGTTTGACAAATAAAGCAGTCATGGCATTGATAGCAGAGTTTCTAATTGCTGTGTTGCTGTCATGGAATGCTTCAATCAGTTTGGTTTTAACATAATTGAGGTTTTCAGGAGCAATTTGTTTATAATTACGTTCAAGCATACCTTTAAGAGTCGCTCCTAGAAAGATATGAGATAATCTGGAATGTCATTAATGTTGAAAATTGGAGTTAGGGAAATTGGATTGAAATGCTAACCTGCAATAGCTCTGGTTTTCATAAAGCTGGGGCTATCATTAAGACAGAGGATGTAAACAAGGTAATTGTAGAACTCAGAATTTGCAGCAAGATTATTGATTTCCTGAATGAGTTAAGATTAGCAAAAGATTCGAAGCGAGTACTTTGTTGATTTCCTTTTGGCGAACATTATTAGGAACTTGAGTTTCATTAAGAAGGTCAACTAAAGCTTTAAGGGAAGATTCTTCAGGATTCCACATTCTGAATTCTGGCTTTTGATCAAATTTTATCAAATAAATAAAAATATTAACTTCTCTTATGATCTTTCTTTTATTAGTCAGGAATTTGTTACCATAAAAATATAGGGGAGACAAGGGAGAAATTATTTTTCATGAAAAAGTGAATACGAGGGAAATTTTATTCTTGTGGGAAAACAGACAAGAACTTGGTCAATTTTTTAAAAAGGTGATTCCAAAATTTTGAGTTAAAGATTGCTTTGTTTGGGGCGGGAGTTTTTCATAAAATGCTGGAAAGTCACCCCCAGCAGAATTGATAAAATGATGAAGGACTTGACTTGCTAGTTGATGTAACTCAGCTGAATCTTGATCAATATTTGCCAACAAATTAAAAAGAAAAGAGATATTTTCTTTGACAACTTGAGGATCCTTTAATATTGTTTGAAGAATGCCCCTAAATAAAATTTGGATTGAAATTTTATGAAAATATGATTTTTTACTTGAGAGCTTGTGTATGTTCAATATCGTGAGGTTTGAATGGGAACATACAGAGGCAGAATTGTTTTAAAAAGCTTGGAAGAAATGGCAAAACATCACTGGGGCTGACTAAACCGAGTCTCCCGAGTGTGTAAGCCAAAGTGATACTCAACGATCGATGTAACTAGGAGGGAGGGTTTTCAAAAAGAAAATTAAAAAAAAAAAAACCTTTTGAGATCCAGAAAGAATTTGAGAAAATTTTTTGGCAAAATCTGGAATATATTTGTGGAAGTTTTGCCCATAAGCAATAGCGAATTCCCCAATTGCGAAAGCAGCGTTGTTGCAGCATCCTATCATCGAAGGCTCTTGTGATTCAAAGTTTAAATTTTGACTTAGAGGCTCTGAAATTTTTTCAATATAATCATTGAGAAAAGCTGGGCAAGTCTTGACTACTTCAGATACTGAACCCAGAACACATTGGCGAATGATAACATCTTTATCCTATGAAGATAAATAATCGAGTGTCAAGGTAGTCTCACATTAACACATTCTTGAAAGATGTAAAAATAATCTTCAGAATTGATGAATTGCAGAGCATCATTTTTTAAAACTTCAAGAAATGTGCTAAAAAGTTCGATACAACGAAGAGCAATTTCTCGCTTTTGATAGAGTTGCTTTCGGTCTCCGATGTTTCTTTTCTCAATATAACAATTGATGAGGTTGAAAGCACCCTTGATGAAAGTTTCAGCGTATTTTTTTGCATTTTCGCCAAGAGTAGTCATCATTGAATCAACAGATTCTAGAAATCAAATAAGTAAGTTTATGATGTATTCTGATTACCAATTAATATTGCGCCTGCATTACAATCAAAAGAAGACTCTTTTGTCCATTTCTGTAAAAGAGCTTCCATCAATGCAGACTCAACCGCTTCACTTTGGACCACTTCAGAGCTCAGATTCATTGCTATCATTCCAATCGCATCATAGACAGAGCTTAGTATCTTTTTGTTTTCATATTTATCAAGTGCAATGACGATGGCCTTGAAAAAAGAATTACATATTGTTTTTCATAAGGATTACTTGTATAACATCATGGAGAGATTCTTCGATAAACTCTGGCCCTTCTGAACACAAAGAAGCCAAGGCCGAGCAGGAAGCTTGCTGTACTTTCCCATTATCATCATCAGTTATAAGTTTTAGAATGGCAGGAAGATAAACTTTCATGATATCTGGGTAGTGGCGAGATTGCTCGACTATCCATGATTTAAACCTATAAGCAATCAGAAGATTGAAGTTGACATGAGAAATAAAAACCTCGACAGTGTCCAACAAGTCGTTGATCGAAGTAAACCTTCATTACTTTCAAGACTCTGCATCAGAAAAGGAAAGAGATGTTCAAAATGTGTCGTAATTGCTTCAAATGCTCCTCGTGCCAAAACTCCCAAACACAATATTCCAGATTCCCTTGAAGAATGAGGAAGTTGAGATGAATTTCTCTCAGTACCTGATGATCCAGTTATTTTCGTTTCCTAAATATTGCTCAAGTTTGCTTTGAACTTTTGAGAAAGCATCCTGCTCAAATTGTCTCACCAATATTTCCATGACACATGCTGCTTCTTTCCTTAAAGTATATTGAAACAAATCTCCCTCATCTTCATTTGCACTTTCATTGTCTTCTAAAGGTTCCTTTTCTTCTTCATCATCATCTTCTTCTATCTCAATTGAGTGACTTTCCTTGACATTTTCATCCTCGAGTCTGTCTTCTTCTGAATATTGTAAGCAATCAAGGAGAGCTGGCATTAAACTAGAAGAAGAGGGGATTAATATATTGCTTCAAGATAAATCTACATAGTTAAAGTATTTTGAAGAATTTCAGGCCTGTCCTCGATTCCATCTCCACCTTCAGCACCAATGAAAAACTCATTCCAAAAAGCAACTGCTTCTTTTCTAACTTGATTGTCCGAATCCATAGTTAACCTCAATAGAGCTTCCAAAACGCGTTCAAGATTTGCATTGATCAAGTCTCTCCTTTTGTCTAAAATTTCTTTCAAACTTTCACAACTTAATTTTCTAAGACTGGCATGTTGAAGGTTGGAGGCAGTTTCGAAAAGAATATTGAGATAATTTTCAAGATTTAGGATCAAAGAAGGAGTCATCACTCTCGCAATGCTCTTCAAAGATTCCAAGGCAGATTCTTGGATTGAAACAGGCCAGGCTGAAGTGCAAAAGAACAAAAGCTTTGGAGTCAGCTCTGTCAAAAAGTGGGAATCAAAATCCTCTGAGTTTTCGAGATCTTCCAAGATCTTTGTGACACACTTCAAAGACGTGTTGATAAGCTCACCGCTATCAGAATTCAAGTTGGTTATCAATAATTGTGAGAATTCAGGCCATTGCTGAGAACCAAGTTTGACAAATAGAGAGGTCGAGACATTTTGAATAGTTGGGTTATTATTATTGAGTGCTTGAATGAGGCTTGTTTTGACATAATCGAGGTTTTCAGATGCAATTTGTTGATAGTTTCTTTCAATTATACCTTTAAGGACAACTCCTATTAGAAAATGATAGAGAAATATTCTCTCGATAAGGTGAGTTATGTACCAGCAATATCCTTTGTTTTCAAAGGGATAGAATCATTACCATCAAGGCAAATGATGTAAACAAGATAATTGAGGATTTCAGGATTCTGAGAAAGGTTGTTTATTTCCTGGAGCAGAAGAGGTTAAGAATTCAACGTTTTGGAATAGTTACTTCTGAAACTTTTTTTTGAATAGTGCTATCAGGAATTTGAGTTTGACTTAAAAGGTCAACTAAACGTTCAAGTGAAGATTCTTCAGGAGCCCACATTATGTCTTTTGATTTCTGACTCGTTTTTTCTTTGTTTGATAAATAAATTTATAAAATATAAAATTGTTTTATGTACAGAGAATTTCTCAAGAATAGTTACTGAAGGGGTTGAATCCAGGTTACGAAAGTACTATTTGAAGAATGGAATGAGCATAATCAACTCAAACATTTCACTGAGGGATTTTTGAGCTCAGGATGTCAGAGTTATGATCTGATAATTTTCAAATTTTTTCCTCAGTGAATAAATATTATTCAGCGCAAAATTCATATGTAAATAATTTAAAGAATATCTTGATTTATTGAAGATGTTGCGCTACAAAATTTTAACAAAATCTTTCAAGATCCTCTTCACCCAATCCTCAAAAATAAAGTTACCAACTCTCAGTTATACTCACCACTTGCCAAATGTTTTCAAGCGACAATTTTCTTTCAATTTTAATTTCAACCAAGAAGAAGATGAAAATCAAGCTGAAAAAGATCAAGAGAGACAAGAGCTTTTAGTATATTTGGAATCTAAACTTGAATCTTCACCGAGTCTTGAGAATTTTAATCAAAGTTTACAAATTCTAGCAACATTGTACACGAAACAATATATCAGCAGAGATCAGGTGAGAGAGAGATATAGAAAATGTATGGAGTATTTTGAATCCATTCCAAAAGGTGAGCCAGGTTTCGAGCAAGAGAGTTTGACAGTTGCTTCTGAGCATCTCACAAATCTCTCACAAGCAATGGTGGAAGCTTTGGAAGCTGATATTGTTGTGGACTCGTTGAAAACTTGGGCCAAATTTGATCCAAAGTTTTCAAAGCCATATTGGCATTTTGTAGAATTTTTGCTGACAAGAACAAAATTCATAAATCTTTTCGAAGGAAGACATGTGGTAACTCTGCTAAACAGTTATTTTCAAATAAAGGAAAGATATGAAATTGATAAATTTGCATATATCTTTGATAAGTGTGATGAGCATATTTGCGGAAAGGATGATATAAAATTTAACCATGCAGAACTGGCAAGAGTTTTGTATTTGTATGGAAAATGCAACTTGGGAAGTGACGAGCTGTTTTCAAGATTGTTGAATAAGTTTAAGGAAGAAGAAGAGAGAATAAATGTGAAGGATCTTGTTACTTGTGGGTGGAGTTTTGTGAGTTATAATGTCGTAAAGAAAGATAAGCAATTTCGAATTTATCATCCAAATGTCTATCAAAAAGTGGTTGATAATATCAAAGAACTCAACTCTTATCAAATCAAACAATTTTTATGGGCATATCACAAAGAAATGGAAATCTTTGGGAATAAATAATATTTGAAATTTTTGATGTATTGTTAGAAATATGTATTATATTGAGAAATAGGATGAAAGAAAGTTGTTATTATTTTGACGAATATTGGTTGATGATGATGCAAGTTTTTTTGAATTGAGAAATTGAGAAATTATTACCTGAATTTAATTCGTTCATAACTCCCTTAAACGTCCCATAACTTGCGATAAAACACTGGACGAACATATCTTCAGCAAGTTAGTCACAAAAAATGGTAGGTGAATTGGTGCATAGCTTGCTAATCATCTTAGAAACAAACTAACCAACAAAGTAATGAAAAAGCACCTAAAAGATACTATCAAGTTTGGGGAGGCCGAAATCTCATGTTTTGCAAAGGCAAATTTATGATTGGGTACAAGATATTGAAGCTAAATCTGATAGTTTTAGGGCATCTTCCGCTCCTGCAGTAATTTCATTCTTGCTTCTTAATATACCAGCTATTCTTCAAGAATTTCTAGTAATATCGGTAATTATCCAAACTTTTTGTCAGAAAGAAGCTAATTGAGATAGAAATATGACGGACATACGTTTTCAGCGATTTTGGGAAGCTTCTTATTTGTGCATTTAATGACAAATTTTTTCATTATCAGGACTGTGTTTACCGATCCTGGAATTATCAAGAAGATTGTACTTTTTATCTCAAGAAACTTGAATTTAA
>Ga0182738_1001183_pt1 | contig 33346 bp, 46 predicted proteins | sample eDN5th30CBELigMG_FD_128876 | JGI IMG/M metagenome (GOLD analysis project Ga0182738, IMG submission 128876) | Enriched Miracle-Growth compost microbial communities from Emeryville, California, USA - eDNA 5th pass 30_C BE-Lig MG (version 2)... ...
CCGAAAGCGGCACGCAGAGTCTGAGTCAGACACCCGAGTGATCCAGAACCAACCACCCAACGCGGCCACCGTCACGAAGACACACCGCGTCGGACCCCTTCAGAATCACACTGAGCAGAGTCATTCAGCGGGGAAGGTCGGGGCGCGCCAGATCGAATCGTTCCAGCAGATCCGCCACGTTGCGCAGCTCATCGCAGACCACCGCAAAGCAGCGCTCAGCGTCGTCGTCGAGCAGACCACGGCTGTGGTAATACACCAGTCGGCGCAGCCGCCCGGCCATCGCGGTGCCCCACCGGATGCTCAGGTCGTAGATCTGTTCGTCGTCGACCTCGCTGCGCTGGCCCAGATCCTGCAGCGCGCGTAGCTGCTCGGTGAGCACCGCAACATCGTCGTCGATGCTGATCCTCATAGCGGCGGCTTGGTGACGCTGACCAAGACCGGCTGGCCCCGAAGGGTCAGGTATATCCGGTCGGGGCCGATCGCCATGCCGGACAGGGGGGCGGACCGGGCCGGTCCGGACGGTAGACCGGCCCGGTAGTCAAGGACACCCAGCACCGGAATGCTGGCGTGTGGATAGCCGGTGAAAGCCGCTGACTCGAAAACGGTTACGTCGGTGTCGGTGCCGGCGTACACGCGGGTGTCGTCGGAGCCCAGATAGCGAATCGGCGAGGAAACCGGCGAGCGGCCGACGACCTGCAAACCGTGCCCGCCGTGCGCGGGCTCGACGGCGTAGAGGGTGTCGCCGCGAGCGTCGGCCAGATAGACCCGGCCTGCCGCCGTGCCGTCACCCGCCGCTACGAGAACTCTTGCATCGTAATGACCGCGTTGCTCCGGCGGCGACGATGAGCCCTTGTAGTACGAAAGCCCGCCCGGCCCGTAGACGTGGTATTCGATAGTGCGCCCGCGGTTGGCGCCGTCGATAGCACCGGTGGGGCCCGCCGACACCTGGGCGCCGGGCAGTTTCCGCAGGCCGTACTCCTCGACCGGGGTTACCGTCGTGCCGTCGGCGGACAACGCGAGCAGCACCCGCATCCCCGAAACTTCGGCCAGAGTGGTCGGCGCCGGCCCAGCATCGATGTCGCCGACTTGCCGCAGGCCGGTCAACTCGACCGCTGCTACTCGCTCGCGCGCCGGCTGCGGCACGAACGCGGTTCGATCATCGGCGCGGCTGATCTGAACATTCCGTCCGGCGCCGAGTGGTTCCGACAGCCTGGTGGCCGCCTCGTCGGGGCGGGCGGGGTGATCGACCGCCGCCAATCGCCCGTCGTCGGTAAGCGCGAGCAGCGCCCCGGTGGCATACGACCACACGGGAGAGTGCAGCGGCACCCGCACCGGTACCGAGACGGCTTCCGGCGCGCGCTGCGAGACCGCCGCGCAGCCGGCACAGACAAGCAGGCCAGCGACTGTCGCCCCGAACCGGGCGCCCCAATTCATGACGGCGGGGTACCCGCGCAGGTGCACGGCTACACGCTTCGTTTGTGGGAACGGGCGGCCGGGTATGCGGGTCGCTACCGGGGGAGCTGACCGCAGCACAGAAAGGAGAGGTCATGTCCGGATCGTTGGAAGGACGACGGGTCGCATTTCTGGTGGCGCCGGAGGGTGTCGAACAGATCGAGCTGACCGAACCATGGCGCGCGGTCGCGGAGGCCGGTGCGCGTCCGACGCTGGTGTCCACTGCCGATGGCCCGGTTCAGGCCTTCAACCATCTGGACCGTGCCGACAAATTCGACGTGGACCGACAAGTCAAAGATGCCTCGGCGGATGACTTCGATGCGCTGGTCCTGCCGGGCGGGGTGGCCAACCCCGACCAGTTGCGCACCGATGAGCGAGCGGTGTCGTTTGTGCGGGAATTCTTCGACGTTGGTAAACCGGTCGCTGTCATCTGCCATGGGCCGTGGACGCTGGTGGAGGCCGGAGTCGTTGCCGGCCGGCGGATTACGTCGTGGCCCAGCTTGCGTACGGACATTGTCAATGCGGGCGGCGATTGGGTCGACGAGGAGTTGGTGCGCTGCGACTGCGGACCATCGATCCTGTTGTCGAGCCGCAAACCCGATGACCTCCCAGCCTTCTGCGATGCGCTGGTGGACGAGTTCGCGGCACGTGGGGCGACGTTGTGATGGCGGAGCCGATGCCGATACCAGTCGAGAACGACAACCGCCGTGCCCGACTCTGGGTCAACTGGGCCGCTGCTCTGCTGACCGCCGCAGGCGCCGCCCTGGTGATGGTGGTCGCTACGGGTGCGGTGATGAGCACCGCCGCCTGCAGCACCGCCGAGTGCCCAGACCTCGGGCCCAGCGGAATGGTCTTCGGAATGCTCTATTACGGCGCGCCGGCGATTGCGGCGTTGACCATCCTGGCCTCTTTCTTCACAGCTGGGCGCCGGCGTGGATTTTTGGTGCCGGTGGCCGGTTGGGCGCTGCTGGGGGTCGATCTGCTGGCACTGGTGATTGCGTTCCGGCGCTGACGGGCAGCCGGCTCGTCATGGATCAGCGCCGAGCACCTGTGCTGGAAGCCCTGGCCGATTACCAACGCCAGAAGAGGTACGGGTTCAGCCCGCCGGGGCATCGCCGGGGACGCGGCGCCGACGAGTCAGTACTCGACGTGCTGGGCGCCGATCTGTTCGGCGCCGATGTGCTCGCGCGCGGCGGCTTGGATGACTGGGAAGCAGGCGGGGAGTTCCTGACCGACGCCGAACAGTTGATGGCCGACGCCGTCGGCGCCTCGTCGGCATTCTTCTCTACCTGTGGCAGTTCGCTTTCCGTTCGCGCCGCGATGATGGCGGTGGCCGGCGGCGCGGGCGGCGGGCTGCTGCTGCCGCGTGACAGCCACAAGTCCGTGGTGGGTGGACTGATCTTCTCCGGCATCCGACCGCGCTGGATCGCCCCGCGCTGGGACACCGAACGGCATCTGTGCCATCCGCCGTCACCGGAACGGGTTGCCGGGGCGTGGGAGGAGAATCCCGACGCCGCGGGCGCGCTGGTGGTCAGCCCGTCGCCCTACGGCACCTGCGCGGATCTGGCTGCCATCGCCGAGATATGTCATGACCGGGGCAAGCCGCTGATTGTCGATGAGGCCTGGGGTGCGCATTTGCCCTTCCACGAAGACCTTCCGACCTGGGCGATGGACGCCGGCGCAGACGTCTGCGTGGTCAGCGTGCACAAGATGGGAGCGGGATTCGAGCAGGGCTCGGTGTACCACATTCAGGGCGATCTCATCGACCGCGAGCGGCTGACGGCGTGCGCCGATCTGTTGATGACCACCAGTCCCAGCGTGCCGATCTACGCAGCACTGGACGGGTGGCGTCGTCAGATGGTGCACCATGGGCATGAACTGCTGGACGCCGCACTCAGATTGGCAGGCGACGTGCGCGGGCGCATAGAAGAGATTGCGGGAGTTGAAGTGCTCGAAGACGCGTTGCTCGGTACGGAGGCCTCCCACGATCTGGACCGGCTGCAGGTGCTGATCGACGTGTCGGGGACCGGGACGTCGGGCTATCAGGCCCGGGATTGGCTACGCGAACACCGCTGCCTCGACGTGGGATTGGCTGATCACCGGCGCATCCTGGTCACCATGTCCTTCGCCGATGACTCCGGTACGGCGGACCGGTTGCTGGACGCGCTAGACGGGTGGCGCGACGCCGCAACATCTTTCCAACGGCCTCCTGAGATCCGTTTGCCTTCGCCGCAGGAGCTGCAACTGGAGACCGTGCAGTCGCCCCGGGATGCATTCTTTGGCCCTACCGAGATGGTCGCCGCATCGCGAGCTGCCGGACGTATCGCTGCAGAGCAGATCACGCCGTATCCGCCAGGCGTGCCGGCAGTGGTGCCCGGCGAGCGCCTCGACACCGCCGTCATCGAGTATCTGCGGTCCGGGCTGGCAGCCGGGATGGCATTGCCCGACGCCGCGGATCCGTCACTCGAGCGGGTCCGCGTGGTGGCCTAGGGCCGGCGCGGGTTTTGCCCCAACATCGTGGGGGTAGCCCATAGCCATGGCACAGACGACATTGCACAGCCCGACAGACGTGGTCGATTTCCTCACTGAGCAGCATCAGCGCATCAAGACGCTGTTCGACGAGACACTGCTGGCCGCCGGCTCCGAGCGAGACGAGTCGTTCGTCCGGCTGCGTCGGCTGCTGGCCGTACACGAGACGGCCGAAGAGGAGATCGTGCATCCGCGAGCTGCCCGCGAGCTCGACAACGGCCGCGCGATGATCGACGCGCGGCTGGCCGAGGAGAAGAAGGCCAAGGAGGCCCTCGGCGAGCTGGAGAACGTCAACGTGGATTCGGAGTTCTTCACCGAAAAGCTTCGGGAACTTCGCGACGATGTCCTCGAACATGCCGGCCACGAAGAACACGCCGAATTTGCCCAGCTGCGTGACGAACTCAGTGAATCCGAACTGAAGCTGTTGGAGAGGGCGGTCAGACTCGCCGAGGCGATCGCACCCACCAGGCCGCACGCCGGAGTCGAGGGAGCACTGGCCAACGCGTTTGTCGGGCCCTTTGCCTCCATGGTGGACCGGGCTCGCGACGCGATCCTGGGGTATGACTCATGATCGGCCTCGGGTTGCTGCTGCTGATCCTGGGTCTGGTTTTCGACGTCTATGTCCTGTGGGCGATCGGGATCGTCCTACTAGTCGTAGGAGCGGTGTTCTGGCTGTTGGGGGCGGTGGGGCGCCCGGTCGCCGGCAGACGCTACTGGTACTGAGTGCCTTCGTGGCCTAAGTCAGACCCGCCCGCCGGCGCCCAGCGTGCCCTGCATGTCGGCCTTCATGGCTACCAGTTGGGCGTTCCAGTAGCCCCAGCTGTGCACCCCGGCAGCGTCGATGTTGAACGTCGCATTGTGACCACCCGCCCCGGTGTAGGCGTCGCGGAAGGCGACGTTGCTCTGCATGACGACCTGCTCGATCACCTGGCCGGGCAGGCTGCCCTCGCCGATCTCGGACGGGGTGCCGTTGCCGCTGTAGATCCACAGGCGGGTGCCGTTGCCCGCTAGGCGCCCGGCTTGGACCGTCGGGTCGTTGCGCTGCCATCCGGCGCCCCCGGAGGGGCCCCACATGTCCTGGGGGTTGAACCCGCCCTCGTCGTTCATCGCCATTCCGATCAGCGTGGGCCCGTTGCCGCTGGACGGCGTCAACAGCGCCGAAAGAGACGCGGCATAAGCGAATTGCTGCGGATGGTAGGCCGCTAGGATGAGTGCCGACGACCCGGACATGGAGATGCCCACCACCGCGTTTCGGGTGGATCGCACCCCCTTCCCGGCAAGGAAATTCGGCAGCTCACTGGTCAGAAACGTCTCCCATTTATAGGTCTGTCCGTTGGCCGATCCGTACCAGTCGGTGTAGAAACTGGAACGCCCACCGACCGGTGCCACCACCGACATCCCGGAACCGGCGTACTCACTGAACGCGGGCGTTTCGATGTCCCAGCCGCTGCGATCGTCGCGAGCCCGCAAGCCGTCCAACAGGTAGACGGCCGGCGCGCCGCCGCCCTGGAATTCAACGGTGATGTTGTGTCCCATGCTCGGCGAGGGCACAGACAGGAATTCGGGCCCGGCGGCGCCGGCGGGCGGTGCCGCCGGTCCCAGGCCGATCAATGCCGGCAGCAACGCTGCCGCCGCTGCGATCGCGCTGACCCGGCGTGGCCGGTGCGTTGCGTTGTTCCACATCGTTCTCCCCTTTCGCGCAGACCCGAGCGCCAAGGCCAGTCGGCCGGGTGTGCGAGAGGGGAGAGATCGACACAGGTCCCGAAGGCTTTGGGTCCACCCATCGGCATTGTGAGAATCCGCGGATGGCTGCCCTGCAGTCTGAAGACAGATATCTGACCTACTTGTCTTAACAAAGTGGGGCACCGTTGTCCAGAGTGTTCGTCAAAGCACTGCCGCGATAAAAATTTCCGCGCAGGCGGTTTGAGTCGAGGGCGTGGTGGGCACCTACACCGACATGTCCGCTCGTACCAGCTTTGATTCCGTTGGCTCGCTGGCGATCGCGGTTTCCGCAGTCGGTGCCGCGATGCTTTTGGCCCCCGGCGTTCCCGCCGCGAGGGCTGCGCCGTGTCCCGATACCGAGGTGGTCTTCGCGCGCGGAACCGGTGAGCCGCCGGGCGTCGGCCCGACGGGCCAAGCGTTTCTCAATGCGCTGAACGCCCGCTTGGGAACAAGCCCTGCCGTCTACGCCGTCAACTATCCGGCCAACGACCACTGGGACACCGGCGTCGACGGCATTCGGGACGCGGGTGCTCACGTCGTCTCCCGCGCGACCAGCTGTCCGAGAACCAAGATGGTGCTGGGCGGTTACTCCCAGGGCGCGGCGGTGATGGGTTTCGTCACCTCGGCCCAAGTGCCTGACGGCGTCGACCCGGCGACAGTGCCCAAGCCACTGGAGCCCGACGTCGCCGATCACGTCGCGGCGGTCGTGTTGTTCGCCATGCCCAACGAGCGGGCGATGAACTTCCTCAAAGAACCCACGATCGTGATCGGGCCCCTGTATCAGGCGAAGACCCTGCAGGTGTGCGCCATTGAGGATGCGGTGTGCTCCGATGGCATGAACTTCGCGGCGCACGACAGTTACGCCGGCGACGACGCAACGATGGTCCAACAGGGGGCCGACTTCGCCGCCCGCCAGCTGGTCCAGGGCCGCGTGGGATAGCGCACTGACCGGCCGCCGACATCGCCGACGAAGGTGGCGGCGTGAACAGATCCGGGTCTCCGATCCTGACCAGGTCCGGCGCTCGATCCGCGGCACCGCGATCGGCAACTTCATGGAGTGGTACGACTTTGGTGTCTACGGTTACCTGGCCACCACCATTGCGCGGGTGTTCTATCCCGGCGTTGGCGCCGGCAGCCTGATCGGTGCCTTCGGCACACTGGCCGCGGCGTTCGCGGTGCGCCCGATCGGCGGATTGGTCTTCGGCCCCCTTGGCGATCGGATCGGACGTAAGCGGGTGCTGGTCACCACCCTGCTGCTGATGACGCTCGGCACCGTCGCAACCGGGCTGCTTCCGAGCTACAGCGCTATCGGGGTCGCCGCACCCATCCTGCTCGTGGCCACGCGCATGATGCAGGGCTTCTCCGCCGGCGGTGAATTCGTCGGCGCGATGGTCTACGTCGGTGAACAGGCCCCGGATAACAAGCGCGGCATGATGGCTGGATTTCTGCCGCTGAGTTCGCAGGCCGGCTACGTCGTCGCGGGCGTGCTGGTCACCGTCCTGCAAAGTCGGCTCACGGACGCGGAAATGGTCAGTTGGGGGTGGCGAGTTCCGTTGCTGCTCAGCGCTCCGCTGGGACTGGCCGCCCTCTACCTGCGGTTGCGACTGGAGGAATCACCGGCCTATACAGAGGCAGGTGGCCGGCAGGAAAGTTCCGACGACTCCCCCGTGCGGCAGCTGCGGCATACCGCCAGACAATGGCAGCCCCTGCTGCTGTGTATCGCACTGGTATTGACCTACAACGTCACCGACTACCTGCTCACCGGCTATCTGCCTACTTACCTTCAGACGACCGAGCAGATTCCACACACCGCCGGGCTTCTGGTGATCGTGCTGACGCTGTTGGTGCTGATGGCCACCGTGGTTCTGGTGGCGCGGTTGTCCGATCGCATCGGAGTCAAACCCGTGCTGTGGACGGGATGCGCTATGTTGCTGGCTCTTTCGATTCCGGCGTTCGGTCTGATCCGCTCCGCCCACAACTATCCGACGGCATTCGCCGGAGTTCTGCTGATCGGGCTGATGCTGCTGTGCTTCGATGCGACGTTGCCGGCGACACTGCCCGCCCTGTTCCCGACCCCGGTGCGCTACGGGGCGCTGGCCATCGGCTTCAACGTGTCGGTCTCGGTGTTCGGCGGCACCACACCGCTGATGGCCGAGGCGCTGGTCTCAAGCACCGGCAATCCGATGGCCCCGGCTTACCTTTTGGTCATAGCCGGGGCCATCGGTGCGCTCGCGCTGGTCTTCACCCCCGAAGTCGCTGGAAGGCGGCTACCCGGCTCGGGACCGGCGGTGGAGAGCGAAGCACGGGCCCGCGAACTCGCCGGAGAGCGTGAGGGCTAGCGGACGTGCCGGAACCCCTGCACGCCGGCCAGTGCGTCCCCCACCGACGGCGTCGTCGGCACAGCGTTGTCCGGGTCGCAGATTCGCAACAGTCGCGCTACCGCGACGCCGGGCACCGTCGTGCAGTAGACCATGGTTTCAGCACATCGGTCGGTTATCGCCTTCAGGGCTGAAAAGCCAGCGGTACCAATGAATTCCAGATCATTGAGGTCCAGTACCAACCACTCGCAGTAGGCTGCGCAGCGTTGCACGTAATCGGCCAGCTGACCGGCATTGGAGGCGTCGAGTTCACCGCCCACGCTGATCACTGCTCCAGAGCGACCCCACCGAGTGACGGAACGGGCGGTGTGGCTCGCCCAGGTATCGGACGGGGGAAGGGAATGTATTCGGTTCGCCGGGAACACCGATCCGGCGGTTCTCAAAGCGGGCATTGAATTACTCCATCAGTCGATACTCGTACTGTGGATCGCGTCGATGCGAGTTACACCTTCACGGATGAGATGCCTGGGAGTTGGCCTCCCTGGCTAGCGTGGTTGACGCGTCTTTCCGGGTGGCTGTGAACTCAACCTGCTAACGAACCTACGCCGATCTTCGGCGCACTGCAACGATTCGGTAACGGTGGTTATCTTGATCGCCCCGAATTGCCTTGCAGCAAACGCTTCGGGGATCTTTTCCACGTTTAGGCGCCGGTGTCGCGGGTAACAACCGGTTATGGCATTTCCGCAGACCACCCTACGTTCGCTGCTCGTCTGGCATGTGCACGGGTCGTGGATGGACTCCTTCGTCGCGGGCGAACATCGCTACCTCGTTCCGGTCAACGCCCCGCGTGATCCCGACGGGCGGGGGCTGTGCGGTCGCGAGTGGCCGCGGGCGCAAGAAGTGCCGCTGGCTGAACTGCGCGAACAAGAGATCGATCTGGTGATACTGCAGCGACCACACGAGCTGGAACTCGCCGCGCGCCTGCTGGGCCGCCGGCCCGGAATCGATGTTCCCGCGGTCTACGTCGAACACAACACCCCGCGGCCGTTCGTGGTGGAGAGCCTGCACCCGATCGCGGACCGCGACGACATCCCGCTGATCCACGTCACTGCCTTCAACCAGCTGATGTGGGACAACGGCCGGGCCCCCACCATGGTGATCGATCACGGTATCGCTGATCCAGGACATCTCTATACCGGTGACATCGCGGCCGCCGGTGCCCTGATCAACGAACCGCTGCGGCGGGGACGCATCGTCGGCGCCGATCTGCTGGGCGTGTTGGGGCGATCCGCTCCGGTCGACGTCTGGGGGATCGGCACCGAAGACCTCAACGATCCGGTGCATCGGTGCACGGGTGTCGTCGGCCACGGCGACCTGCGTACCGATCAACTGATGAAGGAACTGGCGCACCGCCGGGTCTACCTGCACACCGCGCGCTGGACGTCGTTGGGTTTGTCGCTGCTGGAAGCCATGTTCCTGGGAATGCCGGTGGTGGCGGTGGCCTCCACGATGGCGCCGATGGTGGTGCCCCCCGAGGCAGGCGTCGTGAGCGCAGACCTCGACACCTTGCGGACTGCGCTCAGCGGGCTTGTGGCCGATCGCTATCTGGCCGAGGTGGTCGGCAAGGCCGCCCGCAACTACGCCACTGAGCACTTCGGCCTCGACCGATTCCTGCGTCAGTGGGACCAGGTCATCGAGGCGCAATGCAGTGCCGGGAGTAGCGGGGGAGTGCTGCCGTGAAGATCGCAATGATTTCCGAACATGCCAGCCCACTGGCCGCGCTGGGCGGAGCCGATGCCGGCGGCCAGAACGTCCACGTCGCCGAGCTGTCGGCGGCACTGGCCCACCGCGGTCACGATGTCGACGTCTACACCCGTCGCGACAACGCCGACCTGCCCGAGCGGGTGCGCACCGACCAGGGCTACACGGTGGTTCACGTGCCCGTCGGGCCACCACGCCAGGTGCCCAAAGACGAACTGTTGCGATACATGGTCGCGTTCGGCCGGTACCTGGATGCGCAGTGGGACCGCGAACGGCCCGACATCGCGCATGCGCATTTCTGGATGTCCGGGATCGCCGCGCAGCTGGCGGCCAAACGCCGACGGGTGCCCACGGTTCAGACCTTTCATGCGTTGGGCGTGGTCAAGCAACGTCACCAGGGGCAGCGTGACACCAGCCCCGCCGAGCGGCTGCGGCTGGAGACCCGCATTGCGGAAGAGGCGACGTGGGTGACCGCTGGCTGCAGTGATGAGGTTTTCGAGTTGATGCGGCTGGGTCGAGACCGGTTGCGAATCTCGGTGGTGCCGTGCGGTGTCGATGTGGAGCAGTTCTCTCCGCGCGGTCCGATCGCAGAACACTCGGGGCGGAGGCGCATCGTTGCAGTCGGCCGGTTCGTCCCCCGCAAGGGATTCGACACGGTGATAGAGGCATTGACAACGGTGCCCAGCGCCGAGCTGTTGATCGCCGGCGGACCCCCGCGGGCCGAACTTGGCACGGTTCCGGAAGCCTGTCGACTGCTCAAGCTGGCTGCCGACCTCGGTGTGGCGGAACGGGTGTCATTGTGCGGCGCCGTTGCCCGCGCCGATATGCCGGCGTTGCTGCGGTCGGCCGACGTCGTCGCATGCACGCCGTGGTACGAGCCGTTCGGCATCGTTCCGCTCGAGGCGATGGCGTGTGGGGTGCCGGTGGTGGCGTCGGCGGTGGGGAGCATGCTCGACACGGTCGTCCACGACCTGACGGGCCTGCTGATACTGCCGAAGGACCCGCGTGCCTGTGCGAATGCCATCAATGCCATCCTGCGGGATCGGCGCGCCGCGTCGGGTTTTGGCAAGGCGGGGCGAGAACGGGCCCGTTCGCGGTATTCCTGGGATCGGGTCGCCACCGACACGCTGCGGGTGTACGGCCGGCTTCTACCGGCGGCAGCGCCGGAACGCATCACTGCCCGGGCGTCGGGTTCGCGGTAATGGCCCGAGCTCCGTGTAACGCCTGAGCGTTACCTGGCAAGCCGTTCGGTTCCGCACAGATTGTTTGTGCCGGACGGTGAGGTGGTTGCTGCTACGGGATGATCGGAGGAGCATGGACGCATCTAGCGGGGGACCTGGGCGGAGCGACGACATGGCGGTGACGAGCCGCAACGACATGATGCGCGACGTGGCGGAACTGGTTCAGACGTTGAATCAGCGTTCGCGCGTCGAACCCGAGGACGCCCTGGACGAGTTGCTGGTGAACCTGCTGGCGCACATTCCCTGCGCCCAGTACGCCGGAGTCACGCTGACGACGTCTGGTGGCGATGTGCAAACCCTTTCTGCGACAGACAGATACCCGGCCATACTTGATGACATTCAGCGCCAGCTAGGGGAGGGGCCATGCCTGGCCGCGGCCTGGAAGCACCACGTGGTTCGCCTGGATGACATCGCCGCTGAGGAGCGCTGGCCCTCCTACTGTCTGGAGGTCGCGGCGACGACGCCGATCCGGTCCATCCTGGCGTTCGAACTGTTCACCGGTGAGGGCAGCACCGGCGCCCTGAACTTCTACTCTCAAACCCCCAACGCCTTCGACGACGACTCGGTGGAGCTGGGTTTGATCCTGGCCACCCACGCCGCGCTGGCCTGGCACATGGTGCGCCGCGACGAACAGTTCCGTAGTGCGCTGGCATCTCGCGACGTCATCGGCCAGGCGAAGGGCATGCTGATGGAGCGTTTCGATATCGATGCAGTCCAGGCTTTCGAGCTGCTCAAGCGGCTGTCGCAGACTACAAACGTCCCGCTGTTTGAGGTTGCGCAGCAGCTGGTGAGCCGCCAAAGTTCCGGCCGGTGACTGGAGAGACTAAAGACGACTCTCCGGGCCGAGTACGGCCCATACCGTTTTTCCACTCTGGGTGGGAGTGCTGCCCCAAGCGCGACACAGCAGAGTCGTCACGGCCAGGCCAGATGTTCGGTCGGCGCCACCGGTGGCGGCTTCGTGCAAGACCGCCGGAGCGCTGTTGGAATCGTGAACTGCGATGGTGACTGCGGAATCACTGTTCTCCAGCAAAACCGTCGGTGAACTCTGGGTATGCCGCAACACATTTTCCACCAACACATCGACGATCACCTTGGCGCTTGGGATCAGTGGCTCCTGCGACCAGTTGGACAGCCACTTAGCCACGAATTCGCGTGAACTGTGCAAGCTGCTCAGGCCACGCGGCAACTCTGTCCGGATTCTGCGACGGACCCGCTTCGGTCGCTTGAGCGATCGCAGCGCGCTCTCAACGGTGGAATGCACCGGGACATAGTGCGTCACGCCCCGTTCAGTGATCTGCGCCGTCAAGCTGGGCAGCCCGCAGACCAGCAGAATCGGGATATCGGGCCACACGCTCACATACCAGCGTGCGCTGGTAAATACCGCCCACGCAGAAGGCGCCGGGACGTCCAGGCCGTTGACGTCGACCAGCACCGCCGTTGGTTCGTTGAGCGCTGCCTTGATCACAGCATCCCGTAGCTCGAGGTAGGTGCTGCTGTCTAGCAGGCCAACGGCGGTCAGGAGGCACGCCCCACCAAGGTTGCGCGCCTTCACAGTCAACTGACTGGGTGTCCTAGTCATGACTCTCACCCGGTCTGCAATCCGTCATCGCACACACTTGAGTGGGCTACCCACCGCTGCTGGCAACCTCACATGTGATGGTGCTATTCAGCTCACGGTCAAAAGGGTGTGGTCCAGATCGGAGAGCACCTCGGACGGCAGTCTGCCGGTGAAAGCAGCCAGGAAGCGGGCTGCCAGGTCGCGCACCTTGACGTTGGTCTCCTGCGAGCGCCACACCAGAATGTCGAACGCGCGCTCGGCGGAGATGCCATAAGCGACCATTAGCACACCCTTGGCCTGCTCGATCACCGCACGGGACTCGGCGACCTCAGAGACCACGGCGCTCACATCGGCCTGCAACACATCGGTGACGTCGACGTAGAATCCGGCCGTGCCGGTCACTGTGCCGGCGTCGTCGAGCATGCGATCGCCGACCACGATCACCCAGTGCTCCTGCCCGCCGGTGTCGATGATTCGGTGCCGGCTGCTGAACGGCTCGCCTTCGATGACCCGCTCCAAGACCGCGGCGACCTGGGCGCGGTCCTCGGGATGTTTGTGCTGCAGCAGCAACTCGGTGCTGGGTGTCACCGTGCCCGGCTCGTAGCCGTGCATGCGCGCGACGGTATCCGACCACTCCCAGCGTTGCTCGCCGAGCCAGTAATGGAACCGGCCGACCCGCTGCGGCTCGCCGTGGCCGACAACCAGGTCGAGATCACTCTGAATCTCGGCATCGTCGCCCATTGGCGCCGCGAACGACGCGTTGACTTCCCCGACCACCGCATACCCGCCTTCTCGTACCCCAACAGTATGAGCTGATACCACGACCGGCGGGCGAACCGCGGTCTGGAATCGCAGGAACGGAATGCACGGACAAACCAGACCGGCGCTACCTGCTGAACGCCCGAGCGACGTAACTATCCACAATTTCCAGACGCTGCGCAACTACCACCGTGTTTCCCCATCGGCCGTGCCGGGTACGCGCTGTGACAGGTGTGTTCCAGCAAAGTGGACCGCCGCTGAATATCGACTCGATGGAAGGAGTCAGAAGTGAAGCTCTCCAAGACTGCAGCCAAGACGGCCGCTGGCGCGGCCGGAATCGCCGCGCTGAGTGTTTTCTCCGCGACCACCGCCATGGCCGAGCCGGCGATCCAACCGTTCGGCACGCCCGAACAGCTCAACGACGGGGCGATGGCAACGTCCTACACGGTCAGCAACCTGGGGCCGGCGAGCGTCACCATTCCGGGCTACCAACCCCGCGGCAAGCTGTATCAAGCTGACGTGACCGCGCGTGCCGACCGCGGGACGGTGACCCCGGTCGTCTCGGACTTCAATGCCCGGGCGGCCAACAGTGACACCTACCGCGTGATCAACACGGTGCCGACGCCGGGCGGCATCAACCCCGGGCCGATCGGCCAGGGGGCTGCCGCCAACGGCAAGATCTACTTCGATGTGACCGGCCCGCCGCCGGACGGCGTGGTCTACAACGACGGCGTACAGGACGTGCTGATCTGGACCAGCAAGGCCTGACGCCGACCCGAGATGGGCCCGATCGGGGGGTCGGGCCCATCCGGATGTGATTGCCATGCGAGCGCTAGTTGTATCGCCGATCCGGCAGACCAGATTGTGGCGATGCAGGGTGCCGGCTACCCAACAGCCCGAACCGCTAACCACGATTAGCCACCGCCACGGCGGGTATGTCATGACTCATGACGACTCTGGGTTATGCGTTGTCCTGCGAGGAGTTCCATCCAGGCGAGCTGGTTCGCCAAGCGGTCCGGGCGCAGCAAGCGGGCTTCGAGGCGCTGTGGATCTCCGATCACTTTCACCCGTGGACCGACCGGCAGGGCAACAGCCCGTTCGTGTGGTCGGTCATCGGCGCGCTGTCGCAGGCCTGCACACTGCCGATCACCACCGCGGTCACCTGCCCGATTGTGCGGACCCATCCCGCGGTCATCGCCCAAGCGGCCGCGACCAGTGCCGCGCTACTCGAGGGCCGCTTCACTTTGGGAGTCGGTACTGGCGAGGCGTTGAACGAACACATCACTGGCCGACGCTGGCCCACGGCAGCCATCCGGCGCGGCATGCTCGACGAGGCGGTTGCGGTGATCCGTGAACTGTTCACCGGCGCGCAGGTCAACCACCATGGGCGCTACTACACGGTGGAGAACGCCCGGCTCTATACCCTGCCGCCGCAGCCGACTCCTATCTATGTCTCGGGATACGGTCCGCACTCGGCGCGACTGGCGGGGCGGATCGGCGATGGCTACCAGTGCAGCATGCCAGCGGCAGAGCTGGTGTCGGAGTTCCATCACGCCGGCGGCATCGGCAAACCCGCCCAAGCGGGGTTCAAAGTGTGCTACGGACCGTCGAAAGAGGATGCGGTGCGTACCGCGCACGCTACGTGGCCCATTGAGCAGTTACCCGGCGAACTCGGCCAGAACCTTTCCACACCGAAGCATTTCGAGCAGGCGGCGAGTCTGGTCACCGCCGAGGCAGTGGAACGATCAGTGCCTGCCGGGCCGGACGCCAAACCGTATCTGGCCCGGATCCGCGAGTTCGCCGACGCTGGCTTCGACGAGATATACGTTCAGCAGATCGGAGCAGATCAGGAGAGCTTTTTCGCCTTCTGGGAGTCCGAGATCGCCCCGGAGCTGGCGGCGTCGGCGTAATGGTAGCGACGAAAGAGACAGGGGCGCAGCGCTATCTGCCGGAACGACGGACGCTGGGTGCCCTGCGCGAGGCGGCTGCGCAGTGCCGAGGTTGCACACTGTACCGCGATGCGACGCAGACCGTGTTCGGCGAGGGGCGCCGAGGCGCGCCGCTGATGCTGGTCGGTGAACAACCCGGCGATCACGAGGATCTCGAGGGCCACCCGTTTGTCGGACCGGCCGGGCGGTTGTTGGACCGTGCGGTGCGCGACGCCGGCATAGATCCGGCGCTGATGTACGTGACCAACGCGGTCAAGCATTTCAAGTTCACCCGCCGCGAGGGCAAACGCCGGATCCACCAGAAGCCGGGCCGCACCGAGGTGGTGGCGTGTCGGCCGTGGTTGATCGCCGAGATCGACTCGGTGCGGCCGGAAGTGGTGATCTGCCTGGGCGCCACGGCCGCACAGTCGCTGCTCGGACCCTCGTTTCGCATCTCGACCGGGCGCGGTGAACTGCTCGGCCTGCCTGGCCTGGCCGGGTCCAATGGCCGGCCGAGGGTCCTGGCCACGGTTCATCCGTCGGCGGTGCTGCGTGACCGCAGCGACCAGCATGCGCAGGCCTACGACGCATTCGTCGACGACCTGCGGACAGCCCGCAATGCCGTGACCGGAGGTAGCGCACCGCTGGTGCACCCCGCCGTTTGACAAAGCCGGTGGCGGGTAACCGTGTGCGTGTTGAAGGGAGCAAACAATGCCGAAAACCGCGGACTTCATCCTCGATAGGCTCCGTCAGTGGGGGGTGCACCGGATCTTCGGCTACCCCGGTGACGGCATTCTTTCGATGGTCGGCGCCTTGGACCGGGCCGGCGGCGACCCGGAACTCATTCAGCCGCGCCACGAGGAGATGGCGGCCTTCATGGCCACCGGTCACGCCAAATTCACCGGCGAGCTTGGGTGTTGCCTGGCCACATCCGGCGGCGGAGCGATCCATCTGCTCAACGGGCTCTACGACGCCAAGCTTGACCACCAGCCCGTGGTCGCGATCATCGGTCAGCAGAAGCGGATGTCGCTGGGCGCGGCCTTCCAGCAGGAGATCGATCCGAACTCGCTGTACAAGGACGTCTCTTCGGACTTCGTGCAGACCTGCATGGCGCCGGTCCAGGCTCGCCACCTGGTGGACCGGGCCTGCAAGGTGGCGCTGACCAATCGCACCGTGGCCACCATCATCTTGCCCGAGGACGTTGCCGAGGAAGAGGCGGTCCCGTCGCCGCCACGCCAGCATGGGGCCGTCTTCAGCAGTGTCGGGTGGACCAAACCGCGGATGATCCCGCCGCAGAACGAGCTGCGCAAAGCCGCCGAGATCCTCAACGAGGGCGAGAAAGTGGCAATCCTGGTGGGCGCGGGAGCCGCCGACGCCGCCGACGAAGTGGTGGAGGCCGCCGACCTGCTCGCCGCCGGTGTCGCCAAGACGTCGTTGGGACGCGCCGCGTTGCCCGACGAACTGCCGTATGTGACCGGGCCGATCGGACTGCTGGGTTCCACGGCCAGTGAAGCCATGATGTCGGGTGCCGACACCTTGCTGATGATCGGGACCAGCTTCCCCTACGCCGAGTGGCTGCCCAAAGAAGGACAAGCACGCGGGGTGGAGATCAACCACGACGGCCGGATGATCGGGGTGCGTTACCCGGTCCAGGCCAATCTGATCGGGGACTCCAAAGACACTCTGGCCGAACTGATTCCGCTGCTGAACCGCAAGAAGGACCGGTCCTGGCGACGCAAGATCGAAAGCGAAGTGGAGACCTGGTGGCGGGTTCTCGACGACCGCGCCCACGACAAGGCCAGCCCGCTCAATCCCGAACTGGTGGTTCACGAGCTCTCCAAGCGCCTGCCCGACAACGCCGTCGTCACCACTGACGCGGGGTCGGTCGCCAACTGGTGGGCGCGGCACCTGCGGCTGCGGCGCGGCATGGCGGCCTCACTGGCCGGGAACCTCGCGACCATGGGGCCCGGCACCCCCTATGCGATCAGCGCCAAGCTCGCGTACCCGGACCGGCCGGTGATCGCCATCGTCGGCGATGGCGTCTTCCAGATGAATGGGATGGCCGAGATGATCACTGTGAAGCGCTATCTGGAGCGGCTGTCTGATGGGCCGCTGATCTTCTGCGTATTCAACAACCAGGACCTCAACCAGGTGACCTGGGAGCAGCGGGCCATGGGCGGCGAGCCCAAATTCGAAGATTCGCAGATGATCCCGGACGTTCCTTACGCCGAATTCGCCAAACTTCTCGGCTTGACCGGAATTCGATGTGACAGCCCGGACACGATCGGCCAGGCCTGGGACCAAGCGCTGTCCGCGCCCGGTCCGGTGGTGCTCGAAGTCGTGGTGGACCCCGACATCCCGCCGGTGCCACCGCATATCGAGAAGATGATCGCCAAGAACACCGCTAAAGCGATCATCAAGGACCCGGACCGCGTAAGCGTCGTCACCAAGGGTGCCAAGCAGAAGATGCACGAGTTCACCGAATCGGCCAAGCAGTCGGTGCGCGACATCCGCAGCAAGAACGGCGGGTAGTCGCCGATGACCACATTGGGGGTGCCCGGCGCCCTGTGTCGCCGGCCGCCGCACTTAGACGGCATCTATGTGCCGCAAGAAGATTCGCATCTTCTCATCGAGGCCATGGAACGCACCGGGTTGGCACGTCGAGCCCGGGTGCTGGACCTGTGCACCGGCAGCGGGGTGGCGGCCATCGCGGCGGCCGAGTTGGGTGCGGACAGTGTCACCGCGTTCGACATCTGCCCGCGTGCGGTGCGGTGTGCCCGGGACAACGCGCGGGCCGCCGGCGTCGACGTAGCGATTCGGCAGGAACCGTGGAGTGGCGCGTTGCGCTGCGCCCCTTTCGACCTGGTGGTGGCCAACCCGCCCTATGTGCCCTCGCCGCGCAACGGTGGGCCCATTCCGTCAGCGGGCGGTCCGGAATGGTCGTGGAACGGTGGTGTGGATGGGCGGGTCGTGCTGAATCCGCTCTGCCGGTCGGCGGCGGCGCTGTTGCGTCGCGGCGGTTCCCTGCTGCTGGTGCAGTCCGCCCTCGCCGACGTCGCGCGCTCATTGCAGAGCCTGCGGGAGTCGGGACTGTCAGCCGAGATCGCCACTGTCCGAAGTATTCCGTTTGGTCCGGTGCTCTCGGCGCACGCCGGCTGGCTGGAATCCACCGGCCGGGTGTCGCACGGCTGTCGCCTGGAACAACTGGTGGTGATCCGGGCGGATAAGCCATGACGACTCCGGACCAGAGGGTGGTTCAGCCGGTTCGTAACGGCCCGGTCCTAATCGCCGGTCCGGTGCGGATCGAGACACCCGAGGGGGTCGTCGAATCCGATCGTTTCATGGTGGCCATCTGCACATGTGGGCGCAGTCGCAACTATCCACTGTGCGACACCAGCCATCGGCGCCGGAGAACGTCGGACCGTCGAACCGACGCGGACGTCGTCAAAGCCGAGTAGCTGCTGACGCCTGTCTTATCGGTCGGCGTCGTAGTCGTCGTCGGGGAGCGGAACGCTGATGGCCTGATCGAACAGGTCGGCGGGGTTGGCTTCGATTTCGTCGGCGCTTTCCAGGACAGCCGGATCCAGCCCGTCGGCGGCGCTCTCGTCAACGGGGATCTGCTGTTCGGCGAGATCTGCCTCCGGAACATCTTCGGTCGCCGGTAGCCGTTCAGAGTTGGTCATCATGACCCCTTTCGTTTCCGCGTTCGGGGCGAGTCGGCGCGTTGGGCGGCGAGCAGTGCATAGTCCGCTTTCAGTTGGGAGTTATCCGATTTGAGCCGGGTGTTGTCGGATTCCAGTCTGCTGTTGTCGGACTCCAATCGGGCGTTGCGCGCTTCCAGTCCGAGGATCTGCCCGATACCTGCCACGTTGATGCCGATACCTACCAGCTCCGTGATCCGTCGAAGCCGCGCAAGATCGTCATCGCTGTAGCGACGCGTCCCGCCCGCGGTGCGCGCCGGGGTCAGTAGGCCGCGGCTCTCGTAGAGCCGCAAGGTCTGCTGACCGATACCGGACAACTCAGCTGCCACCGAGATGCCGTATACCCCGAGCCCGGATCGGGCATTCATCTCGTCGACCACTGCGCGTCGCTTCCACTCGTCGGAAAATCCTCGTGCTGCTCTTGCATGAACCTACCACTGGTGCTATATAAAAATCTATGTCGGCGGACATAGATGATCTGCCGCAGACCGAGGAGGTGGAGATGATGTTGATGCGTACCGACCCGTTCCGTGATCTCGACCGCTGGACCCAGCAGGTACTGGGTACCGCGGCGCGGCCGGCGGTCATGCCGATGGATGCCTGGCGTGACGGCGACCAGTTCATCGTCGAGTTCGACCTGCCCGGGGTGGCAGAGGATTCCCTGGATCTCGATGTCGAACGCAACGTGCTGACGGTGCACGCCGAACGTCCGGGGCTGGATCAGAGTCGCGAGATGGTGTCCGCGGAACGGCCACGCGGTGTGTTCAGCCGCCAGCTGTTCCTCGGTGACAACCTGGACGCCGGCCAGATCCAGGCCAGCTATCAAGACGGCGTGCTGAGGCTGACAATTCCGGTCGCCGAGAAGGCGAAGCCCCGGCGGATCAAGATCGCCAGTAGCCACGGCGAACGGGTCATTAACGCCTGATTGCGAGAGGCCGGGCGGCGGCCTGCTCACCGGTGAAGGAGGTGTGCGCGATGACCACCGACACTTTGACCGCGGCGGTGCTCGACGAGGCGGAGAGCATTGTGCGCGCCGAATGGCTGCGCCTGTTGACCGCCGCAGTACCCGGGCACCGGACCGCGGTATCCGCCGACATGCCCGCCGCCCGGCCTCGCCCCCCGACGCTCGCCCTTGGTAGCGCCCCTGCTGGCCGGTGCGAGGTGCCGCTACCGGTCGGCCGCCGGCACCGTTCGGCCACCCGGCGGCGTAACCGGCGAGTGTGGCCGACGCAGCGGGCTCCTCCGTGACGCCGCTGCGGAGTTGGTCAAGGGAATTGCCGACAGGGGAGGTGATGGTCTCACGCGATTAACACCAGCGGGCGGTGACTCTCGTGCGTGGCTCACGGCTATCCGACCAGCGTGAGCGCGTTCGACGCAGACCGGGCCTGCGCGCGCATCGCCACCGATGTGGCAGAGCAAGGGGGTGGGCCGCGCGCGAGGTCACCGCAGGGCTCGACGGGGTCCTGCTGCCGTCAATCGCAATTGCTCGGCACGATTACGGTGCAGGGATGCTCAAGCGTCACCCCGTGGTCTCGATGCGGACGTTGGCGAACTCCAGCAGGTTGACCAGCCGGTGCACGACTGCCCGGTCGCTGCGCAGTAAGGCCGTTCGGCCGTGGGCGGCGCAGTAACGGTCGAGTAGGCAGAGTTGCCGGTGACCGACGAATTCAAGTTCCCGCGCGTCGATCTCGAGGGTGTCGTGCGACAGCAGTGGCAGGACCCGCTGCAGGGTGGTCAGGAACAGCGGCTCGCTGGCGGCGTCGAGTGTGCCGGCCAGTGCGATGGCGTTGCGCCCAGCGGGCTGGGCATACAGCTGAAATGGCACCGAACTGGGTCCGGCTGCCGGGTGAAGGCACAACAACCCAGCTGCGGCGTCACCGAGTTCGGCTACGTTGTAGCCGCACATCACCGCAACCGGCAGGGTGGAGATTCGCCGGTCACCGAGAAATTCCAGAGCCGCCTGCGCGTCGCGCTGCGCGGGTGTGCGCACCACCGGCGTGACATCGATGGCGATACGTAGTCCGCTGTAGCCGTCAGCGACCGCAGCGACCGCAGCCGCCGCATAGCGCTCGGTCATACGCTCGGCGTCGACGACCCCACCTTGGAACAGGAAGTGCTCCGGCACGGTCTTAACGTGTACCTCGCGGGCGTCAGTTCCGAGGCCGGCCGCGGCCAAGGCTGCCCGCATCGTGGCGGGATCGTCCGCGCCGACATAGCCGACGCGTTGGTCGAGGTTCAATCCATCCGCCACGTACTCCGCAGCTCGGAGCAGGAACTCCCCGGGATCGCGGTATTCCCAACCGATGTGACCGAACTCGCCCGACCGGTCCGCCCGATATGCCCTCATCAGGCCGACTTCCTCATCCGCAGATGTGCCTGCACCGTGGTTCCGCTCGCCGCGGTGTGAATGCGGACCAGGTCGGCGGTCGCGTTGACCACGAACAGTCCGCAGCCGTGGTGATAGTCGCTGATCAGCGGCCGTCGCCCGGCCAGCCGGTCGGTGAGGCGGCCGGCATCGCGTACCTGACAGATCAATTGGTCGCCCGCCTCCCACAGCAGCAGAGTGCACGGGCCCCGGCCATGCTGCAGGCTGTTGGATGCCAGCTCGTTGACGACCAACTGCAGATCTGCGACATCTGCGGCGGCGAAACCGAACCAGCGGGCGTACTTGGCGGAGAACTGACGCGCGCCGGCCAGATCGGTAAGTCGGCGCAGTGTGTAGCTTGCCGCCGTAGCACTGCTCGGCAGCGGCTCGTTGTAACGCTCCCACGCGGCGTCGGGAGCGAAGCCGGGGCTGATGCGTTCCGGGTGCCCGCAATGGCCCAGGCTCGGGTGCGTGATCTCGGCGTCGACGAGAATATCGGAGTCCAGATGCGTTGCGTCGTAAGGGCAAAGCATGGCGAGATCTCGCGCGGTGAACGCTTCATTGACCAGAGCCTCATGTTGCACGCAGGCCGGATACTCCAGTTTGGACCGGCCGCTCCAGACCGGCTCGGCGACCATCCGTACCGGTCCCGACGGGTGCCGGGCGGCGAAAGCCCCGAGCACACCGCCCAGAATGTGAGCGGGGTTGCGCCCGACCTGGGTCATATCGGACAGGTTCGCCGACTCGGCTGCGCCTGCAGGCAGGGCGTTGCGGAGTAGCGAGAGGTTTGGTTCTGGTACCGCCACTAAGATCGGGAGGCCGGCGGCCACGGCGTCGGCGACATAGGGCACCAGGTAATCAAGGTATTCCTGCGGTGAGTGGTAGAACAGCGCAATATGCCTGAAGGAGCCGCGATCAGCGCCGGCAGCGACAGTCATCGAATGTGCCCCTGTCATCCAATATGAACCGGCCGCAGAGCTACCTCGACTCCAACTGCGCGAGGCGCGATCCGACTGTTTGCGCTATCCCGCAGGTTGGCATCAATACCAGTAACGCCGACCTGCGACCGGACGACCGACCGCGCCCAGAATCCACAGTGCGGCGCCGACGACCAGCAGAATGACGCCGATCGTCCAGAGGATATTGATCTTGAAAATGAGCGCCAGAATAAGCAGGACCACTCCGAGGGCAATCATCACTAATCCCTTCTCAGACAATCAAACCGACCGCACCAAGCGAAGAAGGTTGCGGTAAATGACAATCGGACACAATCGGGTTGAACCCGAGGTAGTTCAATGGGCCCGCCAATGTGGTGACAGCGATGGTTCCGGCAGTCGCGCAACTCGTTTGACTGCCGTGGAAATAGTCGCGCTGCCATGCCGCAAAGACGCCGATCAGCAGCCAGATCAGCACAATGGTCCCGGCCAATCCACCGTATCGCATCCGTCCTCCATTCATCTGTACCCCGATCAGTTCCCCATCCGACCGCTGTCGAAACCTGACAATCCTCACGGGAGTCGGGCGATGTTTGACCGCCGTGGCGGCGGGGTACTGCCGGGATTCGGCGGAACATCGGCGAACGAACGGAGGTGCGCAGATGATGTTGCTGGAAACAGGCGAATCCAGTGTGCGAGTGGGCAGTCACGCGGAGTGGATCGGTGAAGCCGGTGACATTGTCGATCGGATGCTGCGCAACGTCGCGCATGGCCGCTTCGAAAGATCTTTATCGGCGATGACGGCATTCGCCGCGATTGTCACGACCGCCGAAATCTATCTCGAGCATTACAAGGCCGGCTTCGGCAACAAGTGGATGTGGAGCCCGGTCCTGGTCACGCCGCCAGTGGTGGTCGCCGGGATCGGGGGTGTGTTCTCCCGCCGTTGGGCCAAGCGCTGGCTGCCGTTGACGGCAGGGGTGTACGCCGCCAACGGCCTGCTGGGGGAGTACTTACACGCTCGCGGCGTGTCTCGTAAGCCCGGTGGCTGGAAAATGGCGTCCTACAACGTTCCGATGGGGCCGCCGATCGCAGCGCCTGGCCTAATGGCAATGGTCGGCGGGATGGGCTTGCTGGCTGCGGTACTGCGCCGCGAACGCTGAGGAGTCGGCAGCTATGGCCGATACCTCCCGTCCCGACCACCTGCCGAATCTACGGGCCGATCGTCAACCACCGCATCCGTCCTGGCTGCCCCGGCAACGCCGCGGCGTCACACCGCAGATGATCGGGCGCTATCCGGACTTCGACGTACTCGCGTCCAAGGACCGCTGGGACGAGGCCACCAGACAGGTGGTGCTGGCCCGCCTGGAGCCGCCGGGGCCGCTGCGGTTCTTCACCGCGGCCGAGGAGCCCACCCTGCGGGCATTCTGTGACATCGTGCTGGCGCAAGACGCCGAACCGCGGATTCCGGTCGCCGAATTCGTCGATGCCAAACTGGCCGACGGTCAGCTCGACGGCTACCAGTACGCCGACATGCCCGACGACCGGGACACCTGGCGTCTGGTGTTGCGCGGCTTGGACGAGGCCGCCGAGCAGCGGTACGGCAAAGCGTCGTTCGCCCACGCCGAGATTCCCACCCAACTGGCTCTGGTCGATCAGTTCTCCCGCGGCCGATTGCACGGCGGCTCCTGGTCGCAGCTGAACGAGACCCGGGCGTGGTCGGTGTGTATGCGGATGACCCTGTCGGCGTTCTACTCCCATCCCTGGGCATGGAACGAGATCGGCTTCGGCGGCCCGGCCTACCCGCGCGGTTTCATGCGACTGGGCGGTCCGAGCGGTCCGTCGGCGGTGCGTGAGCCGTTCGAAACCCGCGGTGCCATCGACAAAGACCCGGTGGAACTGGTGCAAGAAGAGGATTCGTAGTGGGCGACTTCTGGCGCGGCCTGCTCAAGGGATCGCTGGGTCCACCCGACAACGACTCGCGGTTCCTGCTGGACGTGCACTCGCGGGAGCTGCCCGGCGAGAAGACGATGCGCCGGTATGCACTCGATGACGAGGTCGACCTGGTGGTCATCGGGGCCGGTGCTGGGGGGTCGGTGCTGGCGCAGCGACTGGCACGGGCCGGCTGGCGCGCCGTGATCATTGAGGCGGGACCGTTCTGGCATCCCGACACCGACTGGGTCTCCGACGAAGCCGGATCCCATCCGCTGTACTGGACGCAGAAGCGCATCATCGGCGGCGACGACCCGATCGAGTTGGGCAAGAACAATTCCGGCCGGGGCGTCGGTGGCTCGATGGTGCATTACGCCGGTTACTGCCCACGCTTTCACCCCAGCGATTTGCGGACCTTCAGCCTTGACGGCGTCGGGGCGGACTGGCCGATCGCCTACGAGGACATCCGTCGTCACTACGAAGTACTCGAGGCCGAATTGCCGGTCGCGGGACAGAACTGGCCATGGGGGTATCCGCACCGCTATCCGTCGTCGCCGCACCCGATCTCCGGTGCCGCGTCCAAGCTGTGGGAGGGCGCCCGCAATCTGGGTATCGAGATGCGGGTGGGTCCGGTCGGAATCGTCAACGGCACCTTCGGAAACCGCCCGCACTGTATCTACCGCGGCCACTGCCTGCAGGGCTGCAAGGTCAACGCCAAGGCCAGCCCGTATGTCACCCACCTGCCGGACGCGCTGGCGCACGGTGTGGAGATCCGCGCCGACTGCATGGCTTCGCGCATTGAACTCGATGACGCCGGAGCGGCGCGTGGCGTCGTCTACTACGACAACAACGGTGCCGAGCACCTGCAGCGTGCAAAGGTCGTGGCCGTTGCTGGGTATTCGATCGAAACCCCACGGCTGCTGTTGAATTCGACCAGCCCGCAGTTTCCGCACGGGCTGGGAAACAACTCCGATCAGGTCGGCCGCTACGTCATGGTCCAAGGCGCTGCGCAGACCGCGGGCCGATGGCCGGAGGAGTTGCGGATGTACAAGGCCCCGCCGCCGCAGGTGACCAGCGAGCAGTTCTACGAAACCGACACCGCCCGGGGATTCGCCCGCGGATTCTCCATCCAGACCGTGTCGCCGCTGCCGATCGGCTGGTCGGAGCACGTGCTCGCCGACGGGCACTGGGGCCGAGCGATGCGCGAATATATGCGCGACTACAACCACTGGAGCACGATCGGCGTGCTCAACGAACTGCTTCCGCTCCCGGATAACAGGATCACCCTGGCCGACGAAGTCGACAGCTACGGGATCCCGTTGGCCCGAATGGACTACACCCGCTGCGACAACGACAAGGCGAACATGGCCTACTCGACCCGGGTAATCACCGACATCCTGCACGCTGCCGGCGCCCAGGACGTCTTGACCATTCAGCGCTACGCCCATCTGATCGGCGGCGCTCGGATGGGCGCTGCGCCGGAGAACTCCGTCGTCGATGCCGACCACCGGGTTTGGGGAGTGCCCAATCTGTTCATCGCCGACGGCTCGGTCTGCCCGACGCAGGGGGCTGCCAACCCGGCGCTGACCATCATGGCGCTGGCTTCCCGGCTCGCCGAACGTCTTGCCGGCAAGCGCATCTCGCAGAAGGGAGTCCAGAAATGACACAGACCGTTGTCGTCACCGGAGCCAGCGCCGGGATCGGCCGGGCCGTTGCACAGTTGTACGGCAAACGCCGAGCCAATGTCGCCTTGCTCGCGCGCGGCGAGGCAGGGCTGCGCGGCGCGGCTCGTGACGTCGAAGACGCCGGGGGCACCGCGCTGCCCATCCCTACCGACGTCGCCGACCCCGACGCGGTAGCGGCCGCCGCCGATCGTGTCGAGGCCGAATTCGGGCCGATCGACACCTGGATCAACGTTGCCTTCGCATCGGTCTTCGCGCCGTTCACCGAGATCGGGCCCGCGGAGTTCAAACGCGTGACCGAGGTCTGCTACCTCGGCTTCGTCTACGGCACCATGGCGGCATTGGCCCGGATGAAACCCCGCGGCCACGGCACGATTGTGCAGGTGGGTTCGGCCCTGGGGGAGCGGTCGATCCCGCTGCAGTCGGCGTACTGCGGCGCGAAGCACGCCGTCAACGGCTTCACCGAATCGGTGCGTTGCGAGCTGCTGCACGATGGCTCGAAGGTCAACATCACGCTCGTCCAGATGCCGGCGGTCAATACGCCGCAGTTCTCCTGGGTGCTGTCGCGGCTTCCCCGCCACCCGCAGCCGGTGCCGCCGATCTACCAGCCGCAGCTTGTGGCCAAGGCGGTGCTACGGGCCGCCGACCATCCCCGACGCAAGCAGTACTGGGTGGGCGAAAGCACCGTAGCCACCCTGCTGGCGCAGCGATTCGCGGCGCCGCTGCTCGATCGCTACTTGGCCCGCACCGGCTACGACTCGCAGCAGACCGGCGGGCGCGCCGACGACGACAAGCCGTACAACCTCTGGCAACCGCTCGACGAACGGCCGGGCAGCGACCACGGAGCGCGCGGGGCGTTCGACGACTCCTCCCACACGCACAGCCCGCAGATCTGGGCGTCCCGGCACGCTGGACTGGTCGCCGGGGCCGCGACCGCGCTCGGGATGGCCGGAGCCGGCGTACTGGCCGCGCGACGGCCGCGTTGAGCTCGAGGACGACGACGAAAGGATACCGGCGATGGCTGGAAGAAAGGGCCAGAAGGCCGAGGCGGACGTCGAACCCGACGCCCACCAGGCGTGGTCACGCGCCGGCAAGGGCGAAGGGGTTTGACACCAGGGAACGATGGCTAACCTCCGCCCATCATGGCTTCGGATACAGCAGGTGCCGGAATCGTTGTCGGCGTCGATGGGTCGTCGGCATCGCGGGCCGCGGTGCGATGGGGAGCCCAGGAGGCCGAACGCCGTGCGCTACCGCTGACCCTGGTGCACGCGGCGTCAACCCAGTTGTCCCCTCTGATGGCCCGATGGATCGTGTTCGGTCAGCATGAGTTGCCGCACCGGCGCGTCCAACGGATCGTCGATGACGCTGTTGGAGTCGCCACACACAGCGCTTCAGACGGTGTGCCCGCGCAGCTGAACACCAAAGTGGAGTTCACCGACCCGGTTGACGCGCTGGAGGAGTTCTCCCGGCAAGCCGATCTGGTTGTCGTCGGGTCGAGCGGCCGTTGGCGATTGCGGCATCTGTTGTTCGGCTCGGTCGGTTCGGAGCTGACGCCGCGCTGCCACTGTCCACTGGCCGTCCTGAGCGAGGACGACCTGGCGATGCGGCAGCCTTTAGACACCTCGGACGCCGCGGCGCAGGTCGACCCGACGGGCTGGTGACCGGCACCACTCAGGCAGGGGCTGCCGGCTGCGGGCATGTCCGCGTTCGCCGCGCTGACCGTCAGCCCCGCGTCGGCTACCACCGTCGCATCGCCGATGTCGCCGATGATCAGCGTCTCCACCGCACCTTGGCTCAGCCCGGCACATACCGTTCTACCGCGGCTTGGATGCCGGCGAGTTGGCGCCGCAGACATTCCAGTTTGGTGGTCGCGTCCTCGGTGTCGTGTGAATCCTCGAAGTACACCGAGATGAATGGGGCACGGCCGGTGAGCAATTGACGGAAACGTTCGGCATTCACGATTATCCGGGTTGTCCGATTGGCGGAACGACAAACGTGGCCGCCCCCGAAATGGTTGCTCAGCCGTTTCAGGGGGTAACCAACCCCGATCGCAGTCGCTGATTGGAGGTCTCATGCCCAAGACGACGAAGAGCGGCACCGTCAAGCGCGGCGAGTTGCCCAGCACGCTGCGGCGCTCCGGCGCCAAGGCGCAACGCACCTTCGCCAAAGCGCACGATGCTGCCGCCAAGGAATACGGCAGTGAGCAACGTGCGCACCGGGTCGCTTATGCGGCGCTCAAGCACAGTTTCGAGAAGGTCGGGGACCATTGGGAGCCCAAAAAGAAGCGCGGCCCGTCGGATAAACGCGCGGCCGGCGGCGGTCCGAACAACTCCGGACCGTCCGCGGAGGGCGTCGATGCCAACGCCAGCAAGCAGCATCTGCTGGACGTCGCCCGCAGGCTGGACATTCATGGACGATCGACGATGCGGAAATCCGAACTGGTCACGGCGATCAAGAAGCACAACCGCCGTGTCCGCGGTAAATAGGCGGCTCACGGGAGCTTTCGGCGAAACGCTGTTGTGGTGGCTGGCCATCGGCGCGGTGTGGGTGGTGACGCTGACTACGCGGACCACCCAAGAGCTGCTTGCCGGGGCACTGTGCACGCTGCCGTGTGCCGCGGTTGCTCGTGCGGCGCGGCAGGCCAACGGCGGCACGTGGCGGCTTCGGCTGGGATGGCTGCGCTGGGTGGGGGCCGTTGCCGGTGAGTTGCTGGTGCAACCCGCCCAGGTGTGGGCTTACCTCCTGATTCCGTCACGGCGTGCCCAATCGGCGGTCGACTCGGTGACATTGCCCCGGGAGCCCGCGGCGGTGGCGGCCGCCCGCAGTACTGCCGCAACCATGGCGTTGGCCACCACCCCCGGCACCGTCGTGCTCGACGCGGCGGCGCACTCGGTGCGGGTACACCGGGTCGGGCAACGTCCGGGCAGGCTGGAGAAGGCGGTGCAGCGGTGAGCCGCGGCGAGCTTGTCGCGCTGGCGCTGCAGGCCGGGGTGTTCGCGCCGGGAGTGTGGATGGCGTCGCGAGGTGCGCCCCGGCAGCGCTTGGTCGGCCTGGAATTCGCCGGTGTCGGCGCGGTGGCCACCTTGATGGTGCTGGCCGTCTCGTGGCACCAGGACTGGACCCTGATCGTTCCACTGGTATTGGTGCTGATCACCTTTCCCGGAACCCTGGTCTACACCCGGCTGCTGGCGAGCAAGCCATGATCGCCTGGCTGTTGACCCTCGGTGGCGTAGCAGTCATGGCCTGCTGCGCGGTTGCAGCCGCGGCGGTCGGTGGTGTGTTGGACCGGCTGCACTTGCTCAGCGTGACCACGTCTGTCGGCTTCCCGCTCACAGCGCTGGGCCTGATAGCGCAACGCGGCTTCTCCGAAGCATCGGCAATGGTTGTGCTCATCACCGCGCTGGTGTTGTTGTCCGCGCCGGTGATGTCGGCGGCCACTGCCCGGCTGACCGCCCAGGAAGCCGGTGTGGTGGAAGACGATTCGCCGCCATGACCGCCCTGATTCTGGTCTCGCTCACCACGGTCGGCATCACCGGAACCAGTGTCGCGCTGACCGGCGACCCTCAGCGCCAGGCGATCATGCTGTCGGTCTTCGGCCTGGCGCTGACGGTGTTGTTCGTGCTGCTGCAGGCACCCGACGTGGCGTTGTCCCAGTTACTGATCGGCGGGGTGGTAGTGCCCTTGATGGTGATGCTGACGGTCCGGACGGTGCAGCGCCGACACCGGGAGATCGGCCGGTGAGCCGCGCCGGGCGGACGGCATTGTTCCTTGCCGGCGCAGCCGGACTGGGCGTACTGCTCTGGCTGGGATTCGCCGAGCTCCCCGCGTTCGGTCAGGCACATCACCTGTATCGGGACCTTGCTGTGCGGGCCGCGTTTTCGCACGCGACCGCCAATGTGGTGGCATCGGTGAACTTCGACCAGCGCGCCCTGGACACGCTCGGCGAGGAGACCATCCTGGTCGCATCGGTGACCGGCGTGATGGCCCTGCTCCGGCCGGCCGTCGAGGAGCGTGAGTATCACAACTCAGGTCGCAGAACCGCCCTGGACGCCACCCGGTTCGTTGGATATCTACTGCTGCCGGTGACCCTGGCGGTGGGCGTCGATGTGGTGGTGCACGGGCATCTGACTCCGGGCGGGGGTTTCCAGGGCGGCGTACTACTGGCCGCCGGTCTGCACCTGCTCTATGTCACCGGAAGCTTCGGGGCGCTGGATCGGTTGCGTCCGGTCAACATCTTCGACGTCGGCGAGGCGCTGGGCGCAGCGGCGTTCGCCGCCATCGGCGTCACCGCCTTGATCACCGGCGGAGCGTTCTTGCTCAACGCGTTGCCGACCGGCACCGGGGGGCAGTTGCTTTCGTCAGGGGTCGTACCGCTGCTCAACGCGGCGGTCGGTATCGCGGTGGCGTGCGGCATGACCGTACTGCTGGCGCAGTTCCTGGCTCAGGAGATCACTGTCGCGCCGCGACGGGAGAAATCGTGAGCAGCTACATCTACGGAGTGGCGGGCTGGCTGGTATTGGTCGGATCGTTCGGAATCGTCCGTAGTCACAACCTGATTCATGCGGTGGTCTGCCTTTCGGTCGCGCAGGCGGGCACCTACCTGCTGCTGTTGACCGTCGGTTATCAGGATGGCGCGGCGCCGCCGATCTTCGTCGCTTCTCCCGGACCGACTGCGGTGGTCGACCCCGTGGTGCAGGCGATGACACTCACCGACATCGTCATTCAGGCCACTGTCACCGCACTGCTTCTGGCGCTGGCCATTCAGGTCCACAAGCGCCACCACACCCTGGATCCGGATCAGCTGTCGGCACTGCGGGGCTGAATCACCTTGGGGGCCAACAACGCCGCTCTGCTGCCGCTGCTGGTTGCGGTGCCGATCTTGACGGCATGTCTGTTGCTGGCGTTGAACGGCAGGGTGACTCGGTCGGTAGCCAATGCGTTGGTGCTGGCCGTCGCGGCGGCCTGCACTGCGGCCGCCGGCTGCGCGTTGGCCGCGGCATCGGGCCACACGGTGGTGGTCTGGATCGGTGACTGGCGCCCGCATTCCGGCCTGGCAGTCGGTATGGCCTTGGCCGCGGATCCCCTCTCGGCGGGACTGGCGGTGCTCGTCGGCTCCCTGACCGTGTGCACGGCGCTCTACAGTCGCCGCGGCCTCGACGAGGCCGGCACGCGCTTCGACGTACTGCTGTTGATCTTCCTGGCGGCGATGAACGGCTTCGTGCTGGCTGCGGACCTGTTCAACCTGTTCGTGTTCTTCGAGCTGATGGGTGCGGTCGGCTATGCCCTGACCGGTATCAAGATCGAGGATCGCTCAGCAATCCAGGGGGCACTCAACTTTGGGATCATTCAGTCGCTCAGCGCGTGTGTGACCCTCATCGGCATCACCATGCTCTACGCCCGTGTCGGCCAGTTGGGGATGACCCAGCTGGGGGCGGCGCTACGTGGCGGCCGGCCCGACGCTCTGGTGGTGGCGGCCTTCGTACTGGTGTCGGCGGCACTGCTGGTCAAGGCCGCCATCGTGCCGTTGCACTTCTGGCTGGCCGACGCGCACGCGGTCGCGCCGGCCGGTGTGTGCGTGTTGTTCTCCGGCGTCATGGTGGAGCTCGGTCTCTATGGGCTGTGGCGGGTGTACTGGGAGGTGTTCGCGGGTGCGCTTCCCCCGCCGGTGGTCAGCCGGGTCTTCGTGGTGGCGGGCGCGCTGACCGCGACAGTCGGCGCGGTGATGTGCCTGCTGCAGCGCCACCTCAAGCGGCTGCTGGCCTACTCCACCGTCGGCCACATGGGGTTGTCGCTGGTCGCCACCGCGACACTGACCTCCCACGGGGTAGCCGGCGCGACCGTCTACCTGATCGGCCACGCCGGGGCCAAGTCGGCGCTGTTTCTGATCGTGGGGATCCTGCTGGACCGTCACCACAGCGTCGACGAATGGGAGTTGGCGGCACGCGGCCAGGGCCAGCCACTGCTGGCCGCCTGCTTTGGCATCGCGGCCATCGCCCTGGCCGGCCTTCCGCCATTCGGCACCGCGCTCGGCAAGTCCCTGTGCGAGGAGGCGATCGGCAACGGGTGGGGATCGGCGCTGTTCCTGGCGGTTTCGGCACTCACCGGCGGTGCCGTGTTGCGGGCCGGCGTCCGTTGTTTCACCGGCGTCGGCGCACGAACCGAGCCGTCCGACGACGTGGCCTCCGGGCGCCGGACCCGAGGCGACGAGCAACCCGACACCTGGCTGCGGCGAACGCCGGCCAGCATGTACCTGGCGATCGGGTTGCTGCTGGCCGGATCTCTGGCTGCCGGCTTAGTGCCCGGGGTCGCGCGCGGGGCGCAGCGCGCCGCAGTACGTTTCGTCGAAGCCGGCGCTGTGGCCGGCGCCTCTGTGCCGGGTTGGTCGGTGGCGGGGGCCACGATGAGCGCCGTCGGCGCGCTCGCGGCGGCGGCAGTGGCGGCCGCCGGACTGTTCCGCTGGACTCCAGTGGCTCATCGGATGGCCACCGCCGTCACCGCGCCACTGCTCAGCGCACTGCGTGCCGTGCACTCGGGCCACATCGGGGACTACGTCGCGTGGATGTTGGTGGCGCTTGCCGTACTTGCTGCCGCTATCGGATTGCCGCTGACCTGATACACGGTGTAGGGCGCACGGATCAACGGCCGGGCCACATTGCGTACCGCGACGCCACCGGCGGTGCGGCCCTTTTCGGTTCCGGCGTGGGCATGGCCGTGCACGGCCAGGTCGGCTCCGGCGTCGTCGATAGCCTCGGCCAGCAGGCATGAGCCCAGAAACGGATAGATCTCCGGCGGTTCGCCGTGCAGCGTGTCGGCGACGGGGGAGTAGTGCAGCAGCGCGATCCGATAGTCCGTGCGCAGCGCGCGCAGGCCATCACGCAGTTGGTCGGACGCAGTTTGAGTGGCGCCGATGAACGCCTTCATCTCGGGTTCGCCGAAGGCCGTCGCGCATCTGCCGGCGAAGCCGCCGCCGAATCCCTTCACGCCGGCGACGCCGACCCGCTGCTGTTGCACGTCGACGGTGTGGGTCTCGCCTTCCAGCACGGCGATCCCGGCATCGCGCAGCGCCGCGGTGATCTCGTGCTGCTGATTCTGGTGGTAGTCGTGGTTGCCGAGCACGCACACCACCGGCACCGGGCAGTCGCTGAGCTCGTCGGCGACCACCTGGCCCTCGGCGGCGGTCCCGTGCCGGGTCAGGTCGCCGGCGACCATCAGCATGTCGGCCCGCGCATCGATATCGTGCCAGTGCATAGTGCCGCGCGAGTCTTCGCCCAGATGAATGTCACCGACGGCCGCAACCCGAATCACCCGGTCACCTGCTCTGCGGGTTCGAACAGCTGCACCACTTCGATCTCGTTGATCACGTTGCGCGGACCGACGATGCGCCGCACAGCCGATTCGATCGTCGCTCGGCGTTGCGGGCCGTTTACCGACCCGGTCAGGCACACTGAGTCGTCGTCGATCTCGAC
>Ga0182738_1001185_pt1 | contig 33312 bp, 30 predicted proteins | sample eDN5th30CBELigMG_FD_128876 | JGI IMG/M metagenome (GOLD analysis project Ga0182738, IMG submission 128876) | Enriched Miracle-Growth compost microbial communities from Emeryville, California, USA - eDNA 5th pass 30_C BE-Lig MG (version 2)... ...
AGGATCGTCGATCCAGCACCGCACCGTGAAGAGCGATGAGCGGATTAAATTGGGCGGCTTGAGCGCGGCGTCGCGTGTGCGTTCCTGCAGATGGTCCAAAAGTACTTTTATCCACGCCTGGTCAGAGGAATCCTGTCTGTCCATGCCTTGCCCGGCCAGCAGTGTTTGCGCTTGCTGGAGCATTTGTGCGGCACGGTCATCATCGCCCAGTTGCGAATATTCAACGCCCAGCCGCAACGCTCCCAGCGGATTGGGATCGCGGGAAAATTGCTGGATCAAGGCATTGATTTGATAGGTAGGATGCGTGGGATCAAGGCCGATGCGCGCTTCATTTTGCAGTTGATTGGCGGCCAGCATTTCAGGATCCTGATTGCGCAGCTTTTGCACATGAGTCAAAAACGAGGCATCCACGCTGGCCGGTGAAAGTGCGCTGGCCTGTTCCAGTTGTGTGGCTGCTTCCATGTATAAGCCGGCGCTGGCCAGCGCTCTGCCGAAATCGCGATGGGCACTGGCCGAAACGAAGGAAGCGCCGTTGACCAGTTGCCGCTGTTTTTCCAGTCCTTTGTCGATGGCGCTGGCCGGATTATCGGTGGCGTCTTGCCGGGCGCTGCCAATACCTACCCAGCCTGCATGGCCGGACTGGAAGAAGAGATGTGCCGTGCCCGGCCCCTTGTCATCATAGCGGGCCAATTGCCGCACGATCCAGGCTTTATCAACGGGCGTTTGCGAAGTGATTTGTTGGGCATGTTCCAGTTGCGCCAGCGTTTTGTCGGATGCCAGCTTGCCGCGCCAGCGCATTTGCCGCAATGGAATCCAGCGGCCGCCGTGGCGTTCAGCGATTAGTTGTAAGATGCCGGTGGATGATTCCGCCCAGGCCTGCGTCGCCGTATTGGTTAACAGGGTTTCGGGCGCGAGCGGCGGAATCCATACCTTGCTGGTGAAGGCAAATCCATCGGATTGCCGTTTGAGCCAGATATCCAGCATGCCGGATTTGATTGGTGTGGAAGAAGAACTGCTCGATTTGGCATCCACTTCATATTGGACGCGAACCAGCGCGCCAGTGGGAGAAACCGCCAAATGGGTGATTTGACTGTGACTGATGAGCGTGGGATATTGGGGAGCAATATTGGTCAGGCCATAGAATTTCAGCGCATTCGCGTAACGCGTTCCGATGGCGGTGTCCAGTTGGGATAACAATTGCTCAATATTATCCAGTTCCTGCGGCGCCGCATTGCTTACCTGAGGCGGCACAACAGCTGGAGCCGTCTGCGCTCTTGATGCGGGACACGACAGCAAAATGCAGGAACAGAGAACAAGACCAATGCCCCAAAAGGCGCGCAGACGAAACGTGAAATTCATGATGTTTCTATGAATGAGATAAAAAGTACTTTTATCAGTGGAGCAAAAGTACTTTTATGACCGGATACTGGATTTCAATATTCCCCTTTTTAAAGGGGAATATTCTGCCTGCGTGATGAGAAAATTAAGTTGCCAATTCCAGCACTTTCTGTACCAATTTGTTAATCCCCGTTTCCGCTTCCAGGGCATTTCCGGCCAGCATGAAAGCAGCCGTGGTGACAATCTTATTTGCGTTATCCACGGCGATTTCATTTAATCCGGTTTCCTGATGGCGTGCTCCCAGCTTTTGCAGCGCCAGCACCACTTTGCCATCGTTGCCAACGGTCAGCGTGGGAGATTTGTCGCCCAGCACCATGGCCACCAGAACCGGCGCAATGCATAGCGCGCCGAGGGGCTTTTCCAGCGAGTGCATTTCGGTGATGAGGCGGCGCACTTCCGGATGCACCCAGTCTTCCGCGTCATCGATATACCAGGTGCAGAGATTCTTCACCACGCCAAACCCGCCGGGAATGATGAGGGCGTCGAAATCGTGCCCGGAAACTTCTTTCACCGAGGTGATTTTGCCGCGCACAATGCGAGCTGCCTGCGAAATAACGCTGGATGCCGGGCCCAGGCTTTCACCGCGCGCCTGATGTCCGGTGTAGTGATTGATGACTTCATATTGATCCATGTCCGGGGCGATGGCGCGCACCTCGGCGCCGGCCCTTTCCAGGGCCAGAATGGTGAGCACGGATTCATATACTTCGCTGCCGTCCTCATAGCCGCAGCCCGCCAGCATGACACCGACTTTTTTACTCATGATGAAACCTCCTAATCTACGAATTTCACATCGGCCTGATGAGGCAGGATGCCGCGTTCAAATCCCTGATCCAGAAATAACTGCACCGCGCGGCGGCCGTCATCGCCGTAATCCAGCGTACGTTTATTGACATACATCCCGACAAAACGATCCGCCAGCTCTTTGCGGGTTTCCAGATCGCGGGCAAACTCCATGGCATAATCCAGTGCCTCTTCGCGATGTTCCAATGCATAACGAATACTTTCTCGTAGCAAATGGGAGACCCGTTTCTTGAGATCCTCATCCAGATTGCGGCGAATGGCGTTTCCGCCCAGCGGCAACGGCAGGCCGTCCGTCTGCTGATGCCACCATTGTCCCAGATCGATGATCTGATGCACCTTTTCGTCTTTATACGAGAGCTGTCCCTCATGAATCAGCAAACCGGCTGCCACATCGCCGCGGGCAACGGCGGGCAGAATTTCATCAAAGGCCATTTCTGTGGTGGGAATTTCCGGATCCAGTAATTGCAGCGCCAAAAAAGCGGAAGTCCATTTTCCCGGAATGGCCACCGTGAGGTTTTTTAGATCGGCCAGTTGATATGGCTCGCGGGCGATGATGTTGGGCCCGTAATTCTCTCCCATCGAAGCGCCGTGATTGAGCAATTCATATTGCTTATCCAGGAAAGCATAGGCGTGAATGGAGAGCGCCGTCACTTCATATTTTCCTTCGGTGGCGGCGTGATTAAGTGTCTCAATATCCTGTAAAATATGGCGAAATTCAATGTCGCCACTATCGATTTTATGACGCGCCAGCGCATAATGCATAAAGGCGTCGTCAGAATCGGGCGAGTGTGCAATTGTAATTAAAGGCATATGTAATACTTTACCATTTTAGGCGGATTGAGGGCCTGGGAAAGGAGTTAGAAGCTGGAAGTCAGAAGTCGGAAGTTGCCGCTTAAAAGTACTTTGCCGTAGCCGCAGGTCTTTAGCCTGCGCGGCTCTCCAAACGCAGGCTAAAGACCTGCGGCTACCAGCTATTTTTTACTGTCAATCTTTGCCAGCGCAAAAAGTACTTTTGCGAGACTTTGAATTCCTTCGCTGCCGCAGTCCTGTGCTTGTGCGGCCTGCCAGAGTTGGGTGGTGAGGGCAGCGCCCGGCAGCGGCGTTTGGGTTTGAGCGGCCATTTCCGCCACCAGGCGCATGTCTTTTTGCTGGGTGTCAACCATGAATCCGGGCGCCCAGTCGCCGTTGGCGATTTTGGCGGCCAGATGTTCCATGGCCCAGCTGTTGCCGGCGCCGCCGCTGATGACGCGGATCAGGATTTCCGGGTCGATGCCGTTCTTAGTGCCCAATGACAGCGCTTCGCATACGCCCAGCAAATTGAGCGCGCCGCAGATTTGATTGCACAATTTCACCACCTGGCCGGAACCGACGGGCCCGCAGTGGGTGATGGTTTCGCCCAATACCTGAAAGACGGGCATGGCTTCGGCGATATCGGTTTCGTTCCCTCCGGCCATGATGGAAAGCGTGCCGCGTTGCGCGCCCACATCGCCGCCGCTAACGGGAGCATCGATCATACGAAATCCCAGCGCACCGGCGCGTGCTGCCAGATCGCGATTCATCTGTGGCGAAATGGTGCTCATCACCAGGATTAACGCGCCGGACGGCGCTGCCTGCAATGCGCCGTCTTCGCCGAAAAGTACTTTTTCTACATCCGGACCATCGGTGACCATCACCAGAATGATGGATGCATCGCGGGCTGCTTCTTGCGGAGTGGAAAAGTACTTTCCGCCAGCTTCAATCACGGATTGTGCCTTGGAAGGCGTGCGGTTATAACAGTGCAGCGGATATCCGGCGTTGATGAGATTGATGGCCATGGGCGCTCCCATCAGACCAGTGCCCAGGACAGATATTTGAGGAAGCATGACAGTTAAAAAGGAGAAAAAAGGAAGAGGCGGCGATCGGTTAATCGCGCCTCTTCACTGATATCTTAAGCGGCTACTTTCTTCCGCGTGGCAGCTTTGGGCGTCACTTTTTTGCGAGACGCCGGTTTGCCGTTGAGGGAAGCTTGGGGTGTGGCTTTGGTTTTGGCGGCAGTGGAGGCCGCGCTCTTGCGAGTTTTTGCGGACGCCGCTGTTGCGGAGCCATTAGTTTTGGCATCAGCGTGAGCCGGGCGGCGGATGCGTATCTTGGATGCATCCAATCCGGCGGCTTCCAGTGCATTATCCCAGGTGCCATAACGACGCCGTGCCGCGCAAAACAGTGACTGATCATTCTTCTGCGCATTGCGGGAGGAAAGGTTGACGCCCGCTTTATGGCGTTCCTTGATGGCTTTCAGGACGCGTTCCTTATTCCAGTATTTGTAGCGGGCAACTTCGTCGATGTCGAGCCCGGCCGCTTCAATGGCTTCGGGCCAGCTGCCAAATCCGTTGGGGCGCAAAGCCGACGCGGCCAGTGCCGGATCCACTTGCTGGCTGATGGAGCGCCAGCTTAAATCCTGCCCTTCGGCATATAATTCCTGAATGCGCGCGATGATGCGTTCTTTGCTCCAGCGCCGGTAGCGGGATAGGCTCTCATAATCGATGCCGGCTTCTTCTACGGCGCGGCGCCATTTGCCGAAATGCCAGGAAGCAGCGCGAATCAAGCTCAAATGATTGGCTTCTACGGCTGCGTAATTAATATCTTCTTTGGCTTTATGCAATCGGCGAATCTCGTCGATGATAGATTGTCGTGTCCAGTGCAATGTTCTCAGTCCTTTGATGCAGCTGTATTTTTTAGGTCGATCGTGGGCATTGTGTTTGAAAAGTTATGATTGCTATTAGCAGCCTGGAACGGCATGAGTTGCTTACTTTTTAACGCTATAAATATACAATGTTGCGATTCACATGGCAAGGTCTTGCGGTAGCTAACTTCATCTATCACAGCATAGAATGCGGAGTGATACAAAGGAGACTTGTTTCCGCGGGTTGCAGTGCTTCGCGGGAACCTGTATGTTATGTTCTTCGGTCTTATTCCGGTGAAGGAGGCAAAAAGTACTTTTATACGCTTTTATACAAAAGTACTTTCAGGAAAGTTGGCGTGCGCTACACCGAAACCACCGCGTCATCGCCCTGGCGGCGCGCGGCATAAGTGGGCAGGGGATTGGTGGCAGGGCCTTTTTCCACTTTGCCATCCAGCTCGAATTCGGAACCGTGGCAGGGGCAGATTAGCGGTTTATCCAGGCTTTGCCATCGCACCGTGCAGCCCTGGTGGGTGCAAAGAGCTGAGATTGCCTTGAGGCTGCCATCGCTGGCGGCATATAAAATGCCGGGGACATTCCCGGGATTGACAAAAGCCAGCGCGGTTCCGGCTTGCAGTTTGCCTCCGCCCGGGATGAGCAGCGAATGGTCGGGCTTTTCGACGGCCTTGATGGGATTATAGGTGCTGCCGGGGCCGTTGGAAGAAGCTGGTGAGGCCTCGGGCGGTGGCGCGGAAGAAGCATTGCATCCGCCGATGAGGGCAGCGCCGCCGGCCAGTGCCGCCAGACGCAGGAATTGGCGGCGGCTGGAATTGGGACAGGAATTTGCAGGATTGGTTGGTTTCATCGAAGCATAGTTTCCACAGGCGCCAGGTGAAGTGTCAAGAGCGAATCACTTTATAGATGAGATGAATAGAATGCGAAAACTACCATGGTTTGTATTGTTGTTACTGGGAGCAACCGGGTGCGCTAAATCTCCGGCGCCGCAATCCACTCCCATCGCTGCGGTGCAACCTGCAATAGCGGTGGAAAAAGTGGAAAAGCCGCCCAAAGTACTTTTACCGCCACATGCCAAAATGACAGTGCCGGCGTGGGCGCAGGGCAAAGTAGTGAGTGAAGTGAGATTAAAGCCGGGCGTGAAAGCAGTGGCACTCACTTTCGATGACGGGCCGTGGCCCCGCTACACGCATCAAATTCTGGCTGTGCTCAAAGAGCAGCAGATCAAAGCGACGTTTTTTATGGTGGGAAAGGAATTGTCCCGCCGGCCGGAAATCGCCCGCGATGTGGTGGCGGCAGGACACGTCATTGGCAATCATTCGTGGGATCATCCAGCGCGTCCCAAGGCTGCTGTCTCTCAGGTAAAACACACCGACAGCGAAATTCATCAGCAGCTCCAGATTTACACGCACTTGTTTCGCCCGCCGTATGGCATTCTCAAAAATGGCATGGCTGCCCAGGCCGAAAGCGAGAAACATGCGGTGATTTTATGGAGCGCTGACAGCGAAGATTGGCGGCGTCCTTCGGCGGCGCATATCGCCCGGACGGTGATGCGTGAAGTGCATCCCGGCGGCATTATTTTGATGCACGACGGCGGAGGCAACCGCAGCCACACCGTGGCTGCCCTGTCGCTCATTATCCCGCAATTGAAACAGAAAGGATATCAGTTTGTAACAGTGCCGGAATTGCTGGAAATGCGTTACGTGCCACCGCCGAAAGCGGCGCCCAAGAACGGCAAAAATTGAGAGCCGCAAGTCTCCTTTTGCAAAGGGGCACCGCCTGAAAAAGTACTTTTATAAAGCCTTCTACGATGATGATTCCGCCTGATGGGAAAGCGGATCCACAGTGATTGTGGGCGGAGAATCCGGATGAATGGTGCGGAAAAACTCGCGCATCGTGCCAGCTCCCGGGCCGGAATAATCAGCGGTTTTTTCCGCTGCGCGATTGGTAATGCGGCCGCCATAACGCCGCCAGAACTTGCGAAACACCCACAATGCCACCAGAATTTGCCAGGTGGGCAGGGGAATGATGGGAACGGATTTGCCGCGCGCCAGCGGGATCGAACCCGGAGCGCGCCTTCCCAGACCGCCCGAAACCAGATGGACTGCTAACGATACTACATAATGAAGTAGTCGCATATTGCCTCCTCCGTAAAAAGTACTTTTATCCGGACGAATGGTGCGCCGTCAAGTTCGCTAAAATCACTCAGACAAAACGGCCCCAAAAAAGTACTTTTGGGGCCGCCTATCGCTGTTCATCCCGCCAGGGTGAATCTGTAGAGACTGCTATTTTACCAGAAATTTGCAGTGAGAAGCAAAAGTACTTTTGCTCGCAAATAATGACTGCCCAAAAACCCTCTATTCCAGCTTCTGCCCATCTGTCAAAAGCTGATCGCGTAATTTTGAATAATCAATATCCTGTACTGCAGAACCCTCGTTAATTGCCATTGCAGCGGCAGTGGCGGCGCTTTGCGCGAGAATCATAAACACCGGTTGATAGCGCATGTGAGATACAGTTGCTCCGTCCTTGGAGCAACTTAAAGATGGAGCTAAGTGGATTAAAGAAAAATCCGTGGAAGGGCCGGTCTATGTTATTGCGCCCTGGGACACGGGCGCAGGTAGCTATTGACCGAATCAAAATATTGCGTCCAAAGATAGGTTTGCATCCTGTGCAAACCGCCCGGCTTGAAGAAATGAGTTGTCATATTGATGGCAAAAACCTAATTTTTAAGCATTTTCTGCATCGCTTGATAACATGCGATAAAATCGAATCACATGTGGCCTTTCAAGAAAAATATCTCCCACGAGGAAGCGCAGCAAAGAAATAAGCCTTCAAGCTTATCTTTGCGGCGGCAACTCATTGACGAAGCTCACCGCCAATGGGCTGAGGGGCAGGATGAGCCTGTTGTTTCTTTGGAAGATTTTTTTACCGGCAATGAAGATGCAGGGACGATTGGCGCTAATCTGAATCCGCCACCTGGCCCTCACCTATTCTATGAAAGCCTCAAGGATATTCGATCCCGGCCGGAGGTACAAGATATTTTGGTCGAGATACGGGAAACCATGGAAGATGATCCAGATCCTTCCATGTGGCCGTTTCCCGATCAAATCTATATTTTAACGAGCGCTTCATGTGAGGAAGTTACACAATGGCTTGCTCCATTGCAACCCGATGAGGTGGATTCAACGCACATCAATAAACGGGTGCAAACAATGAAGTTTCCGGATAATGTTAAGCCATATCGTGTATGGTGGGATTAAAGAAGCAGATGTAGTAAAAGTACTTTTATGCCAATTTACTTCTACTCCCCAAATGAAAATTACGGTGCGTTTTCCAACTTTTCTCGGCACGGCGTGGAGCTGGACGGGGAATGGTGGCCGACAACCGAACACTATTTCCAGGCGCAGAAATTTAAGAATGAAGAACATCGGAAAAAGATACAAACAGCTCCCACGCCCAGGCTGGCTGCTGATTGGGGGCGCAGCCGCGAAATGCCGCTGCGTCAAGATTGGGAAGAAATAAAAGATGAGGTAATGTATAAAGCGGTACTCCGGAAATTCCAAACGCATTCAGATTTGAAAGAAATGCTGTTAGCGACAGGCGAAGAGGAAATCATCGAGAATGCGCCGGAAGATTATTACTGGGGATGCGGAAAAGATGGCTCCGGCAAGAATAAATTAGGGCAAATCCTGATGTCCGTTAGAAAACAGTTGCGCCACGAATAGGTTGCGGCGCGCAAAAGTACTTTCCGTAATAAAATGTTCAACGCTCAAACTGAACAACCGTAACATCAATATCCGTTTGCAATGCCGATAATTCATCCAGCATCAAATCCAGCGCTTTCTGCTGATTGAAATTGCCCGAGCCGGCGCCAATGATCGGAAATGCCATTGAGCGAAAGCCGTGTTGTTTCGCCAACGCGACTGCGTTGCGCACGGAATGACGGATGGAATATTCGGAGGCGCGCCAAAAACCATTGATGCCCGCAACATGAATAATACCGCGAAAAGGCAGCTCGCCGGCAGAAGTTAAAACTGCTTCTCCCAATGGAATGGGGCCAAATTTAGCGACTTCATGAAACGGCTGTAAGCCGGCGCGGCGCTTAATCGCGCCAGAAACACCTTGCGGCAAAAGCAGCCACCACGGAATGATATTACGATTCCAGGCGTTGACGATGACGTCTACTTTTTGATCGAGCAGGTCGCCTTTGATGATTTTAGGGGTCATGATAATTTAAATTGAAATCAGATCCTACCTAAAAAGTACTTTTATACCCGCCAATCAAATCCGCATAATCGCAAAATGCTTTTAAGTAAGGATCGCGGCGGATTTGGTGTTCCACGAATTTCTCAAACTCAGCTTTGTCCTCTTTTGTTCCCAGGTTATAGACGGCGCCCAGAATGGCGCGCATGACTTTAGCGACGGATATTGCATTTTGTTCGCGGATCATTTCCGTGTCCTGCAATGCGGAAGAGATGTGTTTTAAATGGCGCAGAATGGCGCGCCGCGGCTCACCATCGGCAACACGAAGTTGGGATGTTTCGGTCATGATAGTTGGCGTCAGGGCTAATTTCACCGGCCCCTTTTGATCGAACGAGATATGCGCGATCAGCCCCTGGCGGCTTTCCGGAACGCGGCGTTGATAAGTCATGTCAAACCAAAAATTGCCCAGGCTATACATAATCATGCTATTACCGCAGGTTTCCAAACCCTGCAACACATGCGGATGATGGCCGCAAATCACGTCCGCGCCGTTCTGCGCCAATTCGCGGCAAAACTGCATGAATTCGAGACGCGGATAAAATTGGAATTCATAGCCTTCATGCAAAGTTAAAATGAGCACATCCACCTGCGGCCGCAGTTGCGCGATGTCCGCCAGAATCAGTTCTTTGCGCAATGGCGCGTTGCCGGCTTTATCGTTTTGCGCGGCATCCAATTCCGGTTGCGAATATCCCAGCAATCCAATTTTGATATTATTGCGTTCCACAATGAGCGGCTTGCGCGCTTCCTGCAAATTATTGCCGGCGCCAAAATGGGCGATGTTGTTTTGCGATAAAAATGAAAGCGTGTCGCGCAAACCATCCGCACCGCAATCCATGGTGTGATTGTTGGCGATGGCGAAAGCATCGAAACCCAGAGAAACCAATACATCCGCCAGTGCGGGATCGCTTTTCAAAACGCCGCGCTGCGGATCGAAAGGCGCTGTGGATAAAGGCGTTTCCAGATTGCCGATAACATAATCCGCCGCCAGCGCTTCGCGGATTCCGGCAATGGCATCCTGCGGATTTTCGCGCAGGCGTTCTTCGACTTCGCGGATGAGACAAATGTCTCCCGTGAAACTAAATGTGGTAGTATCGCCGGATGGCGGGCGCAGTTCTTGAGAGCCGTTTTCAAAAACGGCTTGTAATGGGGGAAGTGAGGACATGTAAAAGTGCTTTTGGGGATTATTAAATATCGAGTGGGGGCAGGCCTCCGTGCCTGCTCAAATAGAATTTATTCCTTATTGCCGTTTTAAAAATAAGGAGTCAGCAAAGCTGACATTTTATAAGCAGGCACGGAGGCCTGCCCCCACTCGATATCTTCTATATAAAATTTATTATTCTCGATTCGCTGCATCGTGATGATGCGCCAAGGAACGTTCGAAATAATCATCCAGCAATTCAATTTCAAACTCCGCCACCATTTCGTCAATACTCACCGTTTCGCTTTCGCTGGTGATGAGTACGCAACCCAATAAACCGGGATCGAAGATCGTGACATCGGGGCCATATTTCTTTTTCATCGCAGTGAATTTAGCGCCGTTGAAATCGATATGCGCCACTTTGCAATCCAGATTTATCGTATGCGTAATCGGCTGATAATAGTTCGTGCTGGTCGCTAATTTATGCCCGACTGGCGAATAAAATTCATTGGGCAATGTATCCACGCCCGTGCATCCCACAAAATGTGCACGGCAGGAATAAGCCCAATAAGCTTCCATCAAACCGCCGTGATACATGGACGGAAAGACGATGAGATCGGGATGCAATTCTTTGTATTTCAATCGCAGCTCATCGAAATTTAAATCGAAGCAAATGGCAAAACCCACCGTGCCGAAATCAGTTTTCACAATCGGCGTTTCCGCACCGCACAAAATGCCTTTGTTGATTTCGGTGACAACGGTGTGATTTTTATTGTATTGCCCAATCACTTCACCGCTGCGATCAATCATGACCGCCGCGTTGCGCCAGGTGCCATCGGACTTTTCCAGCGTGCTGGAATGCACGATGTAACACTTGTTTTCGCGCGCGATTTGCCGCAACTCATCCAGCATGCGCGTGCCCATCGCTTTGCGGAACGGCACCACCATTTCACCGGGCGTGCCCCAGTAGCGGTCGCAATTTTCCGGCAGGATGATCAAGTCCGGCTTGTCGGGCAACACGATATCAATCTGGCCTTTCCAGAATTGAATCATGTCTTCGACCAGGCCTTCATAATTGGTCTTTTCTTCGATGGGAAAACGTGGTGGCTGTTTTCCGAGGGAACTGATTTTTACGTTACGTGCCATTTGCTGTCTCTTTTAATTTAGATTTTTACAACTGTTATTTAGCAAAAGTACTTTTTACACGACGTCATTCTGAGCGGAGCGAGGAACGAGCGCAGTCGAAGAATCCCCCGAAGTTTTAACGTCGTTTCCGGTTTTGGGGATTCTTCGGTCGCCTACCGGCTCCCTCAGAATGACGTCGGCGCAAAAGTACTTTTAATCCAACCGGTACAAATTCACATCATCCACATACGTCTTTTGATTCCCCCGCCAATTGCCCAGCGGCACCACGGTCAGGGTGCGCACCACCAGGGTGATCTTTAACTTCGCTCCAGGCTCTTTGATTTCCGGCACAATGATCGGCGCGCGGATAGTGCTCCATTCTCCTGGAGTTAAATTTATCTTTTTTCCCGAAGTAATGTAAGGCGCGTTTTTGATTTCCTTGCCATCCGCATCCACCGCTTGAGCCTGTTGGATGACGTATGCCATCGGGCTGTTCTTGGGCTGATAGAGATGCGCTTCCAGATAATAATTCCCTGCCTGATAGGGGACAGTTTGCGAGATATGCGCGAATTGCAATACCTTCGTTCCGTCATGTCCGGAAGCCACCATCAGGCTGGATTTGCCGGAATGGACATTTTTTTCCTGAACTTGAATAGCCGCCGCCAAAGTACTTTTCTGTGCGTTATCGGCATCATTGAACTTGTATGTCACGGGGAAATTGAAGATGATTTGCCGCATATCCCAATGCGCCGTTCCCTCTTCAAACGAAGGATTGGCCAGCAATGGTTTTCCACCACCGGTGGCGGCGCTTAATATAATGCGCGCATTTTGTTGCACCACGGCGTTTTCATTTTTTGTCAATTGCTCCACTTTCGCCTTGACGGCAGCGCTCTTTTCAATCCACGGCAGCAAATTCCACAGCAGCGAATTGCCGAAACCCCAATCACCGTGCATCCAACGAATGCCTTTGGAGGTGGCGGCGCGCACCGCCATGTAATGATAGAACGGATCGTCTTTATAGGTGGGCAACTGATGGAAAAATTCCTGGCGCGCGTGCGAGGCGATGATTTCCTGCGCGGCTTGATCCGCCATTTGAAGTGCCTGCGCCTCAGTCTCAATCGGTTTGGTGGAATTTTGCTGCGCCTGAAACACCAGAATCGACGGCTTGTAATAGCGCCGCCACACATCGCGCAGTTTCTCCACACGCGCTTTGCGTTCGGGCGTGTCAGCCAATTTATACGCTTCGTCCAGCAATTGATCGGATTGCTCCACATACGATTGCGGCACGTCCGCCAGATATTCAGTGCTGGTAAATGGCAAATACGGCCCGGCCTGTGTCCACCATTTTGATTTCAAAATATCCTGCGTCCAGAACTTTTCCCAGATGGCATAATAGGCTTTTAATTTTGGCGCGGCGGCCGGGCCGGCAGCATGTTCATACCAGTCGTTTAAGAGATCATCGACATTCTGATTGGGATTCCACAACAGCTTGGCGAAGATCCAGCCTTTCGGCCCCTCGCCCCAATTGGGATACAATTCCGATGTATAAAATTTCACATGATGCGCCGCGCCCCAGCTCAGATATTGCTGCGCCAGATGCGGCCATTCGCGCGGGATGCAATAGGTCATACCGTAGATGTAATCATACCAACCCAGATGATTGGCGACGGCGGCCCAGTTCTCTGTATTTTTCTGATCGATTTCACGAATCTTCGGATCAATCCAGCGCATTCTACCCAGCGTCATGAACGGAATAATATGATCGTTGACGCCGATTTCCGGCTTGGGCGGATCGGTCAATTCATGATAAGCCAGCGTGCCGAGCCATTTATCGGGATACTGCAAAAGTACTTTTGACGCCACGGCATTGGCCCACAGATAATAATCATCGGAAACGTCTTCTTTGCCTTGCGAATTTTTCTTACCATTGCGCCGCGCCAGCGAGGCGGGCGAATGATCGAAAGTGCCGGAAGAATCGTTCATCGCCAGTGAATAACTTGTAGCGTCCGGATGTTCCTGAAAGTACTTTTCCACCTGCTTTGCGCCTTCATCCACGATATCCGGCGCGGAAAAATTAGGCTGCCAGTTCCAGGTGCCCTGTTTGGGAATATATCTTTTGCCGTTCAACATCGGATAAAATTCGGGATGCGTTTTGGCGTAATCTTTGGGAGGAAAGATATTCAGCAAATTATGTCCATGCGACTCGCGCCACACCGCGCGGTTGTGCCATGTCCACATGCCGTCTACATCAGATTTGGAAGAAGTGATGCCGCCCAAACGCCGCGATAGGTAGACCGGCTCCTGCACGATTTTAGCAGAAGATATATCCAACGTTGTGTGCTTTGGCACATCTTCGCCCATTTCACCGGGCATTAGCCAGCGCACGCCCAGATAGCGTTCCAAAAAATCATATACACCAAATTCGATACCGCGATCACCTCCGCCGGCGATGACAAAAGTACTTTTATCCAACCCTTGTAGAATAAATCCTTCCGGATCGAGCTTGGGAGAATCAGGCAAAGCCGCAGCGTTTTGCAATTGAATCGAAACCGCGGCATTTGATGCAGTATGAATCGGCAAAGTAGCCCCGGTGCTTTTGCGTATATAATTTTGCAGCGATTTGGCCGCATCCTGAACATCGGAACTGACATTTGCCGCGACAACAATATCCGCGTTGGACTGGCCGTTTTTGACGATGGTCATGGCGTGGCAAGCGGCGGAAGAAAGAAAGACGGTTGCTGCCAGTAAAAGTACTTTTAGGGATAGTTGTTTTTTCATATTTTTGCTCTTATTACAATGATGGACTACTAACTTTGAATGTGAAGTTTCCACCGCTGGGGGCGGTTGCGCCGCTATACAGGGAAGACATCGTTCCGTTGGGATTACCTTTGAGCCATTTAACATGACCATCGGCAAAGGCAAGGTTGATTCCATCAAGATGTAATGTCGCACCGTAAGCGTAAACGCCGCTACCGGTTGTGGTACTGATCACAGCGGGTTTATCCGTATGGGAGCTCGTGCAGACATTCCTTCCCCATGTGCCACATCCCGTTAGTCCTGACGCGGCGCTACCGCTTCCTCCATCCCCTAACAAAACAGTATTTGCAGGAGCATCTATTGCAGCCATACTTATTGCGGAATCCTTACCCGAAATTTGCGTGTTGAGCCAATAATCACTGTAACCCGCATTGCCAACAGTGGCACTCTCTCCCCAAATGGTTTGACTGGGGCAATTGAATACCTGCGTGCTTTTTACATAAGGCTGGAGTAACATGGCCCAACCCTGATCGCGTCCGGCGGCATTGATGCCATTAGGATTGTAACCTCCGCTGCTATCTCGATCTTCCCATTGTGGCATATACTTTTCGTCATAATCCTGCACATACATCATCGTTCCAAGAGCTATTTGTTTCACATTGCTCATACAACTCGCTCGCCGCGCATTCTCCCGCGCCCGCGCAAACACGGGAAACAGAATTGCTGCCAGGATTGATATAATGGCAATAACGACAAGAAGTTCTATTAATGTAAATCCTTTTGTGTAACTGTTTTTATACATCTCTTTCTCCTGGAAATTATTTTGCGGGCAATTATTCTTGCCGTCTGTATTTATTCTACCACCAAAACAGACGAATTAAACGTCCATTTTTATCATTGAGGTTTCATTTCGTACATATTTTATATTCACGGTGAACCGCTCATGGCGGATTGCCGGCGAAATTCACCCGGTGTGCACTGATAATGTTGCAAAAATAATCGGCGCAATTGCGAATAGCGCAATCCCACCATGGTGGCGATGATTTTTACCGGTACGTCGCTTTCGCGTAATAACGCAACTGCTTTGGCGAGACGATGTTTGGTCAGGTATTGATGAAACGTCTGATTTTGGGATTGTTGGAATTTGGCGAGAAACAATGTCCGCGAAATACACACATGATGCGCCAGCCAGGTGGAAGTCAGGGGTTTATCCAGATGCGCGTCAATATAGGAACAAGCTTCTTTGATGGGATCTCCTGCCTTGGCTGAAACACCGTCCTGCACATCTTCGTGCAAATGATGCAAAGGAAGGAACGCTTTGCCGACGGTCATTTCGCGTTTGAAAAGAAGAATGATACCGGTTAAAAAATGATGCATTATTTGCGCGTCATTATTACCCTGTGCCTCCTCATTCAAATTCATAAATTGCCGCACCAGCATGGCGTTTTCGACAAAGCAAGCTCCGTAATGCGGTCCTGATTCGTGAAGGTCGTAGTGCGAATGACAAATCCAGCAATCCATCCGGTTTCCTTCGCTGGGCCTTATCCATAACAAATCGCATTGGGCCTGTGGATTGTCTGTTGGAATATGCGTTGCTGTAGAGCGTGGGATATCTTGTGGCAGTAAAATGAAATCGCCCACCTGACATTGCAATTGATAGTCGGCAATGCCGATGTGTGCCTGGCCGCGCAGTACATAAATGAGGCTGGCTTGCCGAGTCGCTTCATAATGATCATCCGGCCAGAATGCCACCAGGATGCGTCGTGACCCACGGGCTGGCACGCGCCGTCCGAGTTTTTTTCCTTTCGCTATTTTGACATGCGCTGGCCAGTGCAACCGCGTTAATTGCTGTCGCGTGGCTGCTGCCACGATTAGTTGCAGCGAATCTTCGCGCGCGATGTGACGTTGAATGTGTGTGAGTGCCTCAAAGATGGGCTTAGTGTAAGGCCGCAGTTCCGGCGTGTTGTGGCGCATGGAATGATTGTATCAAATGGAGGTTGGAGAGGATGCGCCTAAAAGTACTTTGATGCGCATTCTTAAAATGCGGCTCGGGCTTTAAGTTCCAGATAGCGATTTACCGTTGCCAGCGCCAGTTGCGCGGAGGCTACATCCAACACGCCAACGCCTTGCTGGCGGAGCTTTTCCAGTGCCTGGCGGCGGCCAGTTAGCATGCGAACCGCCATCGACTTTTGATAGAGATCGGGAATATCCGCCGGAGAGGCGTTGGCCATTTCGATGACGTCCTGATTGTTAATCGTGATGCACAGCGGATTGTGGCGGCGGCGCAGCGCGGCGCTGGCGGCAAGTAGTTCCGATGAGGTTTCGGGATCAACGATGTCGGTGAATGTCACCACTAGCGCGCGCCGCAATTTGCGCGACAATAGATGTTCATAGGCGGATCTGTAATCCGGCTCCACCAGCGAAGGCTGCAACTGATAGAGTGTTTCGATGATCAGGTTATTTTGCGTGGTGCCTTTGCGCGGCGGGATAAATTGCACCACTTTATCGGAGAAAAGCAATAACCCCACGGCGTCGCCCATGGAAACGGCCACATGCGCTAACAAAACGCTGGCGTTGATGGTCCAATCGAGCTTACTCATGGCGATGGGATAGGCGAGGGCATCTTGATGGCGCACGCGCGATAATGCCGTCATCATGCGGCCGCAATCGAGAGCGATGAGCACCGTTTGATCGCGCTCGATCTGATAATTATTGGCGATTAATTTCCCCTGGCGGGCCGTTGCTTTCCAGTTGATATTGCGGAATTCATCGTCGGAGGTGTAATCGCGCAAGCTTTCGAACTCGGTGCCCTGGCCGCGCATTTTTAAAAGATGCAATCCCAGATCGCGCAGGCGTCCCTGATGCAGTCGCAACTCAAATTGCCGCACCGCGCTGGTATCGGGATAGACGCGCACCGACTGCGATGCCGCCTGGCGGAATTGCCGTTGCCATAAATTCCAGGGCGAGGGATAGCGGATGCTGATATCGCCAAAATTGTAATCGCCGCGACGCGAAGGAGTGATCCAATAACGGGTGTTGGCCACCCGGCCCGGCGCCAGCGAGAGAGTGAGATGCGGCACCACCGGCGCAGTGGTGGAAGAATCGGTTTCTAAAACGGGATCAATGGCTCTTTTGCCCAGATGCACCAGGCACTCGGGCGGCGCTTCGTCGCGGATGTTAAGGGTAAAAGTACTTTTGCCCTTATTGTCGCGCCGCCGCTGGCGCACCTGCAAGTGCACCAGATTGGGCGTGCCCAGATTCATGCGTTCATCCAACTGGCGTGTGGCCTCAAAATCATCTGGCCGGGCCGATTGCCACCAGTCAAAGGCGGCGGCCAGTGCCACCGCCAGGAAGTAAAGCGGCGCCACGTAATAATAGTTTTTTTCCACCGCTGCGGCAATCCAAAAGACAGCCCCCAAAGCCACCAGGGCGGCCAGACGCGGAGTTGGTATCATGGGCGGGAAGTTTAACCGACTGCGGATTGAAAGTGTGTGAAAGTACTTTTTTGAACCCGAATTATTCATAATCAAGCTAATGCAACATATTAGAGAGTAGTGGGGGCAGGCCTCCGTGCCTGCTTAAACAAGAATCATTCCTTATTGCCATTTACAATAGAGATCCGGCAAATTATGAGCGGGCACGGAGGCCTGCCCCCACTGGGTTTTGTTGACTATAATAGCTGTGAATTATTGAGGCTCAAGGGGAACTTACGAATCCTACATTCAGTGTCCAGCCCTGAAAAAGTACTTTTTCCCCGCGGCATAGTTAAAAAAGATGTTTCAAAAATGAAAGTACGTGGTATAATAATCTGTCACACGATAGATGGATTGTGTTATATGAAAGAAGTGTTACTAACTGAAGGCGGGACAGCTCCCAAATATGTGCAGCTTTATGAGCAGCTGCATGAGCAAATCAGGCGAGGGGAGCTCAAGCCGGGCGATCGTCTGCCATCCTTCAGCGCTTTGCGCGCGCAATACGGCGCCATGCCCGCGACGGTGGAGCGCACTTATGCGCGTTTGGAGAAAGAGAATCTTATCGAGCGCCAGCCGCGCCGTGGCATTTTCGTAGCGCAGCCCAAAAGTACTTTTCATGCGACGCTGGGTATCGCCGGCAGCCCGGCTTTTCGGGAGCAACGCGAATTTAGTTTTATCCATTTAAATCAAGGTATTCAAAAAGCGGTGACGGAATTTGGCCAGCGTTTAATCACGCTGGAAACCAATAACGGCTGGGAAAAAGATTCGTTCGAAGGTGTGGATGGCATTTTGCTGAGCGGTCATCCGCCCAAAACCAACCGGCGCATTGTGCAGTTGAAACCGCCGCACATGCCTTGCGTGACGATGTTTAATGTGGCCGCCGGCATGACCAGCGTGGTGGCGGATGATTATGGCGCGGCTAAAATGGGAGTGGAATATCTGGTGAAACACGGCCATTCGCGCATTGCCTGCCTGCTGGAGGATACCGGGGATTCAACGCAAATTATGCGCGACCGTTTTGCCGGTTATCAGGATGCCATGCAGCAAGCCGGCATTGATGCACCGCCGCAATGGGGGCGCATGGTGGATGGCAGTCTGGTATTGCGCGGACGGCAGTCACATTTGGAATGGGGCCGCGAGCAAATGCAAATCTGGTTGAAAGAAGGTTTTCGCCGCATGCGCTGCACGGCCATCCTGGCGCAAAATGATCACGTCGCCATTGGCGTTATGCAAATTCTGCACGAAGCTGACATCAAGGTGCCCGGCGAAATTAGCGTGCTGGGATTCGACGGCACCGAGCTCTGTGATCACGCCACGCCACGCCTCACCTCCATGCAAATGCCGCTGGAGCAAATGGGATTCAAAGCAGTGGAAACGCTGGTGGATCAAATTCAAAAAGGCCACGGTGAAGAACAGATTGTGGTATTGCCCGCCAGATTGCGCGAAGGCGATTCGGTGAGGACGTTATAAAAGTACTTTGGGAGAACAAGATGCAAAAGGTGAATGGAGTAGTGGATCGTGAAAGAAAAGGAAATAACGTGAGATCACAGGGCTTCACATTAATTGAGTTACTTGTGGTCATCTCGATTATAGCTGTGCTCGCATCGATCCTATTTCCGGTGTTTGCCAGGGCGCGCGAAAATGCACGGCGCACTTCCTGCATGAGTAATGTCAAGCAAATGGCGCTGGCGTTTATGCAATATACGCAGGATTATGATGAGCGTTTGCCCACCTATCAACGATGTGCAACGCAGCAACCGGCGGGCGGCATTCGCGGTTGGAATAATTCTGTTGCATGTCCAGGCCAGGCGGCGCATCCCTGGAATAATCAAATTCAACCTTATATCAAAAGCACGCAAATATTTAATTGCCCCAGTGCATCCTATGGAACCGGCGATGGCGAGTCGCAGGAATACACCGGCACCGCGTCCGAATATTTGAGTTATGGCTATAATCGCTACGTGGCGTTTGGATATTTGGTTGCGTCCGGGAATCCTGCGGTGGATATTACTAAACCGGGGCTTTCGCTGGCGTCGATCCCGCAGCCAACTGTCACGCCGCTGGTGGTAGATTCCAGCTATTATTTATCAAATCCCAACCATCAGTGTCTCCCCAAGAATCGGTCGACCTATTCCTGGTGCACCGAAGCAGTCACAGATGGTTCCGATCCTCCAGCTCCGCGCCATCTCGAAACATTTAATATTGCTTTTGCCGATGGACATGTTAAAACCGGAAGGCTTAATGACTGGGTATCAAATAACCGCGGCACGGTGTGCAGCGATCCGGTGTATCAAAAATGGAATCCGTATTGTCAGGAATAAAAGTACTTTATGCAGAAAGGAAAATTAAAAATGAAAACACATTTTAAAAAGGCTGTATTGATACTATTGTCAATAGCGTTGTTCAGTATTGCATCTCATGCGGATGTTCTGACCGGCCATGCCCATTGGTGGCGGAGTGGTTCTATTGGGCGCGGGTGGAATATCAAAGACAATTACAAAGTGATCGGTAACACAGTATTAAAAAATGAAAAGGATATTTCGCATTTAACGCTTTATTTAAGCGCTGCTAAATATGATCTCAAACAACCGATGCGCCTGGAAATCCGTTCGGCTGCGCCATCGGTTAATATCAAAATCTATGACATCAAAGATAATGTGATTCCTTTTAAACTGGAAAAAGGCGGCGCCACCGTGGAAGTTTCGGCGGGCGAATTGGAGTTTCATAAATTCGAGGGAGAAGGCGTGCAGATCGATGCAAATACATCACCGGCGCGTATCGAATTAGAAACGCCTGTTGCCACGCCGCTTTCAGAAGTGGACTTATATTACGCGCTGGCCGGTTCCAGCGATCATGTGGATATTGCGCCTTTGACCGCATCTCCGAAAATCCAACCGGTTTCCATTACGCCTGAAGTCCGTCAAACGGCAGATGGTTTCACCTTGAAAAGTACTTTTATCAGCGCAGAATTTTCCACCGCTCAAGGTCTGCAATTAAAATCGCTGCGCGATGAATATGCCGGAAAGAATATCCTGATCGATCCCGCGCAAACGCATCTTTTTCTGACAGAAATTAACGGCAAGCGGTTTGGAGCAGAGCAGTGGCAGGTGCAAAAAGTACTTTTCCCGGCGAAAGATACCGTGCAGGTAAATTTAGCTTTATCGCAATATCATCTAACAGCTCAATTCACAATTAGCCTGGCGGAGCATGGATTAAAACTCGGATTGCAACTGCAAAATGCTGGAACTGCGGAACAAACCTGGAAAACCGTCTTTCCCCAAATCGGCGGTTTAGCTATTTCCGATCAACCGGAAGACGACTATTATTTATATCCGATGTATGGCGGATTGGTGCAGAAGATCAATGCTAATCTGCGTCTTTATTATGGTGCGGGCAATGAAGCGTTGTGGCAGATGATGGATATTTTTTCTCCTTCCTTCGGCACGGGAATTTCGCTGCGTAGTTTGGATAAAGACGGAATTTTAAAAGGCATGGCGTTTCGCAAAGGCGCAACTACTCCCTCTTATGGAACCATGATTTCCACCTTTTTAAAACAACGCACTTCGCCCGATTATTTGTGGGATAATAGCCTGTCTGCTGGCAACGGATCGAGCATGGGATTTGAATATTCCACGTATTCCCGCGCGCCCGAAAAATCGGTGACATATCCTGATGCGATGATTGAAATGCATCCCGGTGATTGGCACAACGCCATGCGCACTTATGCGGATTGGGCGCACAAGGCCTGGCAATGGCGGCCGCTGCATACGAAATTAGATGACGTTTGGCGCATCGAATATCTCACTATTAAGCCGATGAACGTCAATTCCAAATTGTTGTTTTCCAACGGGAAATGGTATGACAATTTCGCCAGAGATAATTCCGACATGGGCGAATGGGACGCCTGGTGGAAATGGGGTAACAAAGGGCCGTTTGGCATTTCGCTGGAAAATGCGCGCAAGGAAGGCGGCGACACGGCTTATAGCCGTTTGCGCTATCGCATCATTCCCGATCCGGTTACTGGTAAGCCGGTATATATCCAGAATTTCGGTGAGACCAATCGTTACAGCGAAAGTATGGGCGGTTTGCCGGCGCTGAAATCGGCCATTGAAAAATCGCAACAAGAGGGAACTTTGGTGCAGCTTTACACCGCGCCGATGCTGGCTGATACCAATACCAGCATGGGGCAATTCGGCCCGAAATATGGCGTGGTGAATCCCAACTTTCCCGCCTTAGCTCCCGGCGATATGCCGCCTGCGCCGCGCGATGGACATGTGATTCAATATTATTCGTATCGCATGGATGTGAATAATGAAGAATTTATTGATATGGTCGCCAAAAATATGGCGCGTCTGGTGAAAGACACTGGTGCGGATGCGATCCGTTTGGATGAATTGGGCTTTGGCGGATTCGCGGATTATAGCACGCAACATTCGCATTTATATGGTGATCCCGGCCAACATTGGGCGATGCGCGCCATGGCCGAATTGGCCAAACGCGTGCACGCCGCAGCCAGCGCGGTGAAACCGGATTTTGTCTTAACCGCGGAATATCCCGGCGCGGATATTCAAGCTGCGAATCTGGACGGCGCGCTAATTTCGGAAAACCGCCGTTACACATTTCCCGGATTGCGTCCGCTGCCGGTGGATATTTTCCGTTTTTATTTTCCGGAAATTAAGCTGTATGAATATCGGCCAAACGCCAAAAACGATGGTCCCAAAGTGGCTTTTTGGAATGCGGTGGGGACGTTTTTGGATTCGTATCCCGATGAGTATTATCGCGTGCTCAAAGAAAACGGCGATGCCTTTCGTTCCGCGGATGCCGAGCCTTTGATTCCCACGCAGGCAAAAGAAGTGTATGCCAATCGTTTTGCCACAAACAGCAAGCAAATCACCCTGTTCTATAATGCCAGCGGAAAGGTGAGCGATGCGCCATTAATGAAAGCCGATGCTGGGGCAAATATGCATTATTTCGATCTATTAAATGGCGAGGAATTGCCGGCGGAAAATGGCATGATTAAACTGAAAATGCAACCCGATGATGTAGCGGCGGTGGCGCGTTTGCCGCGTTCGTTGAAGATCGGCCACGCGTATGGAGGCTGGACGATTACGATGACCAATAACGTTCCCAATGCCAGCGTTGCGTTGTGTGATGATAAAGGCGTGATTTTTGAACAGAAGAATTTCGTGAATGGCAAAGCTTATTTGGATGCCTATGGAACGACCATCAAATACATCAAACTTTTCAGCGGTAAATATCTGGTGGATGCGATGACGTTGCGGTAAAAGTACTTTTGTTTGGCTACAGTCATTCCGGCGAAGGCGGGTATCCAGTTGCTGCACAATTCGATAAAAGTATTTTTCCCTTCGGCTCCGCTCAGGGAACGGTCGCTGAGCGGAGCCGAAGCGCTGGATTCCCGCCTTCGCGGGAATGACGGCATTTTTACACACCTTGCCACGTTGAAGGCAAAAACAATTCCGCGTACATCTGCGAAGCGAAACGATCCGTCATTCCCGGCACAAAATCACAAACCCGCCGCGCCAGTTGTTGTTGCGAAAGTACTTTTTGTTCCTCCGGCGAAACGGCATATTCGCCGCGCATGGCGGCGGGATTTTCCATGAGATATTCAAATAACGATTTCACCACCAGCCGCACTTTGGTGGATTCGTCCACTTTGGGATGCAGGTAGACATTCTTGAACATCCAGTTTTTGAGGGTGTCCGTGGCTTCGCGCACTTCGTCCGACATGACGATATTTTCCGCCACTTCGCGCTGGCCGTCCCTTTCAATGCTGCTGGCGTTCACGATGGAATTGACCATCGTGGTGATGCGCGCCGAATGCGTCGCGCCGAGAACCGCCACGCATTCTTGCGGCAAATCCTGCGCGGTAATCAGCCCGGCGCGGATGGCGTCATCGATGTCATGATTCACGTACGCTACGCGGTCGCAGATGCGGATGACCTGGCCTTCCAGTGTTGCCGGCAAGTCGCCTTCGCCCAGATTTTTCTTGCCTTTGGAATGATGCAAAATACCGTCGCGCACTTCCCATGTCAGATTCAGCCCTTCGCCGCTCCGCTCCAGCACATCTACGATGCGCAGCGATTGTTCGTAATGCCGAAACCAGGCATCGGGATCAAACTCGCGATAGGCTTCATCCAGCGCATATTCGCCGGCGTGGCCAAAGGGCGCGTGGCCCAGATCGTGGCCGTATCCAATCGCTTCGGTGAGATCTTCATTGAGCCGCAACGCCCGCGCCACAGTGCGCGAAATCTGCGTCACTTCCAGCGTGTGCGTCAGCCGCGTGCGATAATGATCGCGTCCCGGCGACACGAAAACCTGCGTCTTGTGCTTCAATCTGCGGAATGCTTTGGTGTGAAGAATGCGGTCACGGTCGCGCTGCCATTCGGTGCGTAAGGGATCTTTGGGAAGCGGCTTTTCGCGACCTTTTGAATTGGCGGATTTTGCAGCACGCGGATCGAGAAATTGTTCCTCGCGCGTTTCCAGCATGGTGCGGATGGTTTCGCTCATGTGGGTTAGTTTAGCGAAAGGGAAGATTAAAAGTACTTTTATCACGTGCCAAAGTACTTTTGCTTAAGCAGCCTGAACCACTTTTTCCTTTAGCCATTCATTCACGAGATGCTGGGTCAAGTTGGGAATTCATCAAACTGCGGCAAGTCATCAGCGATCTCAAACCAGGGCGCTTTATCGCTGACAAATATGTGTGTCGTCGGGCGAATCGTTGGAGCATCGACAAGCGTTCCCAGTGTGACATGTGCAAACGCACCATCGCGAACGATTGAATATAAAAGTGATCCGCATTTTTTGCAATGCACATCGTGATTGGCGCTTTCGTCACCAAAAAGGAGAACCTGATCTTCACCTTGCGTGATTGTTAGTTTTTCTTTTTCAATGCCAGCGAATGGTTTGAAGGCAGCGCCGGTAGCTCTGCGGCAATTGGAACAATGACAATTTAGCGCGTAATCGAATTCATCGCTGACAGAATAACTGATTGCGCCACAAAGACATTTTCCGAGGAGAGTTTTGTGTGTATCGGTTTTACTTGGCTTTAGCATGCGAATTTAATTTAGGATAGATAAAAGGACTTTTGGAGTGCGGCGGCTTGCCGCCGCTTTTGCGGTTATTCTGAAAAAAGCGTGGAAGCTCTTGCACTCCAAATTATTCTTCCCATTCCAGCGAATCGGAAACAATAATCACCTTATTTTCAAAATCCCGTTTTACAACATATTCCGGCACGGCGGGGATCATGACTTGCGGCGTGCAATAAATATCGTGCGCGGGCGTTTCGAGGATTTCTTCCACTTTGCCTAATTCGCGGCCGCTTTCGGTTTGCACTTTCATGCCAAGAATTTGATCGGCGTAGAATTCGCCTTCGCGCAATGGCGGGCGCATCGATACGTGAACGAAGAGTTCGGCGCCTTTTAATGCCACGGCTTTTTCATTGCTGAGGCCGCAATCCAGCACCATGTGTTTGCCCTGGCGGCGCGATAAAAGTACTTTTAGGAGATGGCGCTGGCCGTCTTTGGCGGCGCACAAAACAGCTCCCGCCGCAAACCGGCCGGGAGCATCGGAGTAGGGGATGATACGAAGCGAAGCGCGATCCCAATGTCCGGTCACGCGCCCCACTAAAACATCCCAGGTTTCTAATTGTTGGAATAAATCGGGATCTGGCAATTGATTATTCGGAGGCATCTTCCGCTGCCGTATCATCAGAAGCCGGAAGGTCTTCGCCGTTTTGCAGCGAATCGTCGGTGATGATTTCCACCATCACGTGCACGCCGGTTTTGGTGGCAGCCGCCTTGACGACATGGCGCAAGGCATTGGCCACGCGGCCGTCTTTGCCGATAACGCGTCCCACGTCATCGGCATGCACACGCACGCCGTAAACGGTGCCGACTTCGTCGAAATATTCTTCCACCTCGACTTCTTCGGGATGGGCGACCAGCCCCTGCGCCAAAAAACCCACCAATTCGAGCAAGCGTGTATCGTCCTGCTCCGAAAGGGTGTTTTCCGATTGCGTTGTTTCGCTCATGGGAACCTTTACGCTGCGGGTGTTAATTTTCCGTTTTCGTCCACGATGCCTTTCTGCTTCAGCAGATCGCGAACGGTGTCGCTGGGCTGCACGCCTTTGGCCAGCCAGCCGCGCACTTTCTCTTCGTTGACCTCAATGACCGCAGGATTGCGGGTGGGCAGATAGTGCCCGACGGTTTCAATGAACGCGCCATCGCGCGGACTTTTCTGATCGGCCACAACCAATCGGTAAGCCGGATTGTTTTTAGCGCCGGTGCGGCGCAAACGCATACGAACCATGTGACTCCTTAAACTACAAACTATAAAAGTACTTTTACCAGATGTTTCCGAGCCCATCCGGTGCAAGTGCAATTTTCATCGATGAGTTCCCATTGTGTGGGAATGACGCCTGGCAATGCGTACAAAAGTACTTTTACATCACCTGAAATAATGCGCCTCCCAGTATATCACAGCCGGGAACGACCAGCAGAAAATGTCAGACAAGTCTACCGCATCAGGCGCATTGGGTTAATACCCCGCGGCGCTTTTATTTTACCTAATTTCTTCCCCATCTTGCCGCCTGCCATTTGCGACATCTGTTTCATCATGCGCTGCATGTCGCGAAATTGCCCCAGCAGGCGGTTCACGTGTTGCACCGATGTGCCCGATCCGCCCGCGATACGGCGTTTGCGGCTGCCGTTGATGATTTCCGGACGCTGGCGTTCTTGGGGCGTCATGGACAAAATGATCGCTTCCACCTGTTTCATTTGTCCTTCATCCACATTCAGCCCGCCCTTGCCCTGCATGGCTTTTTCCATGCCTGGAACCATGCCCAGCAAATTCTCCAGCGGGCCCATTTTTTTGATCTCCTGCATTTGATGCAGAAAATCTTCCAGATCAAAACGGCCCTCGCGCAGCTTTTCTTCCATCGCTTGCGCCTCTTTGGTATCGAAATTTGTCTGGGCTTTTTCGATCAGCGATAGCACATCGCCCATTCCCAAAATGCGCCCGGCCATGCGGTCGGGATGGAAGACTTCCAGCGCGTCCAGTTTTTCGCCCAGGCCCACAAATTTGACCGGAACGCCGGTGACTTGCCGCACCGATAAAATGGCGCCGCCGCGTGCGTCGCCGTCCAGCTTGGAGAGGATGATACCGGTGAGCGGCAGGGTTTCATGAAACGCTTTGGCGGCGTTCACGGCGTCCTGGCCGGTCATGGCGTCCAGCGATAAAAGTACTTCCTGCGGCGCAATGGCATCGCTGATGGCGCGTACTTCGGTCATCATGGCTTCGTCCACGTGCAACCGGCCGGCGGTGTCCACAATGACGACATCGCAGCCGATGGACTTGGCGTGCGCGATACTTTCTTTCGCGGTTTGCGGCGGAGACGCGGTTCCCTTTTCAAAAACCGGCACGCCGACTTGTTCACCAACGGTTTGCAATTGCAAAATAGCGCCGGGGCGATAAATATCACATGCCACCAAAAGTGGTTTTTTGCCTTCGCGTTTCAGCAACCCGGCCAGCTTGGCGGCGGAGGTAGTTTTTCCTGTTCCCTGCAATCCGGCCAGCAAAATCACTGTGGGCGGATTGGAGGCAAACTGAATTTTCTGCGCTTCGCCACCCAGCAAATCAGTTAGTTTGTCGCGAACGATGGCGATGACCTGCTGATCCGGCGTTAGGCTTTCCAGCACATTGGCGCCGATGGCGTCTTCGCGGATGGAAGCCACGAATTGCTTGACGACACGAAAGTTGACATCCGCTTCCAGCAGCGCCAGACGCACTTCACGCAAAGCCAGATCAATATCTGCTTCAGTGATGCGCCCCTTGCCGCGCAGGCGGGCAAAAGTTTGATTCAGTTTTTTGGAAAGTCCAGAAAGCATAAGACGGATGGTAGATTATATCAGAGAAGAGGTTTGAGGTCCCGGGTGCGGGGTTCCAGGTATGGGAGAAAAAGTACTTTTTCTCCCACCGTTCACCCGGCCGTTATCCAAACATCGTCGCCGTGAATTCCCGCGCGTCAAATTCACAGATATCGTCAATTTGTTCACCGACCCCCAGCAGTTTGACGGGAAGATTGGTTTCGTTACTGATGGTGAGGATGATGCCGCCTTTGGCGGTACCGTCCCATTTGGTGAGGATGATGCCGGAAAGCGGCGCCACTTCGGCAAATGCCTGCGCCTGCACCAGACCGTTCTGGCCGGTGGTGGCGTCCAGCACTAATAAGGTTTCCTGCGCCGGCGCTCCGGTTTCTTTTTCCACCACGCGGTTGATTTTGGCCAGCTCGTTCATCAAATTGGCTTTGTTGTGTAAGCGGCCCGCGGTGTCCACCAGGACGATATCGTTGCCGCGCTTGCGGGCGGAATTGATGGCATCGTAAACCACCGCCGCCGGATCAGCGCCGGCCTGTTGCGATAGCACGGGACAATTGGTGCGGTTGCCCCATTCCTGCAATTGTTCGATGGCGGCGGCGCGAAAAGTGTCCGCAGCGGCGAGCAGGGGATTTTTGCCCTGACTTTTTAACGTGTGGGCCACTTTGCCGATGCTGGTGGTTTTGCCTACGCCATTGACACCCACAAATAACCAGACGGTGATACCGCTTTCGGCGAAGTGTAATTGAGTCGCTTGGTCGCCGATCATTTCGATGACGGCGCCTTCGAGAAAACCGGTCGCTTCGGCGGGAGTTTTGATTTGCCGCTTATTCGCGGCATGCCGCAAATCTTCCACCATATCCAGGGCGATAGATGCGGAAACATCGCTGAGAATTAATTGTTCTTCCAATTCTTCAAATACATCTTCATCTAATTTGGCGGCGCCCACCAGCGCCGTGACTTTTTTGAATAGGTTCTTTAACATGAATGAAAATCTTGTGGTAAGTTATTGCCGGTTCACTTGATATTCGAAGAATGAAAAATTCAAACTTCACGCAACCTGAAGCGGCGTTTATCAGTCTATACTGCAACAATTGCCAACGCTACTTTAAATGATAAGTCGTGCCGGTATTGAAAAATGTAGGTTGTGTTTCCCATTCATGGAATTTAATAGAGAAAAAAAAGGCAGTTATGCGCTGGCCGTTTTGTGTGGCGTGTGCTGGTGTATCTTGATCGCGGGGGTGTGTGCGCAAAAGTACTTTTTAGCGGCTACTGCACTGGTATTAATTAGTTGCGGCGGTCTGCTGGCGTGTGTCCTGTTTAGACCGGGTTTCTTGAGAAGTGTGCGTAATAACTCCGGTTGGTATTATCTGGGATTTGCCCTGGCATGTATTTCGTTGCGCGAAATAATCAATGCTGTTCATGGTGGAGTGGCGTTATTTACCTCGCCGCTACTTATTATTCTGTCGCTGTGCACAAAGATTGCATTTGCCGGCGGATTGATTTTATTGTGCTGGGCAATGCATCGCCGCAATGCCATTCGCGCGCTGATTGATAGCCTCATCGTTGCACTCGCTTTGCTGGTGTTGATGTGGAGCTTGCATTTACATCCAGTAGTGCAGAATGAATTGGTGCGTAATGGTGGTTTATTGACGACATTCACCGAAGCATTACTTTTTTGTAACAGTCTGGCAGGAGTTTTTACGCTGGTGGCAGCGTGTTTTTATCTCATCGTGTCCCAGCTCAATTGGCGCCATCACAGTTCCGCTCCATGGATATTATTGGGATATATGAGCCTGGTGGTGGTGCACTTGATCCGCGTCTATTCGGTAGGAGCGTTTTTGAGACACGATCAAGTAGCATTGCCACTTGTCTTATTGTGTGGATTTTCGATGATCGCCATTACCTGTATATTGATTGGCGCACTGCGATATAAACCGGTGCCGCTATCGCCGGAATTAATCTCCGATTATAGCCAGTCGGGTTTACGCCAGCGCTGGGTAGTGCTGTGGTTTCCTTATAGTTCCGCCCTGGGAGTAGGGCTGTCTCTCGCCATGCTGGAAGCGCGTGCCGGTGTTCCCGCGACGGCGGATTTATTGCCTGTGGTGATATTAATGATTGCCGTAGTAGCGCGGCAATTATTGACGATGCGCGATAATTTTCAATTGTCCGGCCGCCTGCGCGAGGCCAATGCCAATCTCGAACAGAACGTCATGGAGCGCACCCAGCATCTGGCCACGTTGCACAGCATTACTTCGACATTAAATACTTCCCTGGATCGCCGTTCGGTGTTAAAGATAGCGCTGGAACAGACCATGGATGTGACGAATGCGGATGTAGGAGCCATCTGGTTGCAACCGCAAGTCAGTCTCTTTCAGACGAATAAATTAGCCGCCGGACACGATTGGAAATTAGCCTATGCCAAAGGTTTTTCCAGTCCGGCTCATGAACAGGCTTTATGCAATTTAACCATCGATGTGGTGGGAGAGGGCAGTGAAAAACCGGGCAGCTCGCAGCGGCGATTTGAACATGTGTTTGGCTTCTCTCCCCATAACGGCAAATTATTGATTGTGCCCATCCGCAGTGGTGGAATACTTCTGGGCGCGCAGGCGCTCATTCGTAAATCCGAACAATTTGACTATGAAACGCGCGCGCTGGTGGAAAGCGTAGCCCTGGAAGTGGGCACCTCCTTGCAAAATGCTTATCTATATCAGGATGCCCGGCAACGCGCGGATCGCGATGGCGTCACTGGTCTTTATAATCACCGTGCCATTCAGGAAGCGCTGGCGGCTCTGTTGCGCAATTCCCGCAAAACAGGAACGCCCTTTTCCGTGTTGATGATGGATATGGATGATTTCAAATATTTCAATGATACCTACGGACATCCTGTGGGCGATGAAGTGTTGCGCACCGTGGGCGCGCAATTAAAAAAGATCTGCGGCACTGGAAACCTCATTGGCCGTTATGGCGGCGACGAATTTATTATTCTGCTGCCCGGCCAGGACAATCAGCAAACCTACAAAACGCACCAGACTTTACTTACCACGTTGGAGAAAGAGCATTTTGAAGTAGCGCCCGGTGTGCGTATTCCCATTAGTCTTTCCTATGGCTGGGCTTCCTTTCCTGAAGACGGGCAAAACGCGCTGGAATTAATCACCATCGCCGATGCCAATTTATACCGGTATAAAGAACGCGGTGGGTATGAGGATGGCGCCAACCCTAAACGCCGGGCCGTGGCTTCCGGAGCTTCGACGACTTTTGGTGTGTTGGATGCGTTAATTACGGCAATTGATAATAAGGATCATTATACCCGCAAACATTCTGATGAAGTCGCGCATTATGCGTTACTGATCGCGCAGGAATTGGGATATTCCGCGGAGTCGTTGCGCGCCGTGCGCATCAGTGCCCTGTTGCATGATGTGGGGAAAATCGCGGTGCCCGATGATATCCTGCGCCATCCCGGCAAACTTAGCAAAGAAGACTGGGACATTATGAAACAACATCCCAGCTTCGGCGCCATGATTGTGAAGGATTTGCCCTATCTCGAAGACGTGGTCAGTGGCATTCGTTCCCATCATGAGCGATGGGACGGCAACGGGTACCCCGACGCATTAGCAGGTAGTCAAATTCCTGTTATGGGACGTTTGCTGGCGGTGCCCGATACCTATTCGGCGCTAACGACCAATCGCCCTTATCGCAAAGGTTTGTCGCCGGAAGAAGCGCTCTTTGAAATATCACGTTCCATTCACACCCAGTTCGACCCGCAAATTGCCCAGGTATTTATCCGGATTATGGAGCAGGAACTGCATCCCGAAAACGCGGCCCCGCCAACTTTGGCTGAAACCCCGGAACTGGCATCCGGGATCTAAAAGGGATGTATGGATAAAAGTACTTTTATCCGGCTAATCTCTATGCCGCATCTTTTGTATACTCTCTTCGATATTTATTTACGCCGTCTTTTGACGGCAGGCTCGCATTGCTCGTCAGTTTGTATTTCTTGAAAAAAGTACTTTTATGACTCGTGGCAGACCGAGTCACCTACAGGTACTTTAAACATGACAACTCATCACTCCGGCGCTGCGCGCGCCCCCCGTTTCGCTGATCTGCAACTGCATTCCGATTTACTTGGAGTCCTCCAAAAAAACAACTTCGTCACACCAACAGCCATTCAGCATAATGCCATTCCGGTGGCGCTCAAGCGCGAAGATATTATTGGAATCGCGCAAACCGGAACCGGCAAAACGCTGGCCTTTGGCTTGCCGATTTTGCATCGATTGTTGCAGTCTCCGGCGCACAAACGGTTTCGCAGCCTGATCATTTTGCCGACGCGCGAACTGGCTATTCAAGTGGACGACACCTTGCGGAAACTGGGCGCACCGTTTGGGTTGCGCAGCGCAGTGTTAATCGGCGGCGAGCCGATTCGCCGCCAGCAGCAGGCATTGCGGCTTAATCCGCAGATCATCGTGGCGACGCCGGGCCGTCTCATCGATCATCTCAATACGCGTAGCGTGGATTTGCGTCTGGTTGATACGCTGGTTTTGGACGAAGCCGATCGCATGCTGGATATGGGATTTGCACCGCAGATTAAAGAAGTGTTGCGCAGCGTTCCCACCGACCGGCAAACTATGTTGTTTTCGGCCACCATGCCATCGGAAATTGTGCAAATTGCACGCGCCTATATGAAGCAACCCACGCGCGTGGAAATAGCCCGGCCCGGTAGCACTGCCAAAGACATCAGCCAGGAACTCTTCATTTTGCCGCAGGAAGAAAAGAATGAATTGCTGGCAAAAGTACTTTTGGAATACCAGGGCACCGTGCTCATTTTTGCCAGAACGCGTTCGCGCGCCGGGCGTGTGGCGCGGTTTGCCAAAAAGCAAGACCACAGCGCCGCCGAAATTCATTCCGACCGCACCCTATTACAACGGCGCAAAGCGCTGGAAGGATTTAAGTCCGGCAAATACCGCATTCTGGTGGCCACGGATATTGCTTCCCGCGGCATCGATGTTTCAAATATCGAACTGGTGATTAATTACGATTTACCCGATTGCGCGGAAGATTACGTGCATCGCATCGGCCGCACCGGCCGCGCCGGCAAAAGCGGCCACGCCATTTCCTTTGCCGCTCCCGATCAAGGTTCGATGATGCGTGATATCGAAAGAATCATTCGCACTAATGTGGCGGTTTCGCCGCATTCCACCCATCAGTTTAGCGCGGCGGCAATAGCGCACAAAAACCCCCGGCAGTCAGGGCGCAAAAAAGCCGTTCATGGTAATGCCGGCCGGCCCTCTTATGGTTTTGCCAAAAAAGAAACCTCGCGAGGCGGCGCCCGCCGCGGTGGTTCGGGGCGTCCCGGAAAAAAGAAACCACAGGAAAATCCGTCCCTGGAAGGCGGCATCAATCCGACCGATGGCGGCAAGGCAAAATATGGCCTCCATTACAGCAATGCCGGATACACCCGTTCTTCTTCCCGCCGCGGCAAACCGGCTGGATCGCGCAATAAATAGATTTTATGCCCCTCATTCTTTCCTTGATAGGGAGAGAAGAAACACTAACGAAGAAATACTAACATCGATATACAAGATGAATAGGATGAATGCTGATGCTCAATCCTATTTATCCTGTGTGTCGATGTGAGAATAAAAGTACTTTGGCTTGCGTTCCGTATTTGTGCAAGCGCCACATATCTCTGTGTCATTTCGACCGTAGCGAGGAACGAGCGGAGTGGAGAAATCTTGTAAGAGTAGCCGAACGGCAAGATTTCTCCACTCCAAAATTTGTTGAAACAAATTTTCC
>Ga0182738_1001187_pt1 | contig 33294 bp, 30 predicted proteins | sample eDN5th30CBELigMG_FD_128876 | JGI IMG/M metagenome (GOLD analysis project Ga0182738, IMG submission 128876) | Enriched Miracle-Growth compost microbial communities from Emeryville, California, USA - eDNA 5th pass 30_C BE-Lig MG (version 2)... ...
AAGATCAAGTCCTATCCGGAGCAGCTATCCGGCGGCCAGCAGCAGCGCGTTGCCATTGCGCGCTCGCTCGCCATGTCGCCGAAAGTCATGCTGTTCGACGAGGTGACGTCCGCGCTCGATCCCGAACTCAAGGAGGAAGTGCTGAAGGTGGTCGAGGGGCTCGCCGAGCAAGGCATGACCATGCTCATGGTGACCCACGAGATGAACTTCGCGCGACAGGTCGCTGACAAGCTCATCTTCATGCATGGCGGCCGCATCCATGAAGCGGGTGACGCCGAGCAATTGTTTGCCGATCCGCAGACGCCGGAACTCCGGCAATTCATCTCCAGCCGGGTCATTTGAGCCGTCGGAGCGCATGAGCATGCATTCAAGGCGGCGGGATCGCGAGGAGCGGTGCCCCAGGTAACTTAAGAGGAGGAAAGGAAAATGATGAAACTGATGAATTTGATGGGAGCGGCAATTGCAGCGGTGCTCCTGACGACAGCGGCGAGCCAGGCTCAGACGGTCGAGGACATCAAGGCGCGTGGCAAGGTGCTCATCGCCATGGATCTGGGCTCACCGCCCTACGCTTTCCCGGACGCTAACCAGCAACCGCAGGGCTCTGACATCGAGACGGCGAAGCTGCTCGCAGAAGATATGGGCGTGGAACTTGAGATCGTGCCGACCAACGGTCAGGGGCGTATCCCCTCGCTGCTTTCGAAGAAGGCAGATCTCGTGATCGCTACCTTCAGCTACACGCCGGAGCGGGCGAAGACCGTGGCCTTCTCCGATCCCTACTCATTCACCCGATCGGTCATCTTCGCGGAGAAGGGTGCGCAGATCTCAAGCCTGGACGATCTGGTCGGCAAGAAAACCGGCGTCGCGCGTGGCACCACACCGGACACCCAGCTCGGAAAGCTTCTGCCGCAGGGTGCCGAGATCGTACGCTACGACGACGACGCCACGACGATCGCCGCTCTCGCGTCCGGGCAGATCGACGCGCTCGGGACGGCCGACAACAGGTTTCTGACCCTTGAGGAACGTTTCCCCGGCCGGTTCGAGATCAAATATGAAGTCGACCAGTATTATCTCGGGATCGGGCTGCGGCTCGGAAATCCGGAACTGCTTGCCTATCTCAACAACTGGGTTGAGACAAACATGGAAAACGGCAAGCTGCAGGCCATCTACGAGAAATGGCTGAAGCAACCCCTTCCCAAGCTGCCGAAGCTCAGCGAAATCGGCGGTTAATGCGCAAACGGCAGCGCCGCCTGCGGCGCTGCCAAACCGTCGTCGGACTACGACCCGATCCGATGCTTCGAACGAGGCTTAGCTGGTCATTGTCCAAGATTGATCCATCAGATTAGTAGGGATGATGGCCCGACCCACGTCCCAGGCCCAAGGTCATCAAGGTTTCAAAGTCTTCGCGGTCGTCTCAGTTGCGGAAGTGGGGTCTGTTGCTGGGAAAATGATCGTCCTCGGTCACGAACCGATAAACGAGACGCCGACGGGATCATCAGGATCATCCTCTGTCCAGCCCGGGTGCGGGGGAAATGCTCGGGCTCGCGCTGATCGAGGTGTCGCAGACCAACGCGCCTCCACATGTCAATCCAGTTCGCCATCGAGCGCGACAAAGCGCGAGTCGCTTCCGGCTGACCGCAGCGCGGCATGCATGAAGCGGACCCCACGCGCACCATCCTCCACCGTCGGGAAGTCGAATGGACCGCTCTGCTTGCCCTCCTCATACGCGGCGATGGCATCCGCGATCCCGCAGTAGAGATTGGCGAATGCTTCCAGATAACCTTCGGGATGTCCGGTAGGGACGCGCGTCGCACGCGAAGCAGCACCTCCGGCCTCCTCGCTACCGCGCGTGATCAGCCGCGTCACGCCGCCAGTCGGAGTGAAGGCAAGCGTTTCCGGACGCTCCTGATGCCAGGCGATCCCACCCTTGTCGCCATAGACGCGGATCGACAGACCGTTCGTGTTCCCCGGCGCCAGCGTCGTGTTCCAGAGGTAGCCCCTTGCGCCGTTGGAGAACCTCAGATGCATGGTGACATGATCGTCGAGACGATTGCCGGGTACGAGCGTAGCGAGGTCCGCCGAAAGCTCGGTAACCCGCAGGCTGGTCACGAATTCCGCGAGGTGATGCGCATGGGTCCCTGTGCCCGCGACGATGCCGAGCGGGCCGGAAAGCTCAGGATCGTTCTGCCATCCTTCAGCGCCGTTGGTCTGATATTCCGATGCATATTCCACCGCCACGCTGCGCACTGCTCCCAGGCGCCCCGTCGCGATCATCTCGCGGGCGGCGCGCACCATCGGGTAGCCGGAATAGGTATGCGTGACGGCAAAGATCACGTTCTTCGCGCGGGCCGTGGCGGCAAGCTCCTCGGCCAAGGCGACGTGTGTCGTCAGCGGCTTGTCGCAGATGACGTGGATGCCGGCCTCGAGAAAAGCCATGGCGCTCGGATGGTGATCGTAATTCGGCGTGCAGATCGCAACTGCGTCGATGCCATCCTCTCGCGCGGCCTCGGCTTTCGCCATCGCCTCGACGGTATCGTAGGACCGCGCCGGGTCGATCTGCCAAAGTGCCGCGGATTGCCGACCCCGCTCGGCATCGCGCGACAGGACGCCGGCCACGAGGTCCCAGCGACCATCCATCAGAGCAGCGGTGCGGTGTGCCGTGCCGATATTGCCGCCGATGCCGCCGCCGACCATTCCGAGGCGAAGCCGTCGCCGCGGCCATTGTGCCAGTGTCATGAGAATCCTGTCCTTTCCATTCAGGCCTTGCGGCCTCCTACTAGCCGCGCGTTGACCAGCTGGCTGAGCGCGCTTCCGAAAATGATGACGGCCCCGAGTACGATCGCCTGGTCGTAGAAACTGAGGCCGATGAGATTGAGCCCCTTGTCGAGGAGAACGATGACTGCGGCGCCCGTCAGGGTCTTCCAGGCGCTGCCTTCTCCGCCCATGATACTGGTGCCGCCCAACACGACGGCGGCGATCGCCATCAGCAGAACATTGTCGCCGAGCACCGGGCCGCCGGAGCCGAGGCGCAGCACCACTGTTACGCCCGCAAGCCCCGAGCACAGCCCGCAGAGCGCATAGGCCGCGAACTTCACCCAGCCCACCCGCAAGCCGTTGTAAAGGGCTGCCCGTTCGTTGGCGCCGACGAGGAAGATCTCCCGGCCGAGCCGCAGCCGCGTCAGCAGGACGTGCGCAAGCAGCATCGTGGCGAGACCGATCAGTAGCAGGTTGGGTATGCCTAGAAAGCTGCCGCGCCCGAACCGCAGCACCTCGATCGGCAGGCGTCCGATGGAGTTGCCGCCAGTCCATAGCATCGCAATCGCCCGCAGGATCAGCAGCATGCCGAATGTGTGGACGAAGGCGGGAAAGCGCAGCACCGCGACGGCAACGCCGTTGACGATACCAACGGCAGCACCAACCGTGATCCCGGCCGCAACGCCAGGCCAGACGAGCCCGGTCTCGCGCATCGTCCACGCGGTCGCAACTGTCGCGAGGCTGAGGGCGGACCCGATCGACAGGTCAATCCCGCCGACCAGGAACACGAAGGTGATGCCGAGTGCCGAGATCAGCAGCGGCCCGAACAGCCACGCCATGTTCTGGAGGTTGGCGGCTCCCAGGAAACCAGGAGCCGCCAGCATCAGGGCGGCGCCGGCAATCACTAGAACGGGAAGCATCGGCGTTGCGGCGAAGACGCCCGCCAGCACGCTTGCCAGACGGCGCGGACCTGCGCCGTCATCTTGTCCATCCATCGATCTTTCGCTCTGCATGATCGCCTCCGCCCCCAGACTGGTTATCCGTTGCAGCCCGACAGGCCGGCCGCCTTTGCTTCCACATCCGACGGCCCATACGGAATGCCGGGCAGGAATTCGGACTTCGGCTCGACGGCTTCACCCTTTACGGCCTTCAGCGCCGCGCCGACCGCCCGGTCCGCCATGTCGGCGATGGGGGTTGCGATATCTAGATCGAGGAAACCATCCCTGACGGCGCGGCAACCGGACGGCAGGCCATCGATCGAGACCACGACGACATGCTCCGGGTCGCCGACCTTCTTCAGGCGACCCTTGGCCTCCAGCGCCGAGAAGACGCCCTGCAGGCCATCGTTCCAGGGCTGATACACGCCATTGAGGTCAGGATGCTCCTGAAGGGCGTTCTGCACGCCGATCATCGCCTTTTCCGTGCTCCAGTCGGTCGGCACCTGCGCGACGACGGTGATGTTCGGCGCCGCCTTCAGCGCCTCGTTAAGGCATGACGAGCGGCGGATGCCGTTGTCGTTGGCAAGGCCGCCCTGGATTTCCACGAGCTTGAAGGGCTTGCCGTCCGCCGCCTTGACGAAGAACTCGCCTGCCGTGCGACCGTCAGCGCAAGGGTCCCCGCCGACATGGTAGGTGACTGCTGAGAGATCGGCCGGGGCCTGGTCCATGGTGACGAAGGGAATGTTCGAAGCCTCGGCGACCTGCGCCAGCGTGACGGCCGCCTCGATATCCCACGGGATTGCAATGATCGCGCCCACGCCGTCGGAAATGAAAGTGTCGACCTGCGAGGCCTGGCGCTGCGCGTCCTTGTCGGCATTGGCGACCTTGACGGTTGCGCCCGCCTTTTCGGCCGCAGCCTTCAGTGCGCCGATCTGCACTTCGCGGAAAGGCTCGACCTTGTCGAGCGAGAGGCCGATGGTCAGGTCTGCGGCGCTCGACGGTGCGGCGGCGGTGCTCGCGGCCAGCAGAACGGCGAAAGATAGTGCGATACGTTTCATGTCTCTCTCCCTTTGTGCCGCAAACAGCCTGCGGCCGGCGTTGCAAGAAGTTGGGCGCGACAATCAGGCCCGATGCGCGAAGCGCGTCATGATCGTGTCGGCGGATACCGCCGCCATGAGCACGGCGCCGCGCACGACGTCGTAGTAGTAGGGATCGGACCCCATGAGATTGAGGCCGTTCTGGATCGTCGTGAGCAGGATCGCGCCCAGCGCCGAGCCGATGATGGTGCCGCGCCCGCCAAAAAGACTGGTGCCGCCGAGAACGACGGCCGTAATGACCGTGAATTCGAAGCCGAAGCCGAGTTCCGAGGTGAGCACGCCGACACGACCGACGACGATGAGACCGGCGAGTGCGCCTGCGAGCCCCGCAACCGTATAGATCGCAAGAAGCAGCCGGTTGCCTGCAATGCCCGTTTCACGCGCCGAGCGCGGAGAATCGCCGAGCGCCAGCAGATGGCGGCCGGCCACCGTCTGGCCGAGCACCACCGCGCCGCAGGCGACCGCCACCAGCGCGAGCCAGATCGGCAGGCCGACTCCCAGGAGTTGTGTCCTGCCGAGCAAGGTCAACGGCCCCTCGATGGGATGCAGCGTCGCTCCTGTCAGGTGCAGGCCGATGCCACGGAAAAGCGTCATGGTGCCGAGCGTAGCGATCAGCGGATTGATCCGCACCCACACAACGATCGCGCCGTTGACGAGCCCGGCGAGAGCGCCGACCGCGAGCGCGACAGGATATGCAACGGCGGGGGACAGGCCCGCAGCGGTGCCAGTCGCGACTACAGCCGCCGCCAGCGCCATGTTGCTGACGGAGCCGATCGACAGATCGATGCCGCGCGTGATGACGATGAAGGTCATCGCCACGGCGCAGATGATGGTCGGGGAAGCATCGAGCAAGATGTTGCGGACATTGCCCCAGTCCGCAAAGCCCGCAGAACGCTGGGCAAAGAGCACGGAGAGCGCCGCCAGCACCGCCGCGAGAACGAGGATCTGCACCTTCTGAAGATTGCGGCGTCTCATGCTTCGCCTCCCGTGGAAGCAATGCCGAGGATGCGCCCCGCATCGAAGGCCTCGCGCGACAGGGTGCCGGCAAGCCGCCCCTTGTGAAGGATCGCAATCCGGTGGGATATGGCCAGCAGTTCGGGAATGTCGGACGAGATGAGAATGAAGGCCATGCGGCCGGCCGCCTTGTCGACGACGATCTGGTGAACCGCGGCCCGCGCGCCGATATCTACACCCTTTGTCGGCTCGTCGAGAACCGCGACCTTCGGCTGGCGCGACAGCCAGCGTCCGAGAATGGCTTTCTGCTGGTTGCCGCCCGAAAGGTTGATCATCGCCGTCTCCATTCGTCGCGGCTGCACGACGAACTCCTCGGCAATGCGCTCGACGTCCTGTTTCTCCCGCCGAAAGTCCAGCCAGCCGATAAACCTGCCAGCCAGCGCCCGCAGGTTTGCGGCGCTGACATTGGAGAGGACCGAATGGTTGAGGAACGCCTGGTCCTTGCGCCTGTCCTCCGACACGAGCACCAGACCGCGGTCGATCGCGGCACGCGGAGAGCGCTCCGAGAAATCGACGCCGCCGAGCGTCATGCGGCCGACACCCTTGCGGAAGCCGCATATCGTTTCCGCCAGTTCCGTCCGGCCTGACCCCATCAATCCGGCGATGCCCAGTATCTCGCCCTCACGCAGTTCGAGCGAAATGTCCTGTACCAGCCCACCGTCGCCGACTTCTTCGAGCCGAAGCGCAACGGGCGCGTCCTGCGGGACCGCCGGCACGGTGATTTCCATCGAGGCGACCTGCCGGCCGACCATGGCCTGAGCGATGCGGTCGCGCGAGAATTCGTCGGGCTTGCCGGCATCCGCGACGACGCCGTCGCGCAGGATCACCACGCTGTCGGCGAGCGCATAGACCTCCTCGAGAAAATGCGTGATGTAGATGATCGCGAAGCCCCGCTCGCGCAGCCGGCGCGTCACGGTGAAGAGCTTTTCTCGCTCCGGCAGGCTGAGGCAGGTCGTCGGCTCGTCGAGGATCAGCAGCCTGGTCGCACGCCGCATTGCCTTGGCAATCTCCACCATTTGCCGCTCGCCAAGCGTCAGCTCGCCGACCGGGCTTGAGGGATCGATCGACGTTCCAAGCTGATCTTGCAGCAACTGGCGGGCGCTTTCCGCAAGGCCCTTCCAATCCACCAGGCCGCCCTTTTCCGGCAGATGCGGCATATGGATGTTTTCCGCGACGCTCAGGTTGTCGAAAAGGCTCAGCTCCTGATGGATCGTGCCGAAACCGAGTGCATCCATGTCCGAGAGGGTCAGCGCCGAAAAGGCGCGGCCAGCGATCGTGATCGTCCCCTCGTCCGGGGCAACGAGGCCGGAAAGAATATTCTTGAGCGTCGACTTTCCCGCGCCGTTCTCACCGAGCAGCGCCAACACTTCACCGGCCTGCAACGAAAAGGAAATATCGCGCAGGACGCGCACCGGGCCGAATGATTTCCGCAATCCCTCGACACGCAAGAACGGCTCGTCTCGGCCCATTCCGGTCACAGGTTCACGATCCGGCTCCTCGCCGGCTGCGCTTGCCATCATGATGAAATCCTCCACGATCCCGGCAGACCGGCTCCTCGTGGAAGGAATTATAGGCGAAGGCAGCGGTTTTCTGTCAAACCTTATCTGACGCAATGATGTCGATTGCGTCATTCATGACGATAGAGTACCTAAAGGCTTTCCGGCGTCAGCAGATTGAACTGGATGAAATGCTGCCCCTGTCGGGCCTCGCCATGTACCGCCTCCCGCATCAGCGCCACCAGGTCTCTGCACATCGGATCGAGCGGCGTATCGATGACCATTGTCACCACCTCCTCCGCCAGCGCCTCGGTGGATTCGGTTGTCGCCTCGTTGCAGATGAGGATGATCTCGCGCGCCCTGTCGCTCTCCCGGACGGCCTGAATGACGCCCTCGGGGCCGAAGCCGGCGACGTTGATCGCGACGAGATCGGGATGGCGGGCAAGCAGCGCCTTCGTCGCCTCATAGGCCGCAGCCTCGAAGCCAGGATTGACCACTGTGTCGATCACCTCAAGATGCGGCGCCCGCTCACGCAGCAGCGACCGGAAGCCGATCTCGCGCATCTCGTGACCATGGAAGCGGTTGCTCCCCACCATGACGGAGACCTTGCCGGGCTTTGTCGCCATGCGCGCCACGAACCAGCCGCCAGCCCGCCCGGCTTTGCGATTGTTGAGGCCGACATACCCCTCCCGAACCCCGGCCGCGAAATCGGAAAGCAGCGAGAAGACGGGAACGCCCTTGCTTTTCAGGGTTGCGACGGCGGCGGTGACAAGCGGGTGATCGATGCTGATAGCGGCGATCGCCTGCACACTTTTGCCGAGTTCCAGGAGGCGCTTGGCAGTGACGTTGGCATCGGCCCAGGGGACGTAGCGCACGACGGCTTGCCCGCGGGCATCGGCAAGGCTGCGGACCTCGTGCTCGATCCGAGCACCCAGTCCTCGGTTGAACGAGAAGTGCGCGTCGTCCAAGAGCAGGAAGCCCAGCTTACAAACGGGCAGGTCTTCCCTCAGCCGCTCCTCGACAAGACGCTGCCCGTGATAGCCGACCGCCTGCGCGGCCTCTGCGATCCGGCGCAGCGTCTCGGTTCGCACCTTCATCCGACCGTTCAGGGCTCGGTCCACTGTCGTCGCACTCAGGCCTGCTTGTCTGGCAACATCCTTGACGGTTACGCGTTTCGTCATTTCCACAATCCGCTATGATTTCCTTTACAGCATAGATGATGTTTTCTAGCTTGTCTCGCGACAGGACTGAGCAGTGTCTAAATGAAATTGCCGCATTCATGGCGGTGTCGACGCTGGTCACCGCCGCCATTCGGAGGCCGCACGCATCCCCGGGAGACGCCGAGCCATACATCCGTGGCTAGAGATACAATCAAACGGGGCTGGGCCGATTACGAGATCTGGTTGGAGCGTGCCGATGCCAACGACGCAGTCGTCGGTCTCGATTTCCATCACGGTCAAACCGTCGAAGCGGAAACCGTTGCTCTTTTCAGGATCGCTGCAGTGTCTTAGTCCCCAGAAGCACCCTCCGCGTTTGAGTGGACATGCTGCGAACCGGGTTAGTCTTGGTAGGATCCGGGAAATACGATGTCCTGGTCGACGAACACATTGAACTTGTAACCGGGGCGGATCTCGAGCGTCGGCTGCACATCCATGTTTTTCTGGATGGTCCGATCCGCCACGCGCCCGAACGTCTCCGCGAAATTCCGCCTGGCAGCGTCCTCGGCGGTGTTGGTGTTTCCATAGGCGTTCTGGTTCTGCGGGATTGCCATGTCGATGCCGGTTCCGATCATCGCTACGAGAATGGCCGAGCCGAAGGTCTGAAGCCATTTCCGGTCGACCTTGTCACGGAAGCCGCTGTAGCCCTGCGCGTCCGTGCCGGCCATGCCGCCGATCTGCAGCGTCGAGCCGTTCGGGAAGATGATATTCGTCCAGACGACGAGAACCCGGCTCTGGCCGAACGACACCTTGCTGTCGTAGCGGCCGAAGAGTTTCGTGCCCTGCGGGATCAGCAGGCGATGCCCGGTCGCCGAGTCGAAGACATTCTGGCTGACCTGCGCGGTGATCCGGCCCGGCAGATCGGAGTTGATGCCGGTAATCAGCGTCGCCGGGATCACCGAGCCGCGCTTGAGCTCATAGAGCGACTGTTGCGGCACAACACGGTTCGGCAGGTATCCCAGTTCCTTGAGATCGGCGTTGAAGAACTCTTCCTTCCCGCGCTGGCCGTTGGGATCAACGTTGGCGCCGCCGAGACCGGCGCGCAGCGCGGCGGCATAGAGATCCGATGCCCCGCTGGTCGTTGCCGCGGGCGACAGTGCCGTCGTCGCGTTGCCTGCAACGGTCGTGTTCCCACCCCTGCCCTCGAACTTGCCGTGGTCGACGGTGATCGGGGCGTCATAGGCCGCGTCATTTGCCTGAAGCCTCGCCATCCGCTGGCGTTGCCTCTCGCGCAAATATTGCTCCTCCTGCTCACGCTTCAGGCGCGCCCGCCAGAGCTCTTCGGACTCCAACTCCTGCGCCGGCCGGGCTTCCTCACGATGCGCAGGTTGCGCTGGGAATGGGTTGGTCGCGCTCTTCTCCTCGTTCGTCTCGGCAGGGGTCGGCTGAAGCGTCGTTGTCTGCTGCGGTTCGCCGATGATCGCGTCGCCGACGCCACGCTTGAGTTGATCGGCGAAGGTCGATGCCGGATTGCCGGAACTATCGCCGGGCCCTGTGTCCTGACGGACAAGCAGTCCGCGCGTGGTCAGGCCATAGAAGATCACGCCGAGGAAGGCGATGACCAGGACGATCACGATGATGATCGGCAGGCGATTGACCCGCCGGATGCCAGCCTCAGTGCCTTCATTAGGCGCGCCGCCGAGTTTCAGGGATTGCACCATCGTCCCCTCCCCTACCCGCGCCGCATTACGGAGAGCGGGCTTACTGGCGATGCGCCTTGCGCTGTCATCGAATAGGCCCGGCCGAGCTCCACACCCTTCGTCGACAGCCGAACGAGAGTCTGCCCCTCGAACGGCTCGACGACATAGGCGAGCGGGACGAGCGTCGCGCCGCCGTCAGTCTTCTGATCGGTGACGACCGCGTAGCCCCAACCCTTCAGGGCCGACTCCATCGCCTGCCCGAAGGGCGAGCCGTCCTGCTTCAGCGCGATCGTGCCGGTCCCTGGACCGACATGTTCCGCAAGGCGGCTCACCATGTCGGTGGCGATCGAGGTCGCGGCCGCTCCCGAGATATCGGCCGGCGCATTGCTGGCCACCAGCCCGCCCGGGCCGAGGCTCTGGCAACCGGAAATGAGGAGGCAGAGCAAAGCGGCAAGGCCGAGGCTGCGGATAGGGCGGAGGGATAACCTTCTCATCACCACCCTCCCCGCCGGATCGTGACCTTTTCCTGTTTCCAGCCGACGCCGGAGACCAGCACCGCCTTGTCGACGTTGTAGTCGACGATCATCATGTCGTTCTTCATCCGGTAGTTGACGATGCGGTTCTGGCCGCCGGAGACGACGAACAGCACCGGCGCGTCCTGGCCGGAGACCGATCGCGGAAACTGGATGTAGGTTTTCGTGCCGTCGCTATATACCCTGCTCGGCCGCCACCCGGCGCTCCCCGAGATCGAATAGCCGAATTGCAGCTGCTCGGCCGGCACGCCGGCACCCGGGATGGTGCTCGTTTCCAGACGCGCATTGGCATCAGCCAGTTTTTTCGAGACGTCCTCCGGGAACTCGAACCCGACGCGAGCCATATATTGCGTCTGATGCGACTTGAGCTGGATATGGTAGGTGCGGCGCGACGTCGTCACGACCATCGAGGTGACGAGACCCGGCTCCGAGGGTTTTACGATCAGATGGATCGCCTGCCCGCCGGCAGCACCCGAGGTCGCGGGCTCGACCTTCCAGCGCACGGTGTCACCGACGAGCACGTCACGCACGACCTCGCCGGCCTGCAGCTCGATGTCGCAAACCTGGAGCGGCGAGCACACCACCGAAGGCTGGATCTCGCCGTAGAGGAAGACGACCTTGCCATCCGGGCCTTTCGTGACCAGGCCACGGCTGCCGCGCCAGCGCCCGGAGATTCCCGTTCCCTTCGCTTCGTTCGCCGAGAGGCTCTGTGCCGCCGCCGGCGATGCCTCGATGAGGGGCGAAAGGGCAATCGCCAAAGCGATCGCGGCGGGTCCGGCCGCCCGCACGGTTTTTGTTCTGTCTGTCATGTTGGGATGCACGCCTCTTAAAGCTGGGCCGTCCAGTCGAAATCGCGGAGGTAAAGGCCGATCGGGTTGAAACGGATGATGGCCTCGTCCTGCGGAGGCGTGAGTGTGACGGTGGCGACGCCGCGGAACCGCCGGACGGCGGTTTCCTTGCCCTTGCGGTCGCGCTCGAACTCGGTCCAGTCGATCTGGTAGCTCTGGTTCGACAGCGCTACGACGTTGTTGACCTCGATGGCGACCGTCGCCGTTTTCGCCTTGTCGAAGGGCGAACTCGACCGGAACCAGGCGTTGACTTTCTCTGTCGCCGGATCCGACGTTCTCAGATGCGCGTAGGTGCGGTCGATATATTGCTTTTGCACCACTGCATCCGGCGTCACCGAGCGGAAGTTCGACACGAAGCTCCCAAGTGTCGCCCTGACGACGCGGGGATCGGCATATTCGATCTGCTCGGGAAAGCCGGCGCTCGAGGCCGTGCCGAGCTTGTCGACTTCCACGATATAGGGAACCAGCTTGACCTGCGTGCTCTGGAAGAGCGCGTAGGAAAAGCCGATGACCGCCATGACCATGCCGGTGATGCCGACGACGCGCCAGCCGGCCGCGGCCCTCACATAGGAGCCATAGCGTTCGTTCCACTCCTGCCGGGCGGCCAGATAGGGGTTTTCGGGGGCATTGCCTGTCGCCATTACCAAGCGGTCTCCTTAGTTCTTGTCATCGATGGGCGGCGGCACAGGCTTTGACGACGAACGTCCGCCGGACTGGCGGCTGTCGTCGAGCTTTGCGTTGGCGAGCCCCAGAAGCGAACCGGCATAAGCGCCGGGTGACGCGATTGCCTTGTCCTTGGCCGCAGAGCCGGCAGCCCATCCAGCGCTTCCGATGCCTGACGCCATGCCGCGCAGGGCCGCGCCCATCATCGATGAGCCGCCTGCCCGGGCCGTGCTTGCCGTCTGCGCCCCCTTCGCTGCAGCGCCTGCGCCAAGAAACGCGCCGCCAGCAGCGAAACTTGCGGTCTGTGCGCCATGCCGAATGGCTTCCATGCCGCCGGAAATCGAGGCGCCCTGGACTACACCCTGTAGGATCGGCGGCACGTACATCGCGACGATAAACACGACGACCGAGATGCCGGCGATCGCCAGTGTCGTGATGAACTGGTCCGAGGTCGCGCTCGGCGCCTCGGCAAGGCCGAGCAGGATGTCCGAGCCGATCTTGGCGATCATCACCAGCCCCATCAGCTTCATGCCGACCGAGAAGGCGTAGACCAGATATCGGACGGCGAAGTCCTTGGTGAAGGACGAGCCGCCGAGGCCGAGCATGATCATGCCGGCGAGAAGCCCGACATACATCTCGACCATGACGGCGACGAAGATCGCCGCCACCAGCGAGAAGGACACCACGACGACGACCATCGCAAAGACCGCGGCGATCGCCAGTGCATTGTCCTCGAACAGGCCGAACTTCGCCTGCTCCGACATTTTCGAGGCGACCTGAATGCCGGCATCGAAAATGTTTGCCGGCGAAGCGGAACCGCCGCCGGCGCCGATTTGAAACAGGCTGTCGACGACCGCCTTGGCAACGGCCGGTCCCCTGTCGAGGATGAAGGCGAACAGGCCGATGAACATGATCCGCCGCACCAGTTCGGCGAACCAGGCATCGAGGCTGGCGGCATTGATGGCGAGCCAGACCGCGGCGATGCCGATCTCGATGCCGGCAAGGATCCAGAACAGCGACCGCGCCGCATTCATCACCGTCGTCTCCCAGCCTTTGGCGGCGGTGACGACGGAGTTTTCAAGGGTGGTCAGGACCGCCCCGTTCTGCTGGGCGAAGGCCGGCGCGCTCGCAAGTAGCACAATGGCGATGACGATGAAGGAGACCTCGAGGGCGCGGGATTGGCGGAGGACTACCATCGCGGCTTCATTTCCTGACCTCCACGGATGTTGCGATCCGTGTCACCGCCGAAGAAGCGTTCCCGATGTTCACGACGATCGACATCAGTTCCAGATGATCCAGCGGACGGCACCGCGGCCCCGTCCGGCTGCGTGGCCGGCAGAAACGTCCAGGCGGCGACACCGGCCGCAGCAACGCCAAGGATGATGACGGCAATGACGAGGAGGCGGCTCACCAGCGTGGCTCCATCGTCTGGCCGCCGCGGATGTTCGTTTGCGGGGCGTTGAAGAACTGCTCGCGTCGCGCCTGCGCCAGATCCTTCTGCGCCTGCTCGGATTGATACCAGGTGCCCATCATCGTCATCTGCTGGGAGACCAGTCCGCGCAGTTTCTGCATCTGCGCCACCTCTTGCGCCGCGATCTCGTGGCCGACCTGCAGCGCCTTCATCTGCCCGTCGGCCGACTCCGACATTGAGCGCAGCGAGGTCATGGTGGACTCCTCGCTCGAGAACTGGTCCGCCGTCAGGTTCGCCGCCTTCAACGTGCCGGCGATCGTGTCGCGGTTCGTGGTCGACCAGCCCTGATAGGTCGAGGAGAAGCTCGCCCCGTCCGGCAGCTTGCTTTTCATCTCGGCGAAGCTCTGGAAGCGCTGCTTAAGCACGTCGTCGATGTTGCCCATCGAGAAGGCGACGCCCTGCCCCTGGCTGACGATGTTCTGGAGGCTCTTCAGGTCGTTTTCGACCTGCCCCCAGACATGATTGGGGAGCTGGGCGGTGTTCTGCAGCATGTTCTCGTAAATTTTGAGCTGGTTCTGGATCTGTTCGGCAAGCTGGGTGATCTGCTTGATCTGGTTGTTCACCTGCTCCGCCGACTTGCCGACGAGACTGATCAGCTCGCCATTGTTCGCGAGCTGCGTCCACTCGGTTGCCTGGCCGGTCGCACCGCCGGCAAAGGCCGGGACCGGCAGGCCCACCGACAGCGCCACAGCCGCGACGGTCGCGGCGCGCGCGACCTTAAACGGATGAAAGAAGCATCTCGGCATCGGCAATCCCTCTCTGTTGGAGCCATTCGACGGGCCAAGCGGCCCCGTATTCATTGCGCAGCGCGCGAATTCGCTTCAGGTCCTCTTTCCCGGAGGCGCCGACGAAGGACAGAGCCACCGGCCCGAGCGCCATGTCGAACAGGCGCCGGCCCTCGGGCGAGGCGACGTAATATTCGCGCTTTGGCAGGGCGGTCGCGACGATCTCGATCTGACGCGGATTAAAGCCGATCCGCTCATAGAACTCGCGCGTGCCCGGTTCCCGTGCCGCACCGTTCGGAAGGCAGATCTTCGTCGGGCAGCTCTCCTTCAGCACATCGATAATGCCCGACCGCTCGGCGTCGGAAATCGACTGCGTGGCGAGCACGACGGCACAGTTTGCCTTGCGCAGCACCTTGAGCCACTCGCGGATCTTGTCTCGGAATGTCGGATGCCCGAGCATCAGCCAGGCTTCGTCGAGGACGATCAGACTCGGCGCCCCCGTCAGGCGTTTCTCGATGCGGCGAAACAGATTGGTGAGGACCGGCACAAGGTTTCGCTCGCCCATGTTCATGAGCTCCTCGACCTCGAAGCACTGGAAGGCGCCGAGCGACAGGCCATCCTCCTCGGCGTCGAGAAGCTGGCCCATCGGGCCGTCGACCGTGTAGTGGTGCAGCGCGTCCTTGATCTCACGCATCTGCACGCCGGAGACGAAATCCGATAGCGAGCGGCCGCGCGACTGCGCCATCAGGCCGATCTGCCGGGAGATCGCGTTGCGATAGTCCGGCGTGACGGTCACGCCCTGCAGGGCGACCAGCGTCTCGATCCATTCGCTCGCCCAGGCACGATCGCCCTCGCTCGAAAGCTCGGCGAGCGGGCAAAAGGCCAAGGCCCTCCCCTCCCCGCTTCCGGAAGCATCGTCGGCGGGATCGCCGCCGATCTCGTAATGGTCGCCGCCGATCGCAAGCGTCAACGGCAGCATCGACCGCCCCTTGTCGAAGGCGAAGACCTGCGCGCCGGCATAACGCCGGAACTGCGCGGTGATCAGCGCCAGCAACGTCGATTTGCCCGAGCCCGTCGGACCGAAGACCAGCGTGTGACCGACATCGTCGACGTGGAGGTTCAGCCGGAAGGGCGTCGAGCCGCTCGCGACCTGCATCAGCGGCGGCGATCCCGGCGGATAGAACGGGCACGGCGCCTTCGGGCTTCCCGACCATACCGAGTTCAACGGGATCAGGTCGGCGAGATTGCGCGTGTTGACGAGCGGCTCGCGGATATTGGCATAGGAAACACCCGGCAGGCTGCCGATGAACGCATCCGTTGCATTCAACGTTTCGATACGTGCGCCGAACCCTTCGGCCTGGATCAGCCGGCGGATCGCCTCGCATTTTTCCTGAAGACGGGCCGGCTCCTCGTCAAACAGGACGATGACCGGCGTGTAATAGCCATAGGCGACGAGCTGGGAGGCGGCCTCGGCGATGGCATCCTCGGCTTCCGCCACCATCATCATGGCGTCCTGGTCGAGCGACCGGCTCTGGGTCTGGAAAAGCTGATCGAAGAACGGCCGCACCTTTTGCTGCCACTTCTTGCGGGTGCGCTCCAGCTTCTGCCGCGCTTCCTGCTCGTCGAGGAAAACGAAGCGCGACGACCAGCGATAGGTCAGCGGCATGAGGTCGAGCGCGTTCAGAATTCCGGGCCAGCTCTCGGCTGGCAGCCCATCGATGGCGACTACCCCGAGAAAGCGGTTCTCCACCAGCGGGGTCAAACCGTGCTGCAGCTCGGCCGTTACCAGCCAGTCCAGGTACATCGGCACGTCAGGAAGACGCAGCGGATGGTTCTCGCCGGTGATGCAGAAACGCACGAACTGCAGGAGCTCGTCATAGCGGGCGATCCGGAAGCCGCCGCGCTCGTCGGTTTCGCGCGTCGTCATGCGGCGGATCGAGACGACGTTGCCGAGATATTGTTCGATCTCTCGGATCGAGGTGCGGAACGTCTCGAGCATCATCGTGGCATAGGAGGCCGATCGGCTTCCCGGATCGGAGTAGACGTAGCGCGCAAAGCCAGAGCGCCGCGGCTCAGGCGGCCGCCATGTCAGGATCAGCGCATGCCGGCTCTCGAAATGCCCCCTCTCCCGCTGGAAATGCGTGCGGCGCTCGCCGTCGATCGCCCGCGTCACCGGATCCGGAAAGAAGCATTCGGCCTGGTCGGGATAGTCCGAAGCAGGCACGCGAACCGCCTCGACCTGGATCATCCATCCCGAGCCGAGGCGTGCGAGGATCGTGTTGATCTGGCGCGACACCTCGTTGCGCTCGGCGTCGGTCGAGCTTTCGCTGTCGGGTCCGGCAAAATACCAGCCGGCCATCAGCGATCCGTCCTTCAGGAGAAGGACACCGTTCTCGACCAGCCCGGCATAGGGCACGAGATCGGCGAAGGATGGGCCGGAATGGCGGAAGGACTTGAGCGCTACCATCTCAGGTCCTCAAAATGTGCGCCACGGCGTCGACGTCGGCCGATAGTAGGCCTTGTAGGAGATGTGGCGGAGATAGACGCGCCGCATCAAAGGGTCGGCCTTCGCCATCATCCGCAGCGCCGCGACCGCCACCAGCCAGATCGCCATTCCGAACAGCGCCGCGTACCACGTCAGCACGACGAAGATCAGAATGATCGAGATCAGGCCGGTCAGCAGGACCAATTCCCGGTCGGCTCCCATCAAAAGGTTCGGGCGCGAAAGCGCCCGATGGACCCGTGAGCGTGCAAGGTTGCTGCCGGCATCAGCCATTCAGGCGCTCTCCTGCTGTGAGGATCGCGGTCTTTGGCGGCAGCTCCCCGATCGACGCGCCGGTGGCGCCGAACAGGGCGACGATCTGCGTGGCGCCCAACAGAACGCCGCCGACCAACGCGATGTAGCAAAGGCGTCTGGCGAAGTCGTTGAGTTCGCCGCCGAAGATCAGCATGCCGCCGGCGATCGCGACAGCCGCCAGCGCGATGAAACCGGCGACCGGGCCGGTGATCGATTGCTGGATCTGCTGGAGCGGCGACTCCCACGGCAGGCCGCCGCCGCCCGACGAGGCAAGCGCCGGCCCGGCCAGCATCATGGACAAGACGAGCGCGATAGCGCCGCCGGCCAGTACATATTGACCCTTACGCAGCATGACTATCCTCATCGATCTGGGCGTAGTGTTCGGTTCGGTAGCGGGAGTTGCCGTAACCCTCGACATGGATCACTTCGCGGACCCGCCTGCCCCGCCCTGTCCGTTCGATGGAGACGACGAGGTCGACGGCCTCGCCGATCACTTCCTGCATGGGCTGCTGGCTGGCCTCGGCCGTCAGCTGCTCGAGGCGGCGAAGCGCCGACATCGCCGTGTTCGAGTGGATGGTGGTGACGCCGCCTGGGTGGCCTGTGTTCCATGCCTTGAGCAGCGTCAACGCCGCGCCGTCGCGAACCTCGCCGACGATGATCCGGTCGGGTCGCAGCCGCATGGTGCTCTTGAGCAGACGCCCCATGTCGACGGTATCGCTGGTGTGCAGCGAAACCGCGTTTTCGGCGGCGCACTGGATTTCGGCCGTGTCTTCCAAGATGACCAGGCGATCGTCCGGCGCACTTGCGACGATTTCCGCGATGACCGCATTCGCGAGCGTCGTCTTGCCCGACCCCGTGCCGCCGGAGATCACGATGTTCATGCGGGATGCGATCGCCTCCCGCAGGACCGAAGCTTGCGCTTCCGTCATCACCTTCGACTTTACATAGTCGTCGAGCGGGATCAGCCGTGACGCGCGCCTGCGGATGGTGAAGGCCGGTGCGGCGACGACCGGCGGCAGCAGGCCCTCAAATCGATGCCCGCCGATCGGCAGTTCGCCGGAGATGACCGGCTGCTCGCCGTCGGCCTCCGACTGAAGAGCATGGGCGACGCTGCCGATGATCACCTCTGCCGAGGTCGGGCTCAGCGAGCCTGCCGGCGCGACGCCATGCCCAAGCCGCTCGATAAAGAGCTTGCCATCGGGGTTGAGCATGATCTCGACGACGGTCGCATCGTCGAGCGCGACGCAGAGCTGGTCGCCCAGAGCGTCCTGGAGCTTGCGAACAAGCCGCGAATGAGAGCGGAGTTGGGTCACGCGGCGCTCCTCAATGGTTCGCGCTCCGCCTCGGCGACCAGGGAGCGGTATGCCGGCGGGCAGACCTGTTCGAAGCTGGCGCGATCGATCGGGAGGCTCCCGGCGATGGCAACCGTATTGCCGATGACCGCGGGCTCGCCGAGCCGATCCATCGGCCAGCCGGCGCGCTTGAGGATGCGCTCGAAGCGAAGATCGGTCGCCGTGACGAGTTGCGTGTACCCGTTCACCATCGACCACTCGATGATCCCTGCGAACATCGTCAGCGTCGCAAGGTGCAGTTGGCCCCCTTCCCTGCCCGCCGCGAGCGACGTGTCGACGCAGAACCTCGAACTCTCGATGACCGCGGCGCGAGCGGGAAGCGAACCGTTTTCGAGGAGCTGCGGAAAGGTGCGCTCCAGCATCGTTGGCCCGCTGGCCGGAAGCAGGCGGATGCAGCCGGCGACTGAGCCGGCCGGGGTCACGGCCAGGAGGTAGGTCGGGCGCAGCCGGTCATACTGATCCCGTTCCTCGCCGGCGGTGATCGTGACGTCCCATTCCAGTCTCGTCCCGAAAACCGCGGCGCGCAGCCGGTGCATCTTCGTGAGAAAGCTCGAGTGTTGCTTGTAGAGGTCCGGCGAAACGACCAGTATCCGCATTATCGACTCCGCGTAGATTGAAACTACGGGAGGGAAGATCATCATGCGGAGCACATTGCCACGTGCAGATTTGCAGTCGCTTATTCTGGTGAGTCGCGATCCGGGGAAGGCAAATACGATGCGCTCGGCTGAACGGATCGCTTGATTTTATGTGCAAATCTGCATTCAGCGCCTACTGGCCCTGAAACACGGAATCAGCCTAACTCCCGGTTTGCAATTGGAATTTCAGCCTCAAGCTGAAATTCAGCGAGCCCGCGTTAACTTCTTGTTAACCTTAAATGCCTTGCAGGGATGCTGGAATCGGATGATAGTTGCGCAAATTATGGCCGCACGGTCATTTTTTCGAAAGTGTAGCGGCCAAGGAAATAGTTTGCGAAATGAGCCAGCCGGAGCCCAACCGATTTGATCTTGAGATCGCCCAGCAAGGGTCGAAGATCTCAAGTGCGCTGCATATGTTGCGCAGTCAACAATATCCGCCCGACGCTCGCAAGGGCTTGAGAAAGTTTCAGCTCGGCGAGGTGGCCGAGTTCATGGGGGTAACCCAAAGCCACCTCCGCCAAATCCATTCCGAAGGCAAAGGTCCTGAGATCGAGACCAATGGTGGTCGGCGCTACTACACGGCCGAGCAGATGCTCGAACTTCGTGAGTATCTCGAGGCTAACAAGAAATCGGACAAAAGATACTACATGCCGCAGCGAAGGCCGGGGGAGCCGCTGCAGGTCTTGTCCGTCGTGAACTTCAAAGGCGGTAGCGGCAAGACCACCACGGCTGCGCATTTGGCGCAGTATCTCGCCCTCACCGGCCACCGTGTCCTCTCTATCGACCTCGACCCCCAGGCATCGTTGACATCGCTCTTCGGCATCCAGCCGGAGCTAGATGATGTCGCGTCGTTGTATGAAGCGCTCCGCTTTGACGAGGAGCGCAAATCGATTTCCGAGATCATTCAGAAGACCAATATTCCCGGCTTGGACGTCGTTCCCGCGAGTCTGATCTTGCAGGAGTATGAATATGACGTGCCGTTGGCGATCTCTTCGCAAAAGGGTGCTGAAGGCCGACTGTTTCACATGCGTATCGTCAATGCTCTTAAGGAGGTCGACGATAAGTACGACGTGGTGGTTATCGATTGCCCTCCCCAGCTCGGGTACCTGACCCTGACGGCGCTGATGGCCTCGACGGGCATTCTGATCACCATCCATCCACAGATGCTGGACGTCATGTCGATGAGCCAGTTTCTGATGATGCTCGGCGGAATTATGACTCCTGTCGCCGAGGCTGGAGCGCAGATCCGTGTCGAATGGTTCCGATACCTCGTCACGCGATTTGAACCGACGGACATTCCGCAGGCGCAAATGGTCGGCTTCATGCAGTCGATGTTTGCTCAGCACTTGCTCAAGAACCCTGTCTTGAAATCCACTGCGATTTCCGACGCCTCCATTAAGAAGCAGACGCTCTACGAGGTCGAGAGGGGAGACTTTGTTCGTTCGACCTATGACCGCGCCATGGAAAGCCTCAATGCTGCGAATGGCGAGATCGTGGACCTTGTCCACAGCGCATGGGGGCGGAAATGAAAAACTTGTCAGCCGTTTTTTTTGCCGTTTTTGCGAGGATAAACAGCAGCTTATCGGAGTTGACGGCGAAACCGGAGGCCCATGATGTCTCGTAAGAATCCCTTCGCCGCGTTGGATATCGCTTCTATCTCAGCGGAAGCCGCCCCTACCAAGCCCGGTTATGGCATGACTGGGGCCGCGAAGACCGTCGTTCGCTCAATCGAGGACCTGGCTGAGAACGCGAAGAAGCTCATGGACGGCGAAGCGATCGTGGAACTGGATCCTCGTTCGCTTGACGTTTCCTTCGTGGCCGACCGTCTGTCCGACGACGATGAAGAGTATCAGGAGCTCAAAACGGCCATCAAGTCGTCAGGGCAAACGACGCCTATCCTCGTTCGGCCAAGCCCCAAGGACGCACAGCGCTATATGGTCGTCTTCGGCCATCGCCGCCTAAAGGTCGCTCGCGAACTCGGTATACCTGTAAAAGCGGTCGTTAAGACGCTCGATGACATCACCTCTGCGATTGCCCAAGGACAAGAGAATTCTGCCCGCGCGAACCTCTCGTTCATTGAACGCGCCTACTTCGCGCAGAACCTTTTGGCCACGGGCATGAGCAAGGACGTGGTGAGGTCCTCACTTGCAATCGATGAGGCCATGCTCTCGAAGATGCTGGGTGTCATCGAGATCGTTCCAGCGGCGATGCTGAAGGCGCTTGGCGCGTCGAAGAAGATCGGACGCGACAAGTGGCTTGGTCTGCGCCAGATTCTCCTCAACCCCGCGCACCTGGCAGTCGCGTCCGACTACGTCTCTACGGATGAGTTTACAGCGGTCGCTGAAGAAAAGAGATTCGACGACCTTCTTGCCTATTTGAAAAAGTACAAGGCCAAGTCGGCAGCAAAAAAACCCAAGCGTGACGCCTCCGAAAAGGAATGGACCGCGAGCGACAGCTCGCTGAGTTTCGTCATGAATGCGAAGTCGAAGAAGGTCGCCATCGAACTATCAAGCGTCGAGGCGAAGCCCTTCAGCGACTGGCTATCGACCCACATCGATCGTCTATACAGCGAATACAGGCGATCAAAATCTGAGGCTGATGGAGACTAGAACGCAAAAGAAAAAGGCCCCCAAGCGGTAAATCCTGGAAGCCCTTCTCGTTATCCGTAGCAAGATCGAGAATCGCATTTCCCGGAATCCCAGTCAAGAGTCTTTGGCACCGTTTTGGTGAGCGGATTTCTTTTGCCTGAAGAAAGGCGAGAGAAAAATGCAAACGGGAAGTGTGACGACGCCCTTCGGACGGCGGCCGATGACGCTCGGCCAAATTTCAAGGCAGATGGCGGTGAAGGCCGTCAAGTCGGACGCCGTGGCCCACAAATGGCAGGTATTCCAGCATATTCGTGAGGCGAGGGAACTGATCGGCGCTACCGATCGCGGGCTTGCAATCCTCAACGCCCTGCTGACCTTCCATCCGGAAACGGCTCTCACAGGCGATGCCGAACTTGTCGTCTGGCCATCCAACGAGCAGCTCATGGCGCGTGCGAACGGGATGCCGCCGACGACGTTGCGCCGGCATCTCGCGGTGCTGGTCGATTGCGGTCTTATCATTCGGCGCGACAGCCCGAACGGCAAGAGATTTGCGAGGAAGGGCAGGGGAGGCGAGATCGAACAGGCTTACGGCTTTGATCTCTCGCCGATCGTCGCGCGAGCAGAGGAATTCCGCGACCTGGCTGCGGCTGTGCAGGCCGAGAAGAAAGCCTTCAGGGTAGCCAAAGAACGCTTGACGCTCGTGCGCCGCGATATCGTCAAGTTGATCGAGACGGGCATTGAGGAGCGCGTCCCAGGCAATTGGGGCCGCGTCACGCAGACTTATCAGCAGATCGTGAGCCGCTTGCCACGCTCGGCGCCGCGCCAACTCGTCGAGGACGTTTCGCAGCAACTCCACGAGCTCTATGTCGAAATTCGTGACGTGTTGGAATCTTTCGTGAAAAACGAGAATCCGGACGCCAATGAGTCCCATTCTGGACGCCACATACAGAATTCAAAACCAGACTCTAATTTTGAATCTAAAAACGGCTTTCGAGAAAAGAAGGAAGCGGGCGGCAGCGCTGAGGAAAACGACAACGTACGGAGCTTGCCGAAACGGGAATTGCCTTTGGGGATCGTGCTGGACGCCTGCCCAGGGATCCGAGAACTGGGCACCGGCGGCGAAATCCGCCACTGGCGCGATTTTCTGGCGGCCGCGGAACTTGCCCGGCCGTCTCTGGGGATCAGCCCGAGCGCCTGGCGCGAAGCCCGTGAGGCCCTGGGTGAACAGCATGCGGCAATTACGCTTGCGGCGATCTACCAGCGGGCCGACCAGATCAGCAACGCCGGCGGCTATCTGCGCAGCCTGACCGATCGGGCGCGGGACGGGAAGTTTTCGACCTGGCCGATGATCATGGCCTTGCTGCGCGCCAAACTCGACGCGTCGAAGCCGACCGAAACCACGCATGCACCGCGCTCGGCCGGCTCAGCGGACGGAGCTGGCGCGCTACGCGCCTCTGACGCCCTGCTGAGAACGCTGCAGAAGCCGAGGCGTTGATCGTGGCGTGGTCATTCCGCCGCCGTCGCCGTGTCGAATTCGATCAGCCCCGATCGACGCGCCCGGTCGATGAGGTTCTTGACCGAAGACGGCGACCATTTCGTCCCGCCGCGCGGCGTGCGTTCGTGAAGCCTGTCGAGCTGTGCCGCGATCTCGCGCAGCGTCAGGTCCGGATTGGAGGAATGGATGCCGGCCACCAACGTCATCAGCCGATCTTCGGGCAGACGGGGAGGGGACTTCTTCAGCAGGCTCGGATCGGCCATGTGTTCGGCCACCAGCCATTTCACGGCCCGGCGAAGCCGCTCCGGCGTCCAGTCAAAGCCGCGTTGTTTCAGGAACCGCGCGATATCGTCCCAAGTATGGTCTGGTCGCATGCGCCGGACGGTCGGAAGCCATTGGTTGGCCGTCGCTTGAATCCGATCGCCGTAGGCTGCCTTTTGAACTGCGGTCATCTTCGCCAGCGTCTCCGGCCGCTTCTCGCGAAGACCCGGATTGCCTGGCAGCCGCCCCTTTGCCTTCGCGGCTTTGATGCCGGCCTTGGTTCGTTCCGAAATCAGCGCGCGTTCGAGCTGCGCGACGGCGCCGAGCACCTGAAGCGAAAACATGCCCTGCGGCGTCGAGGTATCGATGGGATCCCGGAGCGAGCGGAAATGTGCTCCCTTGGCGGTCAGATCTTCGATCACCTCGAGCAAATGGCTGACCGAGCGCGCCAGACGGTCGAGACGAACGACGACGAGCGTGTCGCCGGCGTCGATCTCGCGCAGGAGCTTCGACAGGGCAGGACGCGCGCGCGATGCGCCAGAGCCATGCTCCTGGACGATGACGTCGCAGCCGGTCGAGCGCAACTCTATCTCCTGCGCTTCCGTTGCCTGCTCGTCCGTGGAGACGCGAGCGTAGCCGATCAGGCGCCCTTGTGGTCGACGGAAAGGGCGGTTTTGCGTGTCAGCGGGCATTTGGAGCGCCTGAGAGGTCGTTTTCGAATGGATTTCCAAATGCAGAAGATACGGATAACTGATCGGTTGGTGACGTCTTCCGAGCAAACGCCACCACTATTGCCTTGAGGGGAAACGTGGATTATATATCCCAAAGTATCTATATCAATCAGGATATGGAATGACGGAATGGAAGGTCGAGTTTCATGACCGCTTCAAAGGCGAGATCACAGACCTTCCAGCTGATGTTCGGGTCGAATTGCTCGCGCATTTGGTGCTGCTTCGCGAGAAGGGCTTTCGGCTGGGACGACCTGAGGTCGACACCCTCGAAGGCTCCAAGCACGCGAACATGAAAGAGCTGCGCGTCAAGGTATTGAAGGTGCAATGGCGGTTTGCCTTTGCCTTCGATCCGGAACGAAAGGCTGTGGTTCTCTGCGGTGGTGCGAAGAGCGGTGTGAGCCAGAAGCTCTTCTACAAGCGGCTAATCGATCTGGCGGACAAACGGTACGACGAGCATCTGAGCGAGTTGGAGAAGAGACATGGATGATCTCGATAAGCTGATACAGACGCTGCCTGAGGATGAACAGCGCGCCGTTGCGAAGCGTGCCGACGAGCTCGTCACGGCGCACAATCTGCGGGAATTGCGGGCACTTGCTGGACGGACGCAGGAAGACGTGTCTGCTGCGACCGGTTTCAAGCAGACCAACGTCTCAAGACTGGAGAAGCGTGCTGACATGAAGCTGTCGACGCTTCGCGATTATGTCGAATCCCTCGGCGGCACGTTGAAGATCGTCGCGGATGTCGCGGGCAAGAAGGTCGATCTTTCCAGCATCGCAGAGCGCTCCCGACACGGGTCCAAGGCCTGAGCGAGCCACCGGCAGGGGAGGGGGCTACAGCCCGGCCGCTTTCGTCAAGTTGACGCGGAAGCGATCGCGCCGCCGCTGATAGCGACGGGTCATTTCAGCGGAAGCATGGCCGAGTTGCTTCTGGACGTAACGTTCATCGACCTCGGCCGACGAGGCGAGTCCGGCGCGCAGCGAGTGCCCGGCAAACTTTTGGCCCCTCTCGATCTCGGAAAGGTCGCCGCGTACACCTGCCGCCAGCGCGGTCTTTTTGACGAGGCGCGCCACCTCCTGGTCGTTCAGCCGTTCCGGCCCGACGTTTTTACCCTGCCCGGTGACGCGGCGGAAGAGGGGGCCTTTGGCGAGCTTGGCGAACTTGATCCAGGCTTCGACAGCGGCGACCGGGCAAGTGGCGTCTGACGAGCCCCGGCCGATTTCCACCTCCCGCCAGCCGGTCTTGCCGCGCAGCGTGACGAGCATGCCCTTGTCGAGGATCTCGATCCAGCCGCGGCCGTCGTCGGTCTGGTCGCGGCCGAGATCGAGGCCGGTGATCTCCGAGCGACGCAGGCCGCCAGCGAAACCGATCAGCAGCATGGCGCGATCGCGCAAGCCACGCAGGGTTCCCCGGTCAAGGGTTTCGAGCATGGCGATGAGGTCTTCGGGGAGGATCGCTTCCTTCTGCCGCGGCGGGGCAGCGTGCTTGTTGCGGATGCCCGCCATGACGGTGGCGATAGCTCGGTCCTTGCGATCGAGTTTTTGCACACCGCGTTGGGCATAGTTCCAGCCGAGGGCGGCGAGCCGCCGCTCGATGGTCGAGACACTGTCGGGTTTCCTGCCGCGTGTCGCGGTGCCAACGGCACTGCCGGAGGCGCAGGCGGTGATGTAGAGGCCGACGACCTGCGGGTCCGGGGGCAGGGGCGACAGGTTCTGGCGGCGGCACCAGGCGGAGAAATGCTTCCAGTCAGACGCATAGGCTTTGCGCGTATTGGCAGAGCTGGCGGCCGCGACGTAGGTGCGGGCACGATCGGCAAGGTGCTGCAGATGCATCGACAGCCCGGCGCTCTCGTCTAGACGAGGGGAGGGGAAGCTGGCCGACACCTCGGCCCCGGAAACATCAGCGGAAACCGCCGTGCTGTCATGCGGCGCTGTGCGTTCCTGAGCGTGAATTTCGGTGCTTTCGTCGGCGAATCGCGTCATTTCTATATAATGACAAAAACGAGCGATAAGGCAACCTTATCAGTCATTTTAACCTGGAGACGAGCGGTGCGGTTATTGTCGAAATTGGTAGATTAAACTGCACACGCCGTGTAGGCTTTGTACCATGGATTCGCTCGCCGTCGCCCCTGCTCGGACCACACCGCCACCGGCCAATTTGCCGGCTTGGGCCCTTCCGCGTGGGCGCGATCTCACGGAGGTCGACGCCGCCTTCGCCGCCGGTATCGCTCTGAAATCCTTGGATGATCTGGTTCGGTCCGCGCCGGTCTGGGCCGGCTGCTGGCGCGCCCGCCAGGCGCTCCAATGCGCCGCGGCTGCCGTCCGGCTGATGAGTCGGAACGAGGACGAGAAGGCGCTGCGTGACGCCGTTCTGTTGACCGCGCCCGGCGACGATCCCGGACCGGCGGGAAAGGTGTTTTTGGCCTACAGAAGGATCGCGACCCGCAAACCCGGCTTTTCCTCGAAAGCGGTGGCCGAACTCGCCGATCTGTTGGGGCTTGCCTGGGACGATCGACTTGCTGCGGCGGTCGATCATGCCGATGACGCGCTGCAATCCGGCCGTCCGGCGCCGTTCGCCGCGGCGGACCTCGTTTCGGCGATCTGTAGCGACCGGCCGGACGCCGAGCCGCTGGCGTGGGCGCTCGCCGATATGCTGATCGCCGCCCTGCTGAAATGGGACCGGCCCGTGCCGCTGCTGATGGCCGAACGCTACGGCCCGGCTTTCCGCACGCTCGGGGGCAGGGGACGGGTGCGCCCGGGTGAACCCGCCTTTGCCCGTGCCGTCTGCCTCGCACTCGTCGAGGGAGCAGGCAGCGCCCTGCGCTCGGCTGGCGAAATCGCGCGCCGCGCGGAGATACTCCTTGCCCCCGCGTCAAAGGTCAGAACGAAGGGCGCCGCGCCGGTGATCCAGAAGCTGCTCGAGGAGGACGCCGTGCCGGCGACGACGCCGGGCAGCAACCTGTCCCGCTGGGCCGCGACCCGGCTGTTCGAGCGGCTGGAAGGCTTTGGCGCCGTGCGCGAGCTCTCCGGCCGATCGTCGTTCCGGATCTACGGGCTATGACGGTGGCGGGGAAGAGCGCAACCAGGCCGCCGCGTCGGCAAGTCAAGGATCCTCAAGACGATGTGCTTTACGACCGGGAACTGGAGGATCTGCCGCCGGAGCTGCGCTGGCGCGAATGGATGCTGCGGGTGGAGGCGGTGATTTTTGCCTCGGCCGAACCGGTCACCCGCGAGACGCTGGCGCGGGTCGTTGGGCGCGACTGCAGCGTAGAGCTGCTGATCGACGATCTGCAGGAGGAATTGCGCGATAGGCCCTACGAGCTGGCGTCGGTCGCCGGTGGCTGGCAGCACCGCACCCGTGCACGTTTTGGCGAAACGATCCGGGTCTCGGCTGCTCCGACGCGCGGCGCGGCAACAATGTTGTCGGAGTTTGAGGCGATGGTGCTGATGGCGGTGGGATATTTCCAGCCGGTCACGCGCGGCGAGTTGTCGAAGATTTTCGGCAAAGAGGTCAGCCGCGACACGATTGGCGCCCTGCGCAATGCCGGTTTCCTTGCCTCGGGGCCACGCAGCCCGACCCCCGGCGCGCCCTACACCTATGTCACGACGAAGCATTTCCTCTCCGCCTTCGGCATGGAGACGTTGCGGGATCTACCGGATATCGAGGCGTTGGAGGATGCGGGGCTACTTAGGGACGACATCCCGTTCGCATCAGGCGAGGACGCGGACGATCGAGACGAAGTCGACGACTTATGGGCCCCGGTTTAATTGCTGGGGATCGGAGTAGTTGCGATCTTCGCTTTTCGATTGTGATGGTACAAACTTTGCCCGCACAATATTCAGTCTACGCTCATGAACCTTCCAAAGCGACACCACTACATTCCTGAGATGCTGCAGAAGAACTTCAGCGATGATGGAGCAAGGCTTTGGACGTTTGATAGCCGGAATAGTGCCAAGGGTGTTTGGTGCAGCACCCACGAAAACTTGTTTCTGAAAAGCCACCTTTACAGCCACATCAATGCCGATGGCACAAAGGATGCCACCTTGGAGAGTTGGTTCTCTTTGCTGGAAGGTGAGGCCGCCCCGATTGTCCAAAAGATAATCGCAACGGCTCGACAGGGCCGTTGTCCCAATTTATCGAGAAATGAACGGCGAACTTGGGACTTCTTCTTCTATCAGCAATGGCGTCGGGTACCTGACCTTTTCGCGTCGTTGATGACAGCCGATCAACATCGTGATGAAGTTGAGCGCCTTTTGGATGAATTAGAACGCAACGGGCGCCGCCTCAGCAACCAGGAACGAAGCGATCTTCTTGACCCAACCGCGCTCAGCCGAATGCGCGGCAATATCAGGGTGGCGACTCTGAAAACAGGAAGTGAGAACGTGCTCGACGTGATCGGAGCCAGAGGCTTGGTCATCGGCAGGATCGATAGGTCTAGGAAGGCATTCGTGCTTGGCAGCCGTCCGGTGGTCAAGTTAACCCCACCGGGCATCACTGATCTCAGCGACGCAAGAGTTGAGGCGTGGCTTCCAATATCGTCCGATATCATAGTCGGCGTAGGCCTGTATGATAGGGCGGAAATTCTGATCCCTTTTAACACCGAGCAGGCCCGCAACCAGAACGAGGCATCCTCGAAGCAAAGTTCTCAGATCGTCGGACGATCCAAGGCTCTCGTAGAATCGCTGGCGCCGCATGTTGGAACCAAGGTGCAGTTTACCCCGGTGGTGACGTTCGGTACAGCGGACGCTTAAAAATTGACCTCTATTGCCACAGGTCATCGTTAATGACGTTCGCACCGAGCTACCCTTATGTTGGGAGCCTTCGACATCGGAGCTCTGCCAAACACAATACAATTTCGGATTTGCGTACATGATCGTCTCGTCTAATCTGTTCTAGTCTTGGTTGAGCTCGCGAATCGCTTGCCAGCCGCAACATTTCGCGGGCTTCCATTGCATGAACGACACGACTGCATCCGAGCGTCCTCTGCATCTACAGACCATCGATAGCTTATTTGCCGAGCTAATCGGCGGAGCGAGTGTGTCGGCCGGTGAGAATCAAAGCTCTTTCCGGCTGGAGGACGCCGACAGCCGCAAGATTTTGAACTGGTACAGGGTGAGTAGGTCGAAATGGGCCGGTAACGTCATGGCAGCGGACGTCGAGGCGATTGCTTCGTCGATGCTGGCTCCCCTTCCGAACTTGCCAATACCTGAGGTTTTGACGTCAACGACGAATCGCCGCTTGAAGGTGGCCAAGGTCGTCGCGCACCGCTTCGCCGGTCTCCATTCATATGGAACCGCCGAGACGCCTCCTGCTGACTTTAGCTTCGAGCCGAGAGAACCGATCACGCTGTTTGAAGGGTGGAACGGCGCCGGTAAGACGTCGCTGTTGAACTCGATCATCTGGTGTCTTACGGGCGAGATTTTGCGGCCACAGCGCCCACCGGAGAAAGGAGAAGAAGAGTTTGAAGGGTTTTACATTCGAACGATCGATGGAGCAGCGCAGACATCCGCGCATTCCCTGACACCGGTTACGCCTCTGCCTAACCCGGTGCACTATGTACCTCCGGTAGGACGGCCGATCCCGATTGACAGCTGGGTGGAGGTGACCTTCGTTGATCAGGACGGTAACCTTTTGCCGCCCCTGCGGCGAACTCAGGTCCGAACCTCCAGAGGGAAGATTTCTGAGAATGTTTCTGGTGTTGATGCGCTGGGCGTTGATCCAATTTCCCTGCGCATTGGCACAACCATGCCGGCACTTTTGCAATTCCTGAAGGTCGGATCAGCGTCCGATATGGGGAAAGCAGCAGCAAGACTAACGGGATTGGCGGAGATCTCGGATCTTGCCAAGCATGCCGGAAAGGCCCGGGACAAGCTCAAGGGAGAGCTCAAGAAGGAGCGCGAAGGTGAAATTGAGGATCTTGATTCCCGCTTCCTGCAGGCTCGTTCCGATCTGCAAAAGCAGATCGACGAATACCCTTCGATGGGCCCCAAAACGCCGTTGCCGACGCCATCCTTATCCCCCGACCTCGAAGAGGAACTAAAGAAGCTTGCTGCGCATTTCACGGCGCTGAAGGCGGAGGCATTTCGGGACGCGCAAAAGATCTTCGGTTCGGCTTTTGATCCTGCCGACAAGCGCGCGCGGGATGAGCTTGAAGCGAACATTGGGCCAGCGCAAGGGCAACTCCGATCAATGGGCCAACTCCCCAACGTGCAGCGCTTGCGAATGCTTGGAGAGTTGAGCGATGCGGACTGGTCGGCTGTCGACGAGCACCTATCGAAGCTGAGAGTGGAGGCTTCGGCGCTGGCGGAGCTTGCAAAAACGCCGAGTCTCGGCGCGCGAAAACAACTATATGCCCGTGTTGCCAGCTGGATGACGGACCATCAGGAGCACGATCCGTCAAGCTGTGGGGTGTGTTCGCGGTCTCTTGACGGTGTGGTCGACCCGGTCACGAACCGTGCTGTGCTTGATCATCTGGCAGAGGTTAGCGAGGCCGAGCAGAAGCTACTGTCGTTGACGCATCAGAACTGGGCGACGGCATGGGCTAACGCACTGGTTGCGAAGTGTCCGGCGGCGCTTCAGGCCGAACTGAACCGCGATCTGCCTGCGCATCCATCAGAGCTCATCCATGCCGCGCTCGTCGACGATCTTTTCGCGACGGAAGCCTTCGGTGGTCTTCTTGGCAGCTTGAAGGAAGGCGTCGCCCTTCTTTGCCGGCGCGAACTGAAAAACTTGCCGGACTTCACAGAACCTGCCGTTCAGCCTCTCCCTCCGCCGCTCGATAAGGCGTCGGCACCGCTGTTGCAAACGATCAATCGTCTGGCACGCGCACGGGCTTTCGCCAGATGGCGAGCTGATCATCGAGAAGAATTATCGAAGGCCACACAGGCCATTCTCCAGGGGCGCGCTGGTGACCCTGGAGAAATCACCGATGCAAGCCCGATCACGGTGAAACTAGAGGCACTTGCGTCCATTGCAAAAGGCGTTGTTCCTTTGAACGCCGCCCTGGAATTTTGCAATCGAATGGAAGCGCTGCTGAAGTCGCGGCGGGACAAAGAAAAGCGTCTCGAACTCTACCAGCGCGGTGCCACTGCACTGAACAAGCTTATCGAGCTCGGAAGCCTTGCAGAAAAGCAGGTTGATCACCTGCGGCGGCTGCTCCACCGCCGGGCTACCTATTGGCGCGATCGCTGCTACCAGAATTCGTATCCGATGGCCGGCCACGGCCTTCGAGAGACCGCAATGGACAGCAAGGGCGTTCTTGAAATCCGCGTCGGATTTGAAACCGCCAGTGCGCCCGCACAGCACATCTCAAACGCATCTGCCTTGCGCGCTAACCTGATGGGCTTTTTCCTCGCGTTCTGGGAGCATGTTCTTACCCAGCGCGGCGGTATCGCACTTCTATTGCTGGACGATCCCCAGGAACTGCTCGACCACGACAATAAGGAGAAGCTTGCCCGTTTGCTTCCCGAACTGGCCAAGCAAGGCGCACAGATCATTGTCGCGACCTATGACCGCTATTTCGCACGGGCTGCCGTTGCCGCGGGCCGGGAACATGCCAGCATCGAGCACCGCAGTGTCCATCCCGTCAATCCGTACCGCCAGCTCACGACAGCGGCAGCGACTGAGGAGCTCGAGCGAAAACGAGACACTTACGAGAAAGACAAGGACAATGCCAGGCTCGCTCAGGACTACGCAAACGAGGTTCGTATCTTTCTGGAGGCGCGCCTTGCCGACCTCTTCGACGATCCAGCGTATCCAAGTTATGCGGCGGCGTCGAGATTACCGACTCTATCAGACCATCTCGGGCACCTGAACAGCCTCATCAAAAGCCCCCCGAATGCTTTATTCAAGGGACGGGCCGTCAACGAGTTCAGCAAGTGCCGCAGTCTGGCACACGGTTCGGCTTGTCTTAGAGTGCTCAACACGTCCCATCACAACCGGGACACTTTGAGCGCCGGAGACATCTATGCTGTGGCCGGGGAGTTCGAAACGGTCTGCAGGCTTGCGGAAAAGATGCATCTCGAGTTCCGTCACTGGCGATGGCATGAGCCGCTTCAGGAACAAGGGCCCGCAGATACGGTTGTGCCTTTCCCGCGCGCCACCGTTCCTGACTTCCATGTGATGATCCACCCGGACCTTGCTGCATTCACAGCGAGCTCGGGTCATGAGGCAAGTCAGGACTCTGCCACCGAAAAGCTTGACCAGACCTGGTTCGAGGGCAAAAGCCTGTTTCTAATCCGCCAGGACAATCTTGGTTTCGCACTTCCGGCTGGATGCATCGCGATTGCAGAGAGTGTCCCCTATGAGGGACGTGACCACAATCTAGTGATTGCGCGGCAGAAGGGACATCTGCTCGCGCGCCGGCTTTTCAGGCCGGCCAACGGCGAAGGCCTTGCTCTTGCAGCCGAAGCTCCCGATCCTCAGCAATCGAGACCGACGCTCCTTTTTGATCAAGGCGCAGTTGTTCTTCACCGGATCGTTGGCATGTTGACCGAACAGCCGCCACCGCCGCCGGGTCGGGGAGAGGCGGTGGAACTTGGCTTTGCTGACAGCCTGTCCAAAATTAGATCCGCCTATCGCGTTCGCGAAGAAAGCGGCGTGCCCCTCGCACTGCCCGGACAGATCGTGCTCGGCGGCGAGCTTATCGGCAAGGAGCATCTCGGTTCGGAGGAAGGTACCCTTGTCGCGTTAACCCTCGACGATGGTAGCAGCGTCTTTAAACGTATTGGCGCAAAAGTTCCTGGAACCGATGGAAGGATGCGGCAATTTGAGAGTATCGGGGGACTCGGCAGTTCGCTTGTGGTTTCACTGGCCTCCGACCCTAACGCCGATGCGCCCCGCTTTGCCATTGCCCGGAGGGTACTCGGGGTACTCTATCGAGCATAGCTGGGCAGGCACCCCAGATGTCCATCGAGCTTCTTCAGAGTCGGACTCGAAAAGCCTTCAACGATATCCATACCTTGCCAGCCGTCGGGTGATCAGGCGAACGTGGGCGATCATGATCCAGGCCTCTGATGAGGCGATGGATCTTTCGACATCCTTTGC
>Ga0182738_1001189_pt1 | contig 33267 bp, 35 predicted proteins | sample eDN5th30CBELigMG_FD_128876 | JGI IMG/M metagenome (GOLD analysis project Ga0182738, IMG submission 128876) | Enriched Miracle-Growth compost microbial communities from Emeryville, California, USA - eDNA 5th pass 30_C BE-Lig MG (version 2)... ...
TCAATCAACCTCTCACCGGGCAGGCTTTCGAGAAGCACATCAATGCCGTGCGCCAGCAGATGGGCATGGTGTTTCAGCACTTCAACCTGTTTCCGCATCTGACGGTGCTGGAAAACATCACGCTCGGCCCGATCAAGCTCAAGGGCATGGGCAAGGACGCGGCACGCACGCTGGCGCTGGAGCTTCTTTCAAAGGTAGGCCTTGCCGACAAGATCGACGTCTATCCTTCGCGCCTGTCAGGCGGTCAGAAGCAGCGTGTGGCCATTGCGCGTGCGCTCGCCATGCAGCCGAAGGTGATGCTGTTCGACGAGGCGACTTCGGCGCTCGATCCCGAGCTGGTGGATGAAGTGAATGCCGTCATGAAGCAGCTTGCCGCCGAACATATGACGATGCTGATCGTTACGCACGAGATGCGTTTTGCGGGCGAAGTGGCTGACCGCATCCTGTTCATGGATGGCGGCGTGGTGGTCGAAGAGGGACCGCCGGATCAGATTTTGAGCAATCCGGTGCAGGAGCGTACGCGCTCCTTCCTCAAGAAATATCTGGCTGCGTGAGGTATCGGAATGAACGAGAGAAACGTCAATGAGTTTGCCGATTTTGGGGAGTTTCCCGATTTCGGGCTGACCCCGGCGCAGCGGCGCGAAGCAGTCCTTGGCCATTATTATGAATATCCCGGCATGGACGGGCCGCGTGGCGAAATCTGGTGCTACACCGATGCCTATTCCTATCTTCCGGGCGCGACTGTCAATCTTCAGGTGAGCGCGACCGCCTCGCGTTTCGATATCGAGATCTTACGGGATGGAGCGGTGGAAACGCCGGTTTTCTCCAAGCGCGGGATCGACTGCAAATGGCAGGAAACGCCAGCGCAATGTTCGGTTGCCGGTTGCGGCTGGGAGACGACATTCGCCTTCAAGACGGATGAGAACTGGCCTTCCGGCGCTTATCGCATCACCTTGAAGGCGCATGGCAATGATGGCCAGCCGATCCATTGCCATCACCTGTTCATTCTGCGACCAGCAGCGGGCCGCAAGCCCGGACGTATCCTGCAGGTCGCGGCCACCGGCACCTGGACGGCCTATAATACCTGGGGCGGCTCCAACCATTATCAGGGCATTACCGGGCCGAACGGCGATCAATATGCGACGACGGTGAGCATCGAGCGCCCGTTCTGCCGCGGCTTTGTTGTCCTGCCGTCCGATGCGCCTCGCGTGCCGCTGGAGTTTGTGACGCCGCCTGCCGCCCCTCCACGCTATCCGCATATGGAATGGGCCTTTGCCAATGGCTATTCCAAGAAATATGCCTCTTCCGGCTGGGCAAGTTATGACAGCCTGTTCTTCCGCTGGGCCGAGCGGGAGGGCTATGCGGTCGATCTCGCCAGCCAGCACGAGCTGCATTTTTCGCCGGAAATCCTCGACGGTTATGACTGCGTGGCTTTTGTCGGTCACGATGAGTACTGGACATGGGAAATGCGCGATGCCGTCGATAATTACGTCGATGGCGGCGGTCGTGCGGCCCGTTTTGCGGGTAATTTCATGTGGCAGACACGGCTTGAGGACAACGGCAAGCGCCAGACCTGCTATAAATATCGCGCCCGCGCCGAAGATCCGGTCTATCGCTCCGCCGATCCACGACGCACCAGCGGTTGCTGGGAAGCGACGGAAGCCGGACGGCCTGCTGCCGAAACCTTCGGCCTCAATGCGCTGCGCGGGCTTTATGTCGGCTGGGGTGGTTGCGCTCCACGTGGCGTGCGCGGTTTTCCGGTCTATCGCCCGGAACATTGGGCCTTTGCGGGAACCGGCATCTATTACGGCGATCTCCTGGGCGCTGACGGTCACGCCTTCGGCTATGAGGTCGACGGGCTCGACTATGTGATCCGGGGCGGTCTGCCCGAACCGGAGGAGGGCAGCGGCGCACCTGATGGATTGCAGATATTGGCGCTCGGCGTGTCGTCTCTCAAGGAGGAGAGCGCGGATATTCCAGCCGACGACCAGTTCCTCTCCGATGCCGATGCCAAATTCGTGGCCGATACGCTGATCGGCGACAATGGCGATACAGCCGTCGAACGTATCAAGCGCGGCTGCGGCATGATCGTCAATTTCCCGCGCGGCAAGGGCGAGGTTTTCCACGCCGGAAGCTGCGAGTGGGCCGCGGCTCTCAAACGTGGCGACCGCATGGTCCAGCGTGTGACCGCCAATGTTCTCAACCAATATCTCAAGCGCTGACAGAGTAACGCCATGCTCAACACAAAAGCACAGAACGAACGCCCGGCATCGCATCTTTTCTACCAGTCGCGCCTGCGCAGGCCGCTGGTGGATCGTGCCGAAGGTATCTATATCTGGGATCAGGACGGACGCCGGGTCATCGACGGCTCTAGCGGCGCGATGGTGGTCAATATCGGCCACGGCAATCGCAATGTGCTCGACGCCATGAAAGAGCAGATGGATCGCGTCACCTTCGCTTATCGTCTCCATTTCGAAAACGAGCCGGCGGAGGATCTGGCGCGCATGGCCGCCGAACGTATGCCGGAAGGTCTGGACAAGATTTTCTTCGTGTCCGGTGGTTCGGAAGCAGTGGAATCCTGCATCAAGCTTGCCCGCCAATGGGCGGTTGCGACCGGGCAGGGCACACGCTGGAAAGTGATTTCTCGGTTTCCGTCTTACCATGGCGGTACGCTTGGGGCGCTGGCGGTCACCGGTTATGCGGCTTTGAGCGAGCCTTTCGCACCCATCATGCGCGAAATGCCGAAAGTCCCCGCACCGACTGCCTATCTCGACCGCGACAATCTCACGATGGAACAGCGCGGCCAGAAATATGCTGACATGCTGGAGGAGAAGATTCAGGAAGAAGGTCCTGAAAGCGTGCTCGCCTTCATCATGGAGCCGATCGGCGGAGCGTCGACCGGTGCGCTGGTCGCGCCCGACAGCTATTATCCGCGTATCCGCGAAATCTGCGACCGTTATGGCATCCTGCTCATCCACGACGAGGTGATGAGCGGCGCCGGACGCACCGGCAAGTTTCTGGGCGGTGACCATTGGAACTGCAAGCCCGATCTCATCGCGCTTTCGAAGGGGTTCGCCTCGGGTTATTGCCCGCTTGGCGCAATGGCGGCGCCCGGACGCATCGTGCAGCCGGTTCTGGATGCTGGCGGTTTCCTGCATGGCTTCACCTATGCCGGCAATCCACTGGCCTGTGCGGCGGGCAAGGCCGTATTGCAGGAGATCGATCGTCTCGATCTGGTCGGTAACGCCGCTCGCATGGGCGATGCATTGAAGGGCGAACTGGAAGGGCTTGCGAAACGCTTCCCCTTCATCGGCGATGTGCGCGGCAAAGGCTTGCTGCTGGCGGCCGAATTCGTGTCCGATCCAGAAACCATGAAGCCGCTACCGAAGGAACTGAATGCCCATCAGCGCATGGTCGATCTCGCCTATGAGCGCGGACTGATCATCTATTCGCGCCGCACGCGCGGCGGTGTTGAAGGCGATCACTTTCTCGTCTGTCCGCCGATGATCGTGAGCCGCGAACAGGTTGGCGAGATCACCGCGATCCTCGGCGATACGCTGGAGGTTCTGGCGCGTGAACTCAAGCTGCCCGTGAACGCATAAGGAAACCGGATCATGACCGACAAGAAGAAGATGCGTCGCAAGGTGATCATCACCTGCGCAGTGACAGGCTCCGTCCATACACCCTCCATGTCACCGCATCTGCCGGTGACGCCGGACGAGATTGCAAGCGAAGCCATCGCTGCGGCGGAAGCGGGCGCATCCATCCTGCATCTTCATGCCCGCGATCCGCGTGACGGCAGGCCGTCCGCCGATCCGGACCTGTTCATGCAGTTCCTGCCGCGCATCAAGCAATCGACGGCAGCGGTGGTGAATATTTCCACTGGCGGTTCGTCGCTGATGAGGCTGGAAGACCGGCTGGCCGCGCCGCTTAAGGCGCAACCGGAAATGTGTTCGCTCAATATGGGCTCGATGAATTTCGCGCTGTTCCCGGCACTCGACAAGCCGCGTGAATGGAAACACACGTGGGAACCAGAACTGTTGGAGGCAACGCGTCATTCGATCTTCAAGAACACCTTCGCGGATATGGAAGGCATTCTGACCAGTCTCGGGCAGGGCTGCGGTACGCGCTTCGAGTTCGAATGCTATGATGTGGGGCATCTCTATTCACTGGCCCATTTCCGTGATCGTGGACTGGTGACTGGTCATCTGTTCATCCAGTTCGTCTTCGGCATTTTGGGCGGCATTGGTGCAGACCCGGACAACCTCATGCATATGAAGCGCATTGCAGACAAGCTGTTCGGCGACGACTATTCCTTCTCGGTTCTGGCGGCAGGGCGACACCAGATTCCGATGATCACAATGGCGGCGGCCATGGGCGGCAATGTGCGTGTCGGTCTGGAAGACAGCCTCTATGACGGGCGGGGAAAACTGGCCAAGAGCAATGCCGATCAGGTGCGGCGCATTCGTAGCATCCTTGACGGCTTGTCGCTGGAAGTTGCCACACCCGACGAGGCGCGCGATTATCTGGGCCTTAAGGGTGGAGATAGGGTGGCGTTCTGATGCCGAAGATCGTGTTGGACAACAAGGCATGCGTCGTGGTGCGGCTCGGAGAGCTTGCCGATGCCGAACAGATTCACGCAGCAATCTGCACGATGGGGGCGGGACTTGGCGCTACAGACAAAATCTCCAGCACGGTTGAGGATTTCCGTCGTTACGGTTTCGGCCCTCATGCGGCTTTTACCAGCCTGATCGCTGAGGTGGACGATACGTTTGCCGGGTTGGCTCTGTTCTTCCCGATCTTCTCGACATGGTACGGCAAACCCGGTGTCTACGTGCAGGACCTCTATGTCGATGAAGCCTTTCGCGGCAAGGGGATAGGCGAGGTGCTTTTGCGCCATGTCGCCTCCTGGTCGATGGCGCGGGGCGGCGTCTATCTGCGGCTGGCCGTGGACCGGGACAATGTCGCAGCGCAAAGATTTTATGACCGGTTGGGTATCGGCTGGATCGAAGCTGACCGCGATCATGGTGCTTATGGCGATGATTTCGCCCGCTTGGCACGTATCAATCAAATCAGGGAGCAGTCATGAAAGCCTTTTACGCTGTCGAGCAAAAGCGTCACGACCCGAAAGCCTTTCTTTCCAGCGGTGCGCCGCAGCCTAACCCCGAACAGCCTGAGCGTGCCGAGCGCCTGCTCGCGGGCGCGAAGGCAGCAGGCTGTGAGATTATCCGTCCGCAAAATCATGGCCTTGGCCCGATTGCAGCCGTGCATACGCCGGAATATCTGGAATTCCTCCAGCACATCTATGCCCGCTGGCGGCGTATTGATGAGGCTTCGGAAGAAGTGATCCCGAACATTCATCCGCTGGCGCGTGACGGCCGTTATCCGGCATCCGCCGTAGGACAGGTCGGCTATCATATGGCCGATACGGCTTGCCCGATTGCTGAACATACGTGGGAAAGCGTGTGCTGGAGCGCGTGGAGCGCGGTCGATGCCGCCGATGCGGTGCTTGCAGGCGAGGTCGCGGCATATGCGCTCTGTCGTCCTCCGGGGCATCATGCATTTGCCGATGTGGCGGGCGGCTTCTGCTTCGTCAACAATTCGGCGGTTGCAGCCCAGCGCCTGCGCTCGAAAGCCGAGCGCGTGGCGATCCTCGACGTGGATCTTCATCACGGCAACGGGACGCAAGGCATATTCTATGCCCGCCCCGACGTGCTGACCGTCTCGATCCATGCTGATCCGGTGCGCTTCTATCCCTTTTTCTGGGGGCATGCCGATGAACGCGGCGAGGGCGCGGGACTGGGCTACAATCTCAACCTACCGCTGCTGCGCAAATCCGGCGATGCCGAATTCCTTGCGTCACTTGATACGGCCTTCCGCCGTATTGAAGCCTTCGCACCGGATGCGCTGGTGATAGCGCTTGGCCTCGATCCTTTCGAGGGCGACCCGTTCGGCGGATTGTCGGTCACCACTGGTGGTTTCGGACGCATTGCCGAAGCAATTGCGAAGCTTCGCCTGCCAACTGTCATCGTGCAGGAAGGCGGATATCTGTGCGATGCGCTGGGCGATAACCTGACGACGTTCCTCGGCGGCTATCAATCGGTGGCGCGATGAGTGGTCTTGTTACTTTTGTTGGTGTCGCGCATCCGTGGATGTGTGATGTCATGGGGCACATGAATGTCCGGCACTATGCCGGGATGTTCGATGATGCGAGCTTTCAGCTCCTGGGTCACATTGCCGGGAAAATCCCGGATGAGAGTTTCGGTTGGGCGGACGTGCACTCGACAACCGAATACAAGCAGGAAGTACCGGCCGGAGACCTGCTGACGATCCGCTCACAGGTGTTGAAGGTTTGGCGTTCATCAATCACCTTTCGTCAGATCATGGCTGGTTCGCTCGATGGAGAACTGCGTGCCATCAATGAGACAACGTCTGTCTGTTTTGACAAGATTGCTCGGCACTCACTCGAACTTGAGCCAACAATGCGAAAGCGAGCGGAAAAGCTCATGTAGGGCCACAATCTGATCGGGTAGCGGCAGGACTGATCTGCTGCCGAATGGCAGCTAACTCCGCTCATAACGCATAAGCGAACGGTCAGCGTCCGGCCCCATAACAGACGTTTAGCCTAAATCCGTTGTTAAGCAATTCAGACAGATAACATGCGTAATTTTAGGATCGTAGGTTCTTATCTTTCAAGGCGAGTAGATGAAATCGGTCGCTGGCTTTCTGATGAAGTCCGTGGTCTGAGAACCAATCCTCGCTTTGAAGAAATGGAAGTAAACCTGATACAAGCACAAGCGCTGACTGAAAACTCTACTTCACACACTCTCTTGCAAAAACGCGGTATGCGCCAAACTGACAAGTAGTCAGCATCCATTAGCGAAAGCCGGAGGGCAAGCCCATGCCGGATTTGATGTCGTGGGCGAAACGGGGGCAAAGATCAGGTTCGCTGTCGAGCATGTCTTTGCCACGCAGAAGAACAAGATGAAGCTCTGCATCAGGAAGATCGGCACCAACAAAGCGACGGTGAATATGGCATCGCCAATATCGCTTACAACATGCTCCGATACGTCTTTCATGAGTTCAAAGCATCAAGCTACCGCTGCAGCCTCCCGTTTGATAACCGTCAAGATCCCTTCCGACTGGATTGCATGAAGCGTATCACGCAGAGATGAACCGAACGCGCCATCTGTCAGTGCTTCGGGAAGGACGTCCGGGCACACAGAGGCAACCGCACGGATTATCTCCTCCGATGTCTCGATATCTTTCAATTCGTTCAAAAGCTCAGTCGCTTTGGGATCATTCAACGAAACTGGGTGGCCTTCGTTCCCCTTTCGAGCCAGATAGGCAAGCCACGCAGCGAGAGCAAAGACAAAGGCTCTGTGCGGTTTGCCGGATGTCAGTGCTTCCAGGGCTGGGGTAGTGATGCGTTGGGGGAGCTTCAGTGTTCCATCCATTGCAATCTGTGCGGTGGAATGGGCGATAGCCGGGTTGGCGAACCGCTCAGCGAGGGCGACGGCATAGGCGTTGAGATCGATGGACAGTCCTTCTACAGTTGCCGCAGCGGCAGCAAGGTGACGACGGACGAGTGCAGCATGATCGGGGTCGGCCATCACGTCTCGGACAAAGCTTTTACCCGAGAGCTGCCCGCTATAGGCGAGCATTGAATGTGCCCCGTTCAGCATTCGCAGTTTCATGTTTTCATATGGGGTGACATCGTCGACGAAGAGGGCGCCAGCACATTCCCATTCCGGCCGTCCTGCGCAGAATTCATCCTCGATCACCCATTGGCTGAAGGGTTCGGTTTCAACAGCGGCCTGATCTTCTCGTCCCGTCAATTCAGCAGCTAGTTTGGCGGTCAGGGCATTTGAGGCTGGCGTGATCCGATCCACCATCGTTGAAGGGAAACTGACGTTGTTCGCAATCCAGCGAGACAGCTGCTCGCCACGAGTTTCCTGGGCAAAGACCAATGCAGCGTTCCGTAACTTCTGACCATTATGGGAGAGATTATCGCAACTGAGCACGGTGAACGGTGACAATCCACCGGCCATACGGCGGGAAAGTGCCGCCACGATAAGGCCAATCACGCTGGTCGGCCTCTCAGGATTGGAGAGGTCGGCGGCGATCGCTTGATGCTCACGATCCAGCGTACCGTCACTGGTGATACCATATCCTTTTTCCGTCACGGTCAGACTGACAATACGGCAACCGGGAGATGTCATCGCATCCAGTGTATCATGGCTAACCGTTGGGCCGGATAGTACCCGGTCCAGCGCTCCAATCACATGCGCTTCTGTGATGGGGCTGCGTGTGATCAATGTATAGCGGCAGTCTTGTGGATTCAAGCTGTCGGCAACGGTGGTTCCGCGCAGCGATGTCCCTGTCACCCGCCAATCGCCCCCCCTTTGTGCCAACACGGTGTCGGTATAGGACAAGAGGTGCGCGCGAGCGAAATTGCCGAGACCAAGATGAACGATACCGACTCCATGATCTTCCGGAGTATAAGCGGGCCAACTGGCCGCTGCTGCATAGTTCGCCGCTGCTGAAAGCCGTATCACTTGCCGATCCTGACGTCTGGATGGGACAGGGCGGTCATGATTCCGCGCAATTCGGCCAGGCCTTTCAAGCGCCCGATGGATGGATACCCCGGCTGAGCGCGTCGGTTCAGATCATCGAGAATATCCTGACCGTGATCAGGGCGCATAGGAATGCGCCAGTCGGCACGACCTTCAGATTTGCGGCGGCTTTCCTCTGACAGAATGGCTGCAATCTTTGCCACCAGAGCCGTATGGCCTTCAAGATGAGCAGCCTCATGGAATGATCCACCGAGATGGCGTTCTTCAAGTGCGACATTGCGCAAATGCAGGAAATGCACACGATCACCCAGGCGTTTCATCATGCCCGGCAAATCATTATCGGAGCGCGCGCCAAGCGACCCGGTGCAAAGAGTGATACCGTTTGCCGGAATATTCACTGCATCCATGATGGCTTTATAATCGGCTTCAGTGGACATGATGCGCGGCAGTCCGAGAAGCGGGAACGGCGGATCGTCCGGATGACAGCAGAGACGCACGCCAAGCTCTTCCGCAAGCGGACTTACCTCTGTCAGAAAATCGATTAAGTGGTTTCGCAGGCGCTCCGGCGAAATATTGTCATAATGGGCGAGATGCATCTTCACATCATCCATCGACATGCGTTCGGCAGCACCGGGCAGACCAAAAACGACATTGCCGGAAAGTTCAAACCGCCGCTCCTCCGACATTTCCGCAAAACGCCTGCGCGCAGCTTCGATCAGTTCAGGCTGATAGCTGTCCGATGCGCCTTTGCGTTCGAGCAGAAACAGATCGAAGACGGCAAAATCGAGGGCGTCGTAGCGCATACACGTCGCCCCGTTTGCCAGCCGGTAGGCAAGGTCGGTACGTGTCCAGTCGAGGATGGGCATGAAATTATAACAGATGATCTCGATGCCTGCGTCACGCAGGTTGCGCATCGATGTCTTCCAGTTCGAGATATGAGTTTTCCAGTCGCCCGTCTGGCGTTTTATATCTTCTGAAACGGGAAGGCTTTCCACGACTTCCCATTTCAGTCCGGAAGGGGCACCATTCTTCATCCGGGCGATTTCGGCCTGCCGTTTTTCGATTTCGGCTGGCGACCAGACCGCGCCGGTCGCCACATGATGCAGGGCGGTGACAACGCCTTCTACCCCCGCTTGCAGCATATCATCGATGGACACGAGGTCCTTGGGGCCAAACCAACGCCAGGTCTGTCTCATTTAATTGTCTTTCTATTTCCAGTGCTAAGCTAACGCGTCAGCGAAACTAATCTGAACCTTGACGGACCGGGAACGATCCATAGCCGCCTGAAAGGCAGACAAGGTTTCGGTCAAGGGAAGGGTAGCCGTGATGATCGGCTGGGGGTCGATAGTCTTCGATCCAATAAGACGCACGGCCTCGGCAAACTCTGTATCGAACCGCTGTGAACCGACGAACTGGATTTCTTTGCCCACCATGACGTTGAGAGGCAGAACAGTCGGTCCGGAGACTCCAACCTGCACAAGCGTACCGAGCGGTCGTAGGCAGGAAATTGCGTCGCTAATGGCCGGTGCCGCAGCCGAGCATTCAAATACCAGATCGACCTTGCCCTTGCCTTCCTGCCACCGCATGAGCCCTGTTGGGTTAGTCGCAATATTGACCGTATGGTCTGCCCCCATGCGCGTGGCGATTGCCAGGGTGGCGTCCTGAATGTCGGTCACGATGATTTCGGAAGCGCCACGTTGTCGCGCAACCGCCACGCAAAGTGCGCCGATCGGACCCGCGCCTGTTACCATGACGATCTTGCCGGCCAGGCTGCCTGCAATCGCTTCGCCACGATTGGCCGCGTGAAGGCAGACTGCCAGCGGTTCAGAACAGGCAGCGGCTCCCGGATCGGTTCCGTCCGGGACAGGCAAGCATTGGTCAGCCGCAATTACAATCCTGTCGCGGAACATGCCCTGTTCGTGCGGAAGATACATTGCCGAACCCTTGAAGCGCATCGCACTGCAATGGCGTGGCAGGCCCTGCTGGCAGAAACTGCAGGTGCCGCAAGGTTGTGAAGGATTCATCGCAACGAGCTGCCCCGGCATCAGCCCTGTCACTCCCTCGCCAAGGGCCGTGATGCGCCCCGAAGCCTCGTGGCCGAGGATGATCGGTTCCTGGACCCGGATGGTGCCAATGCCGCCTTCCAGCCAATAATGCAGATCCGATCCACAGATTCCGCCTACTTCGACCGTGACCAGCACTTCGCCCGGCCCCGGTGTTCCGACAGGCCGGGTCTCGATCCTCAGATCGTCCTGTGCGTGAAGGCAGATCACGCGCGTGTTCGACAATTCGGTCATTTCCGCCTCACGGCATCAGTGTGTTGGGCAGCCAAGTCGCCAGAGGCGGCATGTAGCTGACCATCAGAAGGACAATCAGATTGGTGAGGATATAGGGAATAATTGCCCTGATCACCGGCGAGAGGGGGAGCCGTGCAATATTAGACGCGACAAACAGGCAAACGCCGACCGGTGGCGTCGTCAGGCCGATCATCAGGTTCAGGACTGCAAAACAGGCAAAATGAATGGGGTCTATACCGACCGCCAAGGCCAGAGCCTGCAGAGGCACGAACAGAATGATCAGGGCTGCAATCGTCTCCATGAACATGCCGACGAACAGAAGCAGGATGTTAATCAGCAGGATAACGAGGAACTTGTTGTCGGTGATGGAGAGAACCGCATTCGCCAGTGTCTGTGGGATACGTTCCGCGACGAGAATCCAGCCGAACACATTAGCAGTGCCCACCAATACGAGAATGCCAGCCGAACTGATCGCACTATCGATGATGATTTTCGGAATCCGGCTTACCGGCAGTTCTCTGTAAACGAACAGCCCCACCACCGCGGCGTAAAGGCATGCAACCACTGCGGTTTCGGTAGGCGTCGTGATGCCGACCAGCAGGCCCCCCACGATCAGTGCGGTCATTGCAATAGCCCAGATCGCGCCGGTAAACGACGACAGTAGTTCTCGGGTGCCCTTCCAGTCCTCGCGGGGGAAGTTTTTCTTCTTAGCGATGAAATAGGTCGTTACCATCATGGCAAAACCCATCAGAAGGCCGGGTACCGCACCTGCCAGAAACAGCTTGCCAACTGAAAGGCCGGAGAGCGATCCGACGATAATCATTGGCACGCTTGGCGGTATCATCGGGCCGACGGTCGATGAGGCGGCTGTGACAGCTGCAGAGAAATCTGCTGGATAACCGACCTTTTTCATGCCGGGGATCATCATGCCGCCAACGGACGCCACATCGGCGACTGCGGTTCCTGAAATACCGCCAAAGAGCATGGAGGCTGCAATGTTGGCCTGTGCCAGCCCGCCGCGCATCCAGCCCACAAGGGCATTTGCAAAGCGAATAATCCGCTCGGTAATGCCGCCGGAATTCATCAAGTTTCCAGCTAGAATGAACCCCGGAATGCAGAGCAGAACAAAGCTGTCCATCCCGGCATACATTTTCTGAGGAATAACAACCAAAGGGATATCCGCGAACAGAAGATAGGCCATCGAGGAAAGGCCCAGTGTCACAGCTACTGGCAAACCGATGGTAAGGCCCAGCACGAACGTGCCAAGAAGAAGGGTCAGGCCCATCAATTTTCCTCCGAATTGGGGATAGGGCGCCCGTCATGACGGCCCGAAAGCATTTCAATGATGCGCATCAGTGCCCAGAGACCCAGGGCGACAAGAAGAACGAGCTGTGTTGCGTGGACGAAATCCATGCGCCAGCCAAGCGACGGGGCGGTCTGACGACTCCCAATCATGGTGTAATCCCACGCAGCGGGCAGAAGAATAACCGCAAAGACCACCGTCAATACGGCGCTGACCAGTCGCAACAGCCACGGCATACGTCCGGGCAGGCTTTCGCAAAGAAGGTCGACATTGACCATATCGCCACTACGCAGCGCGAGACCCGCGCCGAGCGCACCAATATAGAGCAGGCAGAATCTGGTCAGTTCCTCGGTCCAGACCGGAGCGCTGCTCAAAAACGTGCGTGCATAAACCTGCAGCAGCACCGCGCCCATCAATATGAGAAATGCTGCCAGTATCAGAAGGCGGCATATGCCTTCTAATCCTTTGAATAGTTTTGTCATGGTATCCTCGACGTAGCAGCCGCCGGAATAGGCCCGGCGGCCCTATTATCTCAGTCGTTGAAGACCTGTTCGACCAGAGGACGGATTTCCTGTGGTACGGAGTTGATGACGGCGTCGCGTGCCTTGTCAGCAAAGGCAGCCTGATCCACGTCAACAAACTTCACGCCCCGGCCTTCGAGATCGGTGACGAGCGCCTTTTCGTCGGCGATGAACAATTCGCGTTCGTAAGCCTGCGTGGCCTTGGCGGCTTCCTGCAATGCAGCTTGATCGGCCTCCGAAAGTTTGCCCCAGCTCCGTTCTGAAATGGCCAGATAAATCCACGAGCGAACGTGTTCTGTCTTGTTGACGACTTTCTGAACTTCGTAGAAGCCGCCGGACTTGAAAAGCGCGAGCGGATTTTCCTGACCTTCGATGGTACCGTTCTGGAGGGACGTGAAAACCTCGGAGAAGGCCATCGGGGTTGGGTTCGCGCCGAGCGACTGCCATGCGGCGACAAAGATTGGCACATTCGGCACGCGAACCTTGAAGCCCTTCAAATCTTCCGGCTTTGTTATCTCGCGATTGGCAGAAAGATTGCGCGGGCCGCGCGCGAAATAGGTCAGAGGACGAATCCCCGCCTTTTCGATGATTTCTGCCTCTATCTGCTTGCCGATCTCGCCAGACGCAATCTTGTCCATATGTTCAAGCGATTTGTATGCATATGGCAGAGCAAGCAGGGCTGCTTTTGGTGCCCAGTTCTGCAGGCTTTCACCGGTGATGGTCATATCGGCGGTGCCAAGCTGCATGCCGTTGATGACATCGATTTCCTTGCCGAGCGATTCATTCGGATAGACTTCGACGGCGACGCGTCCCTCGGTACGAGATTTGACTTCTTCCGCAAATTTCAGCGCTGCCTTGTGCCAGATATTCTCTTCATTGGCGAGATGGCCGAGCTTGAGCGTTACCTCCTGCGCCAGTGATGCTCCTCCCATGACGGCGAGAATGGCACAGGTCGCTGCCAGTCGCGTAAAACTCTGAAATTTCATTGTTTCCTCCTCTAGATAGTGTCTTTGCTGTTGCTGGGCGTCCTACAGAAAATACTCGGGCCGCTCCTGTTCGATGACAGGTAGATCGCTGAGAATTCCTCGCAGATGCGTCCGTATTGATTGCTCTGCTTGAACGGCATCACCTTTCGCTATCCCATCGACCACTGCACAATGTTGCGCAATGAGGCGATCAACCGGGAAATGCATGCTGGAAAGAAACCGTACCCGGTCCATCTGCGCTTTCATCTCGACCACGACGCGCCAGGCTTTTCCTTTATCGGCGCCTTCGGCCAGAGTGCGGTGGAATATTTCGTCCGCCTCCATGAAGTCCCGTGCAGATCCACCGACAAGCTTTTCCTGACGAACGAGTTGGGCTCGCAACTCGGTAATCAGCGTCTGATCGGGAGAGTGAGCCAGAAGCTTCACGATGTCGGCTTCAACCGCTTCACGGACGAAGCGCGCATCCATTACAGACTGAAGTGAAATTTTCGCGACGAAGGTGCCTCGCTGAGGCCGAACCTCCAGCAGTCCTTCGTTGGCTAGCTTGATGAAGGCCTCACGCACAGGCTGACGGCTAACCCCGTATTGCTGAGCCACATCGGCCTCGGAAATCCGGGCGCCGGGTGACAATGCATTATCAATGATGGCAGCCCGCAGCGTTGCGTAGAGCTGATCGACCACACTGACGTGCTTTGGTTGCAATAATGGGCTTTGCATAAATTGGGCTCCTCAAATTCCGAATATACCATACTACCATACCAGTCAACGTGAATACGTGTTCTTCCTCCAGTCGAACCACACCTCGAAATGAAAGGTGGCGACAGCCGGAGTATGGCAGAGGTGGGGATCGTTACATTTGCGACGGTCCTGTGAAGGGTTTTCTCATCTACAACCGCCGGTCAGATTCTTAACCGAGTGGCGCATTTTTCACGGGACTGAGCGGGGCCGCTTTAGTTGCACGGGAATATATGGATTGGTTGTTCCTCTATTCTACCCAGTTCCATGCATTTTTGATCTGAGCAAAATGTCCAGCCTCCCGTCGTCTTGCCGGAGACGGCCAGAACAATTTCACGACGGGGAGGAATGTTTGGATGATAGATATACCAACCATCCTTTAGAACAGAATCCGCAGGAGGGTCCATTCCAGCGCCGGAGCCTTTGATGCGGGCTTCTGACAATACAAGGCCCTGGGACGTGACATTCCAGAACTCCCGCCATGGCACTTTCTCAACGCTGTGCGTCCACGAAAGAATAAAACTTGTGGCGGCGATTTTCAGTACGCCGCCAGCCGTTGCAATGCAGACCGCCATCAACCGGATGTCGCGACAACGGAAGGCCGCGACCTCCAGAAATGCCACGCAAGAAAGGCTGCACAGGCAGCAAAGCCGAGCTCATCGCTATACGGATATGTCGCGAGCATGAGCGCAATAGCAGCAAACGCCCATATGCGCTCCCATATGTTCAGCGGCGTCCGAAGATGGCCGATCGCGGCTGCGCCCCAGAGCAGGATACTAAGAAGCGCCTTGATGAACATATAGGCGAATGCAGGCCAGAAGCCGAGCTTTTCCGAAAGAGGGCCTCCCTCCTGAAGCATGATGACTGGCTCGTATACTGCCATGAAAGGCACGGCGAACCCCGCGACTGCGATCCGGATCGCCTGCATGCCGATCTTCATGCCCGACTCTCGCGCGATCGGCGCCGCCGCGAAAGCTGCAAGCGCAACGGGCGGCGTGAGATCGGCCATGATACCGAAATAGAAGACAAACATATGTGATACGAGAAGCGGCACCTCGAGATGAAGAAGCGCCGGGCCGGCGATTGAGGATGTGATGATATAGTTTGGAATGGTCGGAATGCCCATCCCGAGTACCAGACAGGCAAGCATGGTCAGTATCAGCGAGAAGAACAGCGAGTTTTCTCCAACGCTGACAATCACACGGGCGAATGTCGAACCGGCTCCTGTGAGCGCCAGAACACCGATGATGACGCCAACCAGAGCACAAGCGATGCCCACCGGCAGCGCATTCTTGGCGCCTTCCGCGAGGCTTTGAAGACAAAGATTGAGCGTTTCTCGACCACCGCGCACCAGAAAATTTATCGCGACCAGAAGTGCTACAAGAGCAATGATCAGCGTAATGCCGCGTAGGGCATAACCGAAGATACTGAAGGTCGTACCAAATGCAGCGGCGGACATGACGCCGAGTGCGACCCAGAACAGCACACGCAAAGGCATAGACATGGAGCCGGAAACCGGCACACCAAGAATGATGAGGGCGGTCAGGCTAAGGCCGACCGTGCCTGCAAAAAGTGGCGTATAGCCGGAGAAAAGCAGCCATACCAATGCGACGAGCGGCAGAACCAGAAACCAGCGTTTTCTGATTGCTTCGAGAGCACTTGGCATTTCGCTTTTATTGAGGCCTCTCATCTTAAGGCGACGCGCCTCGAGATCAACCATCACGAAGACAGTTATAAAATACAGAATAGCAGGCACAATTGCCGCTTTGACGATCTCAACATAAGGCAGACCCAGCGTTTCGGCCATGATGAAAGCAACCGCGCCCATGACCGGGGGCATGATCTGGCCACCCATTGACGCCACAGCCTCGACACCACCGGCAAAGGCCGGGCGGAAGCCGGACCGCTTCATAAGAGGAATGGTGAACGCGCCCGTGGTCACGACATTGGCGACGCCTGAACCGTTGATCGTTCCCATCAAGGCAGAGGAGATCACCGAAACTTTTGCGGGGCCACCACGCGACGCACCGACCGTTCCCATGGCAATGTCGTTGAAGAGCTGGATCATGCCAGCACGTTCGAGAAATGCTCCGAACAAGATAAAAAGGAAAATATAGCTTGATGAGACATAGATCGGCGTGCCGTAAATTCCCTCTGTTCCCAGAAAAAGAACCTCGACGACTTGTTCGAAATCATAACCCCGGTGGTTGAACGGGTGCGGGAGATATTGTCCAAACAAGCCGTAAGCCAAAAAGATCGCGCAGATGAGAGGCAGGGTCCAGCCCATCATCTTTTTCCCAGCCCAGAAGACGAGAGCGACTACGAGAATGCCGATCACAATATCGAGCGTATTCGGTTCACCAGCCCTGATCACCAGATCTTCATAGAATACCCAATGATAAAGACTGAGTACAAAGGCGATGATGGCCGCCAGCCAGAACGCTGCTCGCTTTGCAGCGACAGTGCTCGCATTGGCGTAAAGGCCGAAAAGAAGCAGAAGCAGAAAGCCCACATGGACGGAGCGGACGACCTGACTTGGCAGTGGTGAATAAGCGGAAGTCCAAAGCTGGAAAACCGAAAAAGCCACGGCAATGGCAAACAGGATTTTTGCGCCTGTGCCTGTGCCCCAGGCGGGAATATGCTCGGCCGATTCTACGGCACTGTTCTCGCTCTGCGTCATGAACGGACCTTCATCAGATTGTGCATTTGAAATAAACAGTTACGGGAGCGATCCGATTAACAAAAATCGGACACCTTCTGTCAGGACAAGGAAGAAACCCGGGAAAGTCACCCGGGTGCCAACCACCACGCAGAATTGCTGCCGGCCTATTCGATGCCTTTTTCCTTGTAGTAACGCAGAGCACCGGGATGAATCGGAACCGGAGATACGATGGTGCTTTTGTCGAGCTTGATTGCCTTTGCGGAAGAATGGGCAGCAGCCAGCTGGTCGAGATTCTCGAAGAACCCCTTGGTCATCTGGTAAACCAGTTCTTCATCCATATCGGGACGAACGATCAGATAGTTGATCACGGAAGCCGTCACGACGTCCTTGTCCTGGCCACTATAGGTATTCGCCGGGATTGTGTTGACCTGATAAGGCGCACCAATTTTCTCGATAACGTCTGCCGGAACCTCAACAACGTTGATGTCCACGGAGTTGGCAAGGTCGCGCAGCGAGGCGACGCCAAGTCCGGAAGATTGCAAGGTTGCATCCAATTGGCGGTTTTTCATCAGCTCGACGGATTCTGCGAAAGGGAGATATTCGATCTTGCCGAGATCGTCATAGGAAAGTCCGGCAGCCTCCAGAATGGTGCGCGCATTCAGTTCCGTTCCGGATTTTGGCGCGCCGACCGATAGCCGTTTTCCTTTGAGGTCGGCCAATGTCTTGATGCCGGATTCCTTGGAAGCGACGATCTGAACGTAATTTGGATAGATTGCCGCAAGCGTACTCAGATTGGTGAGCTTCTTTTTAAAACCAGCCGCCTCATTCCCCTCATAGGCATCACGCAGGGAATCGCCCAGCGTGAACGCCACTTCGCCGCGACCGCTGTTGATGAGATTGATATTTTCAATGGATGCCTTCGTCGCCTGAACCGAAGGACGCACATCAGGAATGCTGGAATAGATCTTTTCCATGGCGACGCCGAGCGGGTAGTAGACGCCACTGGTACCCCCGGTCAGAATGTTTACAAACTCCTCGGCTTTCGCTTGCGCTGCACCAAACACAAGCCCCAATGCGGTAGCCAAAGAAACAGTTGTTTTCCGAATAAAGATTTGCATATTTCCTCCTCACACCAATAGATTTTGCCATGGTGCAGACACCACGACTAAGCGGGAAGTTTTTGCAGATTACTTCCCCCACTGCATTTCATAAGGTCCTCCCACAGAACTGCGAAGACGCTAACGCATTCTGAGGAGAATCCAAAATGTTTTTGGCCGCAATTGCCCAGTGAGTTTAATTCTCCATGTTTGTTTTGAAGACGACGAGATTCTGCCACCGTTACGCCGATGCGCGACATACGGAATCATGCGCGCGGAAAGGCCGCGTTTCGACTAGGATCAAGGCCCGCTTGTGCCTGGGCCAGCAGTTAACTTGCCAGTGAGAGGCCTGTTAATTGTTCAAACCAGGATGGAAGCTGTGCGTTTTGACCTCCTACCATTTGAGTAAAACGCGCCCGCCAATCATGCCGAGAAAGCCTGTGATGGCGATGCCGAGCGTGTACCAGATTGCAATAAACGGCATTCCGGATTCTGGACAGTGTAGTGAATAGATGAGAACTCCTACGGCGCCAGCAACGATACCGGCGACAAGACCGGTCAGAGCAGGATTTGCCGGAGCAAGCCATCGCATCGCAGCAAGCAGAAATCCGAGCATGGGAAGAGCTATGAGAACAATCAACCACGGACAGACCAACGCTGTCCGCCCCCATATCAACACGTCTGCTTGTCCGGGCTCAGCGTTCAGCAACTGGATTGATGCAGCACCTGCAAGACAAGCCGGAAGTATGGCCAGCGGCAACCAGTACAATCCCGTGCGAACGGGCCGCGACAAGGTGAATAATGCGGGGATCAGTATCAATAAAAGCAGGACTGCGTAGCTGAATTTCATCCAATAGGCTGCCGTCGTCATAGCCAACAACAAATCGTGACGTACGCCAAGGAAAACCAGCATAATAGCAAGCCCGCCTGCAATGCCTCCCGTCGCATAGCGCAAGAAAAGCTGGCGCATTGCGTGAGGGCCAACCGGTTTGATATCTGCTGTCAGCTTGTCGATCAGATCATCGGTCACGCCCTTTGCCTCCAAATCTTTGCGCTATTGTTGCAAGACCGCGGTGGATGGCGACTTTAACCGCGCTCTGGCTCATGCCGGTGTCACGTGCGGCTTCATCTATGGATTGTCCCTCGATTTTTACTTTGCGGATCAAACCTGCCGTGCGTTCGGAAACACCGCCCAACATTCTGTCCACGTCCATGCGCGCGTCGGTGGCTTCGGCTTCATCGGACACAGGAACATCTTCTTCCAGAGGTGTAGCAGTTTCACGCCCGAGACGGCGTAGATGATCTACAAGCTTGTGATGTGCAATTCCATTCACCCAGGGCAGAAACGCCATGCCTCGATCATAGGTTATGCGTCGGGTATGGATCGCCAGAAAAGTCTCCTGAATAAGGTCTTCAGCTTGCGATTTATCGCCGAAAAGACGCCGTAGAAAATATGGTTTCAGCCGGCGCGACAAATCCTCAAGCAAGGTCCGATAGGCTGCCTTGTCTCCGTCGAGCGCCAATATCATGAGTTTTTTCAACCTCTCTTCGTTCGAATAGGTCAGGTTACAACTCCCAATCACCGGCATATTCGTGAAAGAAGCGGAAAAGGTTACGTCTTCCGATGAGGTGATCACATCGTCGTGATCGGTGTAACCATTTGCCTCTGCCTGTCGAGACTCCTCCTGTTACGCGCCGCTGGCGCCCAGATGAACAGGAGTATCGTCATGACCATCAAACAGAACATCATCGTCCTCCCTGCGCTCGCCCTGCTTGCCGCTATATCTTTCACGCCGGTTTCTTTCGCGCAAGACGCGATGAAAACCGACACCATGAAGTCTGACACTATGAAGAAGGATTCCATGGGCAAGCATGACGCCATGAAAGGCGACGCCACGCATAGCGATACAAAAAAGAAAATGAAGAAACATGACGACAAAGCGATGAAGAGCGATGCCATGAAACAGGACGCGATGCAGCCCGACTCCATGAAAAAGCCTCAGTAATTGTTCTGGCCCGCCAGTCTTCCCTCGGGATTGGCGGGCAAATTACCGGAGCACAAAATCATGAAACAGCTCGTTTATCGCCAGCGTCTGCTGACGCGCCTCACACACTGGATTTGGGCTGTAAGCCTCTTCTTTCTGCTGCTGTCGGGGCTGCAGATATTCAATGCGCACCCAACGCTCTATCTCGGCAATGAATCCGGTTTCGACTATGATAATGCCGTTCTGGCAATTTATGCCGTCGATGGTGAAAGCGGCCCTGAAGGTCGTATCGATATCTTGGGCAAAAGCTTCCAGACAACCGGTTTTCTCGGCGTATCGGGAGCCACAAGTGCTCCCGACTATCAGGCATTTCCACCAGCATTGACCATTCCGTCCTATCGCGATCTGGCAACCGGACGCGCGGTTCACTTTTTTTTCGCCTGGGTTCTGGTGGGCACGCTCATGCTATGGCTTGTCGGCAGCATTCTGAACGGGCATTTGAAGAACGAGCTGTTGCCATCTGCATTCGATATACAAAGCCTACCCAGTGATTTTCTCAACCATCTCAAGTTTCGCTTCCAGCATGGAAAAACATACAATCCTATGCAGAAGCTGACCTATTGCATGGTGTTTTTCGGGTTTTTCCCGATCGTTATAGTTACGGGGCTGGCCATGTCTCCCGGCATGGATGCCGTACTGCCGCTGACGGAATGGCTCGGCGGACGCCAGACAGCCCGCACTCTTCATTTTTTGGCCGTTTTCCTGCTTTGCGCATTCGTCTTCGTTCATATCGTGATGGTGCTTGCGGCTGGTCCGTTCAACGAAATGCGATCGATGATTTCTGGCTGGTATTGCGCCGATCTTCCGAAAAAAGATGAGGACAGGCGCCCATGAGCAAGCTGAATATTTCCAGACGACAGTTCCTTACTTTTTCCGGAGCCGCAGCCTCGTCCATTATGTTGAGCGGTTGTGATGCTTTCGATTTTGTCGGCGACAACGAAAGCGCTACGCGGCATGTCCTCGAAAAGGCGAACGATCTGACCTACCTTATTCAACGGCAACTGCAGGGACATAATGCACTTGCAAGGGAGTATGGGGAAAGCGAGCTGCGTCAGGGTCAAAAACCGAATGGTGCAACCAATCCAGCAACAGAAGAATATGAAGCACTTCGCGCTGCCAATTTCTCAAACTATGTTTTGCAGGTAACTGGTCTCGTAGAAAAACCGGTAAGTTTTTCGCTGGAGCAACTGCGCAACATGCCAGGGCGCACCCAGATCACCCGCCACGACTGCGTGGAAGGCTGGAGTACAATCGCCAAATGGACAGGCGTTCCCTTGAGTCAGATTCTCGATGTGGCACGCCCCACGTCATCCGCGCGCTTTGTCGTCTTCCACTGCTTCGATAGGATAGACGGCGCGAAAGGGGCAGCGTCATTTTATGGCAGCATAGATCTCATCGACGCCCGCCATCCGCAGACTATATTGGCCTACGGTCTCAACAATCAGGCCCTTCCGGTGGAGAACGGAGCTCCGCTTCGTCTGCGCGTAGAGAGACAACTTGGATACAAGATGAGCAAATACATCAAGTCGATTGAGCTCGTTTCAAGCTTTGCAGGTATTCAAGGTGGAAAAGGTGGATACTGGGAGGACTACGGCTATGACTGGTACGGTGGATTGTGAATGATTGAAATGCCCCGTCGGCAACTATATCGAAAAGGCAACCGCGTCAGATTGGTTTTCCGAGTTTCCAAGGCTAACCGGGTCGATGAGTGATGGATCTGTACGATTGAGAATAAGAGGTTCCCACTTGCGTAATAACCTCTCCCTATTGTGGACTTTAGCATGGTGTGCATTGCAGAGACACAAAGGAAGGACACACTGTCTGTTTGGCCGTTTAAGAAAGCCTAGATTCTGAGGATATTGATCGATGCGGGTGTTTTCTCCAGGTCGCCGAGAAACTTCATGTCGCTCTTAATCGAGCATTGAGAACGTCCACTACTTCCAACTTGGAAGCTAAAAGCTGACAGGCCACTCACGGCCCCTTTCCGGTCATTGGAAATGATCAGTCACGGCATTTTCGGACAATAGAGGCTGCTTCACTTCTGACTAGTGTTTTCCCTCTTTTGTAGTTCAATAAAAGCTAATAGAGCGCCGTGGACTTAAACCTAAAACACTAGCGGCTTGCTCAGACGTCAGCAGATGGTCAAGCTCATAGTTTGTTGAAAGGACGGACCTGACGTTAGCGGTTTTATCTTTTTGTACCAAAGGCAGTGCCGCGCCACACCAGACACAAAAAGAGCTTGTGCAGAGACTCGGCACTAGGGCGACCATGTTGGGTCGTGTCTTCAAGTCGAAAAATGTCGGATTTTCAAGATATTAACTGGTGCCGCTTGCGTGACTCGAACACGCGACCCCATCATTACGAATTAGATCAGATGAGTTTCAGCAAATTTCTAGATGTTTCGTATCCATCGGAAATAACTTGATTTTTCATAAAATTCGTTGTTGCTTGTTTCAACTAATTTCCATCGTTTTGCCCTCACGGTGGCGACATGGTGGCGATTTTGCAAGAAATGATGAGGTCGGAAGTGCCAACGATTAAAATTACCCGAAAGACCCTCGCAACAATGCAGCCGATGGAAAAAATAACGACCTATTATGACGCGGATCTTCGGGGGTTCGGCATGCGAGTTATGCCGTCAGGTGTAAAGTCTTGGATCGTGGAATATCGTCCAGGCGCTGGCGGAAGGTCGATTGCAAAAAAACGGTTTCGCATCGGCGGGATGGAATTGTCACCGGAGCAAGCGCGGACAGCTGCGGAGAAAGTGTTGGCATCGGTTTCGCTTGGCAGCGATCCTGCCGCTGATCGGGCGGGGGAGCGCGGGGCATTAAGCGTTGCTGAGATTGCCGATCGCTTCATGCGCGATCACGTCAAGAAGAAGCGTAAGGCTAATAGCGTCGAGGGTTATGAAGGAATTATTGAGAAGCACATCAAACCCGCGATCGGCAAAAAAGCGGCTGAAAAGGTAACGCGCGCCGATCTTACCAAGTTGCACAATCAGGTTTCGGAGAAGCGGGCCGATGGCACTGGCGGCCCGTATGCCGCGAACAAAATGCTAGCCGTCTTGTCAAAGTTATTTAATTGGGCGGGCGATCTTGGTTTGATCAAAGAGGGGACAAATCCAACCCAGAAAATAGAGCGCTTCAAAGAAGAGCAGCGCGAGCGCTTTCTGACCGGTGAAGAGCTGGAGCGGCTGGGTGCTGTACTAATAGAGGCTGAGACGACCGGCATACCATACGACGTTGAAGGCGACGGCGAAAACAGTCGGCATCGTAAGAAGGCCCACCAGCGTCATGTCGTCTACGGTCCTAACATTACTGGAGCAATCCGGCTGCTGCTGCTGACTGGCTGCCGATTGCGCGAAGTCCTACATCTTCGTTGGTCTGAGGTGGACTTCGATCGTGGTCTACTTTTCCTGCCCGACTCGAAGACTGGTCGGAAAACAGTCGTGCTTTCGGAAGCCGCAATTGATGTCCTTAAGTCAATTCCGAAGATTGGCGTGTATGTCGTGGCCAGCGAGAGCGCTGGCACACCGGATGAAAAGCCACGTCATGACATTAAAAAACCGTGGGCGGCAATTTCGGAGAGAGCAGGTCTTAAGGGGGTACGAATCCACGATCTGCGCCACACTTTCGCTTCGGTCGGTGCAGGTGGAGGGCTCGGCCTACCAGTAATCGGAAAGCTGCTGGGGCACTCGCAGGCGTCGACAACTCAGCGGTATGCGCATCTCGATATCGATCCGGTTCGGCGTGCCGCTGATATCATCGCAGGAAACATCGCCAGTAAAATTGGCGGGAAGCATTAACGCTACATTTATCCGAGGGGCTTTCAATACGTTTCAGCGATTATGAAGTACGCTTCTTGACAGACTGATCGGAGTCGCTTTCCATCTAAGTCCGGACCACCAACCCGGCATTCACCACACCAAACACGAGGAGATACTATGTCTACTAATGTACGCGTGAAACAGGCCGCCGCTTACCTCGGCCTTTCAAAGTCAACGATGGATAAGCTCCGCCATTTTGGCGGAGGACCGCGTTATTTCAAGCTCGGCCGAATTGTTGTCTATGACACTGCCGACCTCGACACATGGCGCAACGAGCGCGCTGCGACTTCCACATGGGACGCTGCGAATAGCAATCAATTGACCAGCGCCCGAGCCGCCTAACCCACTACCACCACACCAAACGCATGCGCACCCGCCCGCGCCATGGGCTTTTGCGCGCTTAGACACGAGGAAAACTGATGAAATCAACTCCTGATAATTCCGCCACTCGATCGCACTTGACCGCCAAGGCACGCTTTCAGAATGCCGTCCAGGACCGCGCGCCTGTTGCGTTCATTATTGACGACACATTGGTTGATAAGATTGGACAGGAAACAGTTCTCACGCTTTTCTGCGACGGACGATACGACGAAAGTGAATTCCAAATAGATATCGTTTTGGAAAGCCCAATTTACCGTCGACAAGAACGTGGGCAGAAAGAGCTCTGCCGCCTTTGCGAAAGTGTCGGCTTGCGCACGATTGTCGATTCTCCGGAGCTACACGGCAAAGAGGCGGTTTTGCGCCGTTCCGACGATGGTGAACTGTTTTTCACTCCACACAATTTGATCTTCACGGCCTCCTGATCATGACCATCCGTATTCACAATTTCACCCCCGCACGCTCCGGCGCGGGGAATACCCTCGCTTGGTTCGACGCCGAGTTTTCGAATGGGCTGAAGGTCCAACGATTGAAACTCGTCCAAACCAGAAACGGCTATCGCATCTACGGGCCGCGCGATCATTTGGGGCAACTGATATCTATGCCGATCCCGCTTGCCGATGAAATCGCAGAACTTGTCCTCCCTTATTGGAAAGCAGTCGTAAGCAATGCAGAACACCGTCGCACAGCAGCCTGACCTTTCTCCCACTGCAATCCGCCACGCGGTTCTTGCTAACGGGTATAAGCCCATTCCGGTTCACGGTAAGCGTCCTCAGCTCAAAGGCTGGCAGCTGCTTTCGCCGACCCCCGCATCGATAGATGCGTGGGAACGTGGGTACGCCGACCATGCGAACACCGGCATTTTGACCGGCGAAGTCGTTGCTATCGACATCGACGCCGCAAATCCCGATGCATCTGAGCGCCTAATTGCCGAACTGCTGAAAATCCCCGGTGCCATGCAGGCGCCGTGCAGGACAGGGCGCGCGCCGAAATGCCTTTTTGTGTTCCGCGCGTCGGAGCCGCGAAAGAAGGCGACTACGCAGGTTTATCTCGTGAACGGCGAAAAGTGCCAGGTTGAAGTACTCGGCGAAGGTCAGCAGTTCGTGGCGTATGGCATTCATCCGGATACACAGCAGCCTTATACTTGGACAAGCGGCGATCCGACAACTGTGCCATTCCAAGATTTGACGGAGGTCACGCCAGAACAGGTTGACGCCTACCTGTTGGCCGCCGAAGCCATCCTTGCTGAACTTGGTGAGCCCGAGCGCAAAGCCGCACCGGTATCGGCTCGCGCGTCGAGCGGTTCGACTTTCTGGACCCGTGTGAATGCGGCCGCGCTTGATAACACAGACGCTTGGGTTCGGTTGCTTTTCTCAACGGCGCACAAGGAGTCCGGCACTGGCGCTTGGCGTGTCACGTCCAAAGAACTGGGCCGTGGGCTACAGGAAGATATTTCCATACACGCCGACGGAATTCAGGATTTTGGCGAGGAACGCGGCCTGACGCCTATCGATCTTGTGCGCGAGTATGGCGGTGCAGCATCTGCGAAGGACGCTGCTTTCTGGCTGTGTGAACAGTTAGGCCGTTCGCCTTCTGACTTGGGGTGGGAAGTTACGGAGCCGGTTAAACTCTCTTTCTCAAACATAGCAGCGCAGGTCGAAGCCGCGAACGATGATGATGAAGGTGACATTGGCCGCGAAATTCCCCAGCCAGACCCAGGCGGCCTGCCTCTCAGCCTTTGTTATCCACCGGGCGCTGTGGGAGAAATCGCCAAATTTATCGTGTCATGCTCGCGGTTTCCATCGCCGCACCTCTCGCTGGCTTCTTCCCTGGCTTTTGTATCGGCGCTGATCGGTCGCCGATACAAAGGGCCGACCGGGTTGCGCTCAAACATATACGTTATCGGCTTGGCGGAATCAGGCTTCGGCAAGGACATTACCATCCGAGCCGTGCAAAGCATCGCGTCTAGTACTGTGGCTGGCGATAAGGTCACCAAGTTTGTTTTTTCCGACAAAATCGCAAGCCTACCCGGACTGGCTAATAAACTACGTCGTCACCCGGCATGCGTGGCACAGCAGGATGAGTTCGGGAAGTTCATTCGGCAGTATATGGGTGAAAAAGCCCCGGCTCACCGTGAGGAAGTTGCAACAGCTTTGCTTGAGCTAACAGGCGCTGCATCCGGGCTTTGGGGAGGACAGGAAAAGGCTGACGGCAATGTTCCGAGCATCCAGAATCCGTGCTTTTCGATCCATGGTGTGTCGACTCCGTCCACCTTTTGGGGAGCGCTTACGGGTGGCCGCTGCCTACCCGGTAGGCGTCCCTGACGAAGCAAAAGCCACAAGCTCCGCCAACGATCCCTTCATCATTCAGCGGAAAAAAGAAAACGCAGCCGCTGCCGATTTCGAGAAAAACGCCACCCGGCGTGCCGGTCTGACGAAAACACAACTTGATCTAGAAACACGGCTCGCGGACGTCCGTAAACGCCTTCAGGCCGAAGGCGTGACGAAGCCGGACGAAGATATGGTGCGGCGCATCGCAGACGCCGAACTGGCTGGCGAAAAAGCTCGATCCGCAGAAGGTAAAAAGCCTAAGAAGGAAAAGGCGACACCGAAGTCCACCGACCAGAAGATCGACAGCGACATTCAGGCCGTCAAGGATCGCACCGAAGCCCTGCGCCTTGAAGCCGAGATGGTCGGCAAGTCCACTGCCGAGCAGGAAAAGCGCCGCATCGCGATGGATCTCGAGCAGGCTGCGCTGGCGAAGCTGAAGGACGAAGCGATCAAAAAGGGCCAGAAAGATTTGTCGAATATTAAAATTTCGGCAGAACAGCGTGCCCAGATTGATGAAGTTGCTGAAGCCTATGGACGGGAAGCTGCTGCCTTGCAGCTGGTTGAAGACCGGCAGCGACGTTCTGAACAAGCCGCCAACGACTTTTACGAGTCCTTCAAAAGCAGCACGATCGGAGCAATTACTGGTGCAAACAGTCTGGCGGACGCGTTGAAGAACATCGGCAACAGGTTGGCCGAACTGTTTTTAAACGCTGGTTTCGATGCACTGTTCAAGCCGTCGTCCAACGGCATGAGTGGTGGAGCATTCGGGGGCTTCTTTAACAGCATCGGTAGTCTGATCGGGCTAAAAGACGGCGGCCAGATACCGGGCTATGACAGCGGCGGCCGTATTCGGGGCCCAGGCGGACCACGTGACGATAAAGTCCTGCTTTGGGGGTCAAATGGCGAATTCGTCATGAACGCTGCTGCGACGCAGAAGTGGCTTCCCGTTCTTGAGGCTATGAATAACGGGAAACTTCCACAGCTGCGCAACGGCGGCGGCGTTGGTTTTTCGGCGCCGCGAATTTCGTCGGCGTCGATCCCCGTGCCGAGCATCCCGAGTGTTGCGCAGCTGTCGGGTAATTCCAGCGTCGATAACTCGCGTACCGATAATTCGGTCAACAGCGCTCCCACGATCAATGTTAATGTGGACGGTGGAACCGGTAACGCCGAAGTCGCCGCGATGGTTCGGGAAGGTGTGCAGCGTGGCATCATGGCCTGGCAAAGAACACCGTATTTCGCTCAAGCGGTGGCTGGAGGATTTAAGCAGGCAAATAAGCGTGGAATGCTCCCACGCTGAATTAAACATGGGCGGTCTTCGGACCGTCCTTTTCTTTTTGGAGCTATGGATGAATATCTATTTTGTTACGCCCGCGCCGGCGCAGGGTGGCGACATTCGCGTGCTGCAGGACGATGAAAAGACGCCGATCGTCGGATTCTTGTCACATGAGGAAGCGGAGGACTTCGCACAGCGCATGGCCCGTCGCTATCCCGGTAATCAGTTCTGGGTGATGGAGGGAAGCGCCAAGAAGGCATTCATAACCGATCCGTTGCCGGTGCGGGAATGCGCCCCGGTCGTCGGGGAGTTCTGAAATGGCCGAAACCCTTCCCGAAGGTCTGAATTACCAAGCCAGTCCGCTGAAGTTGAATCGCTCAGTTTCAACGTCACGTTACGGCGAACGGGCGGTCTCATTCATAGAGAACGGCGATCCGTTTTGGTCGTGGAATGCCAGTATAATCTCGCTTAGCGCTGCCGACCGAAAGCGACTTGAGGCATTTTCAGACCGTTGCCGCGGCGGCATGGTCACGGTCCACTACACGCCAAAGGACGCCTGCATCCCGCAAGCCTACTGGGGCGACGCAAACAATCCTGCCATTACCGGGACGGCAACACTGGGCGCGATCAACGGCAACACGCTCACGCTGAGCGGCGTTGCGACCGGTCTGAAACTGACGGACGGCGACCTGCTCGGTCTCTCCATCGGCGACTACAACTTCATCGCTCGTGTCGTCGCTGATGCCACTGCGGCAAGCACGAGCCTGCAGGTGAAGATCGAGCCGTTTCTGCCTTCATATATCGGCGTTGGATCTACAGTGCGTTTCAAGAATCCCGTCATGAATATGCGGATGATGCCGAACAGCCTGGAAATCGGCAGCGGCTATTTTCCAGATGCATCATTCCAGCTTGTGGAAGTGCCGAAGTGACCGACAGGAGTAGGGGACCAATCGTTTCTAATAAAACTGTTGTGTTAACACGGCCGCGAAAACCGCGGCCGCCGCGGGCAACTCTTCGTCTGGATGATTATTCGGCTAGTCACAGCGGCAAGTTGCATCTGAACGAGGTAAACTTGACAGGTAGTCTCTTCAATCGCTAGACAATCCAAACCATTTATCGGGGCGGGCAACATATGCGCATTGAGAGTGAAGAGCACGCTAAGGACCTGTTTTTTGACCTTGTAAATAACAAGGATAAATACCGTGAGTTCGACGCAAGCAATCTCGAATTCGGCGACTGGTACAAACTGCAGGTTTACTTACCAAATCCTCCAGAGGATTCATCAATAACGCCGCCCTTCATGGAGGCGTTCCTTGAAATTCAAAAACACATCTATCAATTGGCAGCTTTATCGAAAAGCGGTGTTGCCAATGCTAATTACATATCGGAGGATGAACGCCGGGAGCTTGACTTGGCGGTTGTCGTTAAAGGGGGGAGTTCAGACCTCTATGCTGATATCCGAGAAGTCGTTATGAAATCTATACCTCAGGCGGTGACCAAAATGTCGGGAAGACAGATCGCTATCGTTGTTCTGGGGATTGCACTCATTACAGCGACAGCATGGGGAACATCATCCTTTTTGGAAATGCAAAAAGAAATCAAACTGGCCGAGCTGAAAAGTTCGGAGCATATTTCAACGATCGAAAAACTGAGTTTTGCATCAGCGCAACAAGTTGAAACGCTCAAAGTTGTTCTTGGCGCAATGAAGGAAAGCGGGGAGGTTGGTAAGAAGGCCGCTGACCTCACAACATCTAGCCAAGAGGCACTGCTCAAGGCTGCCTCGAAAACCAACGGCTCTGTCATTAATGATGTGCATGTCGGGCAAGACGAAGCCAAAGCCCTCCGGACGAGCCCTCGCAATAAAGCAGATATTGTTTTCGCTATTAAAAACGTTCGCGTTACGGATATAAATACTGATGATCCAACAACAATGGTCGTAACTTTGAAGGAACAAGACGGCGATGATGAGTATAAAATAAAGTTTGCGGATCGATTGTTGGAAGTTACTGATAGAGAAACAGTGTTTTCTTCGCTCGGAAAGCGCGAGAGTATATGGGTCGAACTAAGAATTAAAAGTGTCGATAATGAAGTTAGAAGTGTCGAACTAAAAAGAGTCGTACCGCCAAATGATCTTGCTCATCTACTTGAAGAGTAATCTATCTAGATACTAGTTGAAATCCCCTGCAATCGCAGGGGATTTTTATTATTTTTCGGAACTTCGGGGCGTCTCTCCACTCAACTGCCGACTCCCCGTATCTCGGATGGAAAACGTCGCACCGTGATGTGGGGGCCGTGCCTGAAGCGGTGGCTCACTGAATAAGTGCACAGTTTGTTTTCTGGAATTTAGTTTGGGCGTTTGTTTTCCAAAGCGACGTGTCGATTGGCTTACTGAACATATCTCGCGAGACGTCTGTTTCGCTGTTACGGTACGCATCGCGCCATATCGCGCCCAACATAAAATCAGGGCTTGGGCCAGCCATCGCCATTGTGAACCCCCATGGCATGCTGCTCATCGCGTCGTCTTTGCTGATCTTATCTGCAAGAGCTGCCTCAATCGCTCGTTTTCCCATCTCATAACCGATTTTGAAAAGCCTCTCGTGTTCGGTTTGGTCTTGTGCCTGAGCTGCCAAGGCAGCACATTCAAACGCTGCCCAAGACTTTCTCGCCATTAGGGCAAACTCTTTCGATGTCTGGGGGTGTGCTGCGGTTGCGAACGAGAGCAAAGCGCAGGTAATCGCGACTCTTTTCATGGTGATCCCCTCCAAGCCTCGGTCAAAATGCCCCGACCCGAAATGGTCGTCAAATCCGGTTGGGCGTCTCTTTCCTGCGGAAAACACTATCTTGCCACAGTCGGCTCCCTTGCCAACATCGTCCGCGCCCGCCACCTTTAATAGCGAAAGGCGGGCAGCATGGCAGACGAATCTGACTTCCAGCTACAGAATTCCAATCAGGCAATCGAATTTGCGAAAGAGTCTGTTCGTCTTGGTGTCACCGTCAACGGTGGCGCCGCTGTTGCGATCATTGGCTTCCTTGGCGCCAAAGAGAATATTTCTGATCCATTGGCGATCCGATACGCATTGGCATGTTTTGCAGTCGGTGTTGGACTTTCGTTCCTGGCCGCGATCGCAGGATATTTTGCTCAAACGTTTTTTTCCGTTTGGAACTACAAGCGCGGATCCGGCTCACCTGCGAGCGCTGGGTGGGCATACGCTCTATCGGCAATAGGCATTTTATGTATCGTCGGTTCGGTTGCCGTATTTATTCGCGGAGTGATCGTCGTCGGCAGAGCTTTGTTTGTGTAGGATTGGAAATGGCGTTTTTTACTCAGGATCAATTGCAGGCAATCGCTGATGCACTGGCTGACACGGACGACGGGTTAACCGGATCAGAGATTGCTCACTTGCTTGAGACCTGCAGAATGCGAGATATCGTTCCTAATCATACGAAAAGACATAGGCTCTATAACGCTTTTGCTAATGATCAAAATACAAGAAAAAATAGAACCGGGATCTTAGAGTTTATCCGAAATGCGATGAAGCCAGCTCGATTTTCCCGTTGTCCAGAACGATTTGAACCGATGCGGCAAAACCTCAATCGTGCTTTGAGTTTCGCGGGGGCGATGGTTAAAGAGAGCGGAGAGCTGGTCTCCGCTGAAAAGGCTACGACCCTTTCAGAGGCGCAGCGGCGGGCTCAAGCTTTGCGAACGGACTTGATTGCGCGAGGTGTCCATCCAGATGTGCTGATGTTCTGCCGGGAAGAACTGCTTCAACAAAACCATTTCCATGCCGTACTTGAGGCGGTCAAGAGCATCGCGGATAAGCTCAGACGGCGGACTGGTTTGGACGCCGATGGCGGAGAATTGGTTGATAGAGCTCTGACCGGAGACATTCCAATGCTTGCGATCAATTCATTACGGTCAAAAAGCGAGCGAGACGAGCAAAAAGGGTTTGCAAACCTACTTAAAGGAACCTTTGGCATGTTCAGAAATCCAACCGCCCATGAGGCTCGGATAAACTGGGACATGAAAAAAGAAGATGCTGAAGACTTGCTATCGCTCGTCTCGCTTATCCATCGTAGAATTGACGCGGCGGTGATGCCGCCACGCGTTTGACGAGAGGCGATACAAAAAGCCCCCCAACCGAAGTTGGAGAGCTTTCTGCATTACATGCCGAAAAAGGCGAGGATCGAAGCCAAGCTGATCTTTAGATCAAACTTCAACCGAATCGTCTTTGTCGACTGGCTGGCTTCGAGAAGCAAAGAGGTATCCATATGGATTTCCCTATATCTCTGGGCGAAGTCCTTGATGAACCGCGTACCGCCCGCCAGACTTTATTGGGGGATTTCCTGTTTAGAAACAGCCCTGGTGGCTCCCCCAAGCGCGCGGCTGTCTCGTGTTGAGGAAGCTTTCGCGTAGCTGCCGATATAAGTCAATACATTACATACAACCCAATTTACCTATCCGCAAAGATCGCGCCCCTTCAGGCGGCTTCCTGACACGTTCCGCGTTTAACGAGGAAGTCGCGATAATAGAAAGCACGTGACGGCGAGAGCGGCAATAACGCCGCCCAGTACGACGATGCGATCTGAACAAGATCAATTTCTTCCCGGAGAGGCTTAAGTCTTTGAAAGGGCAATGCTAACAAGACCAGCCCCCGCTGGGCGTGTCTTGAAGCCTTAATCCATGTCAGGTATATCTCCCCACTGAAACAGAATAGCAGGCGGTCCATATTCTCCAACGTGGGAATCTGCTTCGCGGCTCCACGCGACTACACCGACATGTTTGCCCTCCAGCGATTGCGCTGCACGTAACGCACGGCTCTCTGTTTCAAATGCCATTGGTTCGAACGCCGGAACCAACTCGCCGTCTGCATTACGGTCGAATGCTGCAACCACGATAAGCCGCGCATTGGTCATTTAATTTTACTTTCCGTCGGTGTTAAGGTCCAACTCCGGATTATTGTCCCCCTTGGTTTGGCTCTTCTTTTTTGAGAGACTGCCAGTTTTAGGTTCTGCAGGGCGGTCAGGAGTGCTCGTAAACTTGGCCATAATCGTTTCAAATCTCCATGAGAAATGTTGCTATTTTGTTCTCGTGACGCGTGTATGTCAGATATTTTTGCACATGTCCAACGATTGCTAGAAGCACGGCATTGGTCAACACCAAAAGAGCTCGCGGTGATGTATATGCGCATGAACCTAATCATCCCGGAAATCCGTCGAATATTGTAAATCGGGTCATAA
>Ga0182738_1001190_pt1 | contig 33255 bp, 26 predicted proteins | sample eDN5th30CBELigMG_FD_128876 | JGI IMG/M metagenome (GOLD analysis project Ga0182738, IMG submission 128876) | Enriched Miracle-Growth compost microbial communities from Emeryville, California, USA - eDNA 5th pass 30_C BE-Lig MG (version 2)... ...
CCACGCGCAGCCCCCGCTGGCCGGCCACCGCCGCGCACATCATGCCGGCCGCGCCGGCGCCCAGCACGGCCACGTCGTACATCATGCCCACTTGCCCGCGCCAGGGCGGCGGCCGGCGGCCGGACAGCGGCATTCAGGCATCCCCGCACCGGCAGGCCTTGGCCAGCGGACACGGTCAGCCGGCCGGCGGGCGGGATGCTGCTGCAGCGCTTTTCTACCTTTCTTGCACGACGCGGGGAAGATCATGCGCCTATTTGACCAGATCGCCGGACCGGCCAGATCGGCGGACGGCACGGACCGGGGCTCGGACCGCCACGCCAGGCCGGTGCGGGCGACGTCGATCCGCCCAGGCAACGCCCCTGCCGGACGATGGTTGCGCCGCCTCCCGGCGGGGCGGATGCAGGGGCTAGGGAAATCCTGGGGGTACCGATTTTCCAGTGCGATATACAATTTCGTATACGATAATTTTTTTGAGCTCCCGCCCCCTCCCCATGACTATCGCTTCCGACATCCTGCACCGCGATGCCATCGTGGTCGACGCCGTCTCCCCCCTGCTGGAAGACCCCGGCTATATCGACTGGTACATCCAGGGCGGCGTCAGCGTCGTCAGCCCGACGGTCGGAGGCTGGCAGTCCGCGCGCGCCACGCTCAAGAATATCGCCACCTGGTGCGCATTCCTGCAGACGCGCGCCGACGTGGTCATGGTGCGCACTTCCGGCGACGTGCTCCAGGCCAAGCGGGAAGGAAAGACCGGCGTATACCTGCACCTGCAGGGCTCGGACCCGGTCGAGGACGACCTCAACCTGGTCGACGCCTACAAGATGCTGGGCGTGGGGGTCATCCAGCTTTGCTACAACGTGCGCAACCGGGTCGGCGACGGTTGCGAGGAGCCCGGCGACGCCGGCCTGAGCCGGTTCGGACGGGCGCTGGTGCGCAAGCTCAACGAGGCCAAGGTCGTGGTCGACTGCTCGCATACGGGGCTGCGCACATCCCTGGACGCCGTCGAGGCCTCGAGCGCGCCCGTCATCCTGTCGCACGCCAATTCCCATGCCGTCCACCCCAACGGCCGCAACGTTCCGGACGAGTTGATCAAGGCCATCGCCGCCACGGGCGGCATCATAGGCACCGCCGGATTTCCGGCCTTCGTGTCGGGTTCGCCGAGACCTTCGCTGGACGAGATGATCGCCCACATCGACCACATCGCGCAGTTGGTGGGCATCGACCACGCCAGCCTGGGCATGGACTACTACTGGGCACAGGCCGGCGTCATGGAAGACGCCGAGGCCGTCAAGGCCTACGACCGCATGAACAAGGCGGGAATCTGGAGCTCCGAGAATTACCCGCCGCCGCCGCACTACTATCCGGCCGGCATCGAGACGCCGCGCACCTTCCAGGCGCTTACCGAAAGCATGCTGCGCCTGGGTTATTCGGAGCAGGACACGCGCAAGGTGCTGGGCGAGAACTGGCTGCGCATCATGCGCGCGGTGTGGGACTAGCCAGCGGCGGTCATCAGGGCAGCCGGGGATTGGAACAGACCCACAGCACCGTCGCGTCCTCTTCGCCGCCCGACACGCAGGCGTGCCCCATGGTGCTGTCGAAATAGCAGGAATCCCCGGTGTTCAGCTCGAACGGCGCGTAGAAATCGGTGTGCACCAGCACCCTGCCGCTGAGCACATAGACGAACTCTTCGCCGTCGTGGCGCAGCAGCGAGGGGAAATCCTTCACGCTGTGCGCCTTGATCGTCGTCACCAGGGGCACGAACTGCTTGTCGGCAAGATCGGCATTGAGGGCCTCGTAGACGTACTGCTTGGTCTCGTGCAGGACACCTTGCCCCTTGCGCGACACGCTGCGCCGCCCCAGGGGCGTGGGCTTGGGGATACCGCCGAACAGTTCGCCGACATCCACCGACAGGCCGCGCGCGAGGGCTGCGATCTTCTCGTAGGTAGGCGACAACTGGCCGTTCTCGATCTTGGAAAGCGTGGACACCGAGATCCGCGAACGTTCGCCGAGCTGCTGCAGGGTGAGCCCGGACCTGCGCCGCAGCTGCCGCAGCTTGGTGGCCAGCACATCCTGGTCCTGGCCGCCGACGGGCGGAACCGTGTCTCCATCGAGCAGCTTCATAGGGTAGCCATTTATCGAGTCACTTCGGGGAGCGTGCGCGGCGTGCGGGCCGCGAAATTGTAGCAAGTGAAAAGCCGTGCGATACGCGGCCAATTGTTTTCCCAAAGGGAAAATACCTACATATTTATTTTCTTATAATAGATATTATATCCCATAAGAAAATAGACATCACAACACTGGGGCGGCCCGCATTCGTGGGCAGCAGCGGGGAAGTCATGGGCGACACCAGGCACATCATCATCATCGGCGGCGGCATCGTGGGGCTCAGCTGCGCCTTCCATGCACGTCGGGCCGGCTGCCGCGTGACCCTGGTCGACCCGCAGATCGCGCGCGACCGCGCCAGCTATGGCAATGCCGGCGTGCTTGCGGTCTGCGACGCGCTGCCCCTGGCGACGCCCGGCCTGCTCGGACGGCTGCCCACCATGCTGTGCTCGCCGGCCAGCCCCCTGCGCATCCGCCTGCGCTACCTGCCGGCGCTGGCCCCGTGGCTCTATCGCTTCGTGCGCGCCAGCGCCCCGCACCGGGTGCGCGCGGCAGCCCAGGCGCTGCACGGGCTGCTCGACGCCGCCAACGCCGCCCACGACGAGATCATGCAGGCGGCCGGCGCGGGCGATCTCGTCGTGCCCACCGGATGGCTGAAAGCCTACGAGTCCGAACAGGCCTACCGCCGCGTCGAGCGCGAGCGGGATACGCTGCGCGATCTCGGCGTGCCCATGCAGGAACTCGGCCGCGCCGATCTCGACGCGCTCGCGCCCGGGGCGCGCGGCCTTTTCCGGCACGGCACCCTCTATACCTCGTGCCGCCAGATCCGCGATCCGGGCGAGTACGTCGACCGGCTGCAGAACGCCTGCCGGAACCTGGGCGTGGCCTTCGTCGCCGGCCGCGCGACGGGATTCTCCCTGCGCGAAGGCAACCCCGCCGGGGTCGTTCTGCAGGACCGCAGCATCGCCGGCGACGGCTTCGTGGTCGCCGCGGGGGCCTGGTCGCGCCCGTTGGCCGCGCGACTGGGCTGCGACGTGCCGCTGGACACCGAACGCGGCTACCACGTGATGGTGAGCCACGACGGCGAGCCGCTGCTGCACGCGCCGACGCTGTGGGCCGAACAATCCATCGTCATGTCGCAGCTCGGCAGCGGCGTGCGCATCACCAGCAGCGTGGAATTCGCCGGCCTGCGCGCGCCGCCCCGCTACGACGCCATCGAGCGCATTCTGGGCCGGGTGCGCCTGGCGATGCCGGGCCTGGCGGGCCCGGTGCAGGGCCGCTGGCTGGGCTTCCGGCCCTCCATGCCCGACTCCCTCCCGGTAATCGGCCGCACGCCGCGCCATCGCAACTGCTGGCTCGCCTTCGGACATGGCCACCTGGGGCTGACCCTGGGCCCCATCACCGGAAAACTGCTGGCCCGGCAGCTGGCCGGGCTGCCGCCCGCCGCCGACCTCGAACCGTTTACCCCGGGGCGCTTCTAGCGCCCCCCGCCCGGACGCCGGTCCGGCCGACCCACTCCCCTTTTTGCCAGTTGGACCATGCAAATCATCGACGAAGCACGAACGACCCGACAGTTGCCCTTCGACAAACTGATCGCGGCCCTGGAGGCCATGTTCATCGAAGGCTGCTGCGTGCCGCTGCGCCACACCCACGCCATCGAGGGCGCGCCGGGCGATACCGGCACGCTGCTGGTCATGCCCGCATGGCAGCCCGGGAAACGGCTGGGCGTCAAAACCGTGTCGATATTCCCGGGCAACAAGGCCAAGGCACTGCCCGGGCTGCACTCCACCTTCGTGCTGTTCGACGCCGGCACCGGCCGGCCGCTGGCCATGCTGGACGGCGACACCATCACGTCGCGCCGCACCGCGGCGGCATCGGCGCTGGCTTCCAGGTACCTGAGCCGCCCCGACGCGCGGACCCTGGTCGTCCTGGGCGCGGGGCGCGTGGCCAGCCTGCTGCCCGAAGCCCACCGCACCGTCCGCCCGATCGAGACGGTGAAGATATGGGACATCGACAGCCAGGCGGCGCAGCGCCTGGTGGGCCGCCTGCGCGAGCAGGGAATGGCGGCCGAGCATGCCGTGGACATCGAACCGGCCGTGCGGTCGGCCGATATCGTCAGCTGCGCCACCCTGTCGCAGCGGCCGCTGGTCCAGGGCGCCTGGCTGCAGCCCGGCGCCCACCTGGACCTGATCGGCAGCTTCACGCCGGCGATGCGCGAAAGCGACGACGAGTGCTTCCGCCGCGCCACCGTATTCGTCGACACCGAGGAAGCGCTGGCGAAATCCGGCGACATCCTGGAGCCGCTGCGCAGCGGCGCCTTCGAACACGCCAGGGTGGCGGCCATGCTCGATGCGCTCTGCCGCGGCCAGCACGGCGGCCGCACGCACGCCGGCGAGATCACCCTGTTCAAGGCCGTGGGCACCGCGCTGGAAGACCTGGCCGCGGCATCCCTGGCTTACGACGCCTGACCCCCGCGTCATCCGTTTCCACCGCAGCAGCATCCTCCGATCCCTCCGCAGACGAGATACGAAATGAACACTACCGCAGCAGCCCTATACCCGGCCGGCGCCCGGTCGCAAAGCCGCAAGGCCGTCGTGGCCGGCACCATTGGCCACATCCTGGAGTGGTACGACTTCGCCGTATACGGTTATGTAGCGCTGCACATCGCCGCGCACTTCTTTCCCTCGCACGACGAGACCGCCTCGCTGCTGGCCTCCTTCGCGGCCTTCGGCATCGGCTTTCTGGCACGGCCGCTGGGCGGCCTGGTGTTCGGGCGGCTCGGCGACAAGAAAGGAAGGCGCGCCGTTCTGCTGGCCACGCTGCTGCTGATGGCGGCCAGCACCTGCCTGATCGGGCTGGTGCCCACCTATGCGTCGATCGGCATCGCCGCGCCGCTGCTGCTGGCGCTGGCCCGGCTCGCCCAGGGCTTCTCGGCCGGCGGAGAGACGACCGCGGCGGCGGCGTTCATCGTCGAATGGGCACCCGCCGGCAGGCGCGGCCTGTACGGCAGCTTCCAGCAAGTCGGCAGCGCGACCGGCCTGCTGCTGGGCACGCTGGTCGTCGCCGTGCTGACCTCCCTGCTGCCGAAGGAAGCGATGAGCGAATGGGGCTGGCGCATTCCCTTCCTGATCGGCGCCATCCTGGCGCCCGTGGGGTTCATCATCCGCCGCTCGGTCGACGAAACGCCGGTGTTCGAGAAAGTGCAACACACGGCCGCCGCTCCTCGCGCCGGCTCGGCGAAGTCCCTCAAGCCGGTGCTGCAGGCCTTCTGCTTCACGCTGTTCTGGTCGGTCGGCTTCTACTTCTTCCTGAGCTACATGCCGACCTTCGCACAGCGCCAGCTCAAGCTGGACGGCTCCACGGTGTTCTGGATCAGCACCGCCGCGTCGCTGGCCTACATCGCGTGCATACCGGTGTTCGGCGCGGCCTCCGACCGCTTCGGACGCAGGCCGGTGCTGCTGGGCAGCTGCGCGGGATTCACGCTGGTCTCGATTCCGCTGTTCTCCATGCTTGCGGCCACGCCCACCGCGGCCGGCTATCTGGTGGCCGTACTGATCGCCGCGATCATGCTTGCCATGTACACGGGGCCGGCCGCCGCCACGCTGTCCGAGCTGTTCCCCGCCCGCAACCGCTCCACCGGAATGGCGGTCGGCTACAGCCTGTCCACGCTCGTATTCGGCGGCTTCACCCCGTTCATCGCCACGTGGCTGATCGCGCATTTCGGCACGCCGCTGGCGCCCATCTACTATGTCGTGGCGTGCGCGATCGCGGGCGGCCTGTCGATACTGTGGATACCCGAAACCGCGCGGCTGTCCATCGATCACTAGGAGATGCCATGCACATCATCGACGCCAAGGGCATTCCCTTGTGGAACCGCGCCACGTTCGAGGAAATGCGCGCCGGCGGCCTGACCGCGGTCAACCTCGTCTGCTCGATCTGGGAAGACTTCGACGCCTCCATGCGCAGCATGGCCCGGCTCAAGCAGTGCGTGCGCGACAACGGCGACCTGGCCTACATCGTCCGGACGGCGGACGACTTCGACGCGCCGGAAAACCTGAACCGCACCGGCATCATCCTGGGCTGGCAGAACGCCAGCGGCTTCGATGACTACCTGCCCTTCGTCGACGTCTGCGCGGAGCTGGGCCTGCGGATCGTGCAGCCCGCCTTCCTGACGGCGAATTCGGCGGGCTCGGGCTGCTACGAATCGCTCGACCGCGGGCTGACCGATTTCGGCGGCGAACTGGTGGCCCGGCTCAATCGCTGCGGCATCGCCATCGACATCGCCCATCTGGGCCGGGAAACCGCGCGCCAGGTCGTGCGCGCCAGCAGCAAGCCGGTGTTCTACGCCCAGAGCGCCCCCCGCGCCCTGAAGGACAACGTGCGCAACAAGAGCGACGCGGACATGCGCCTGGTTGCCGAGCACGGCGGCGTCGTCGCCGTCGCCGCCCTGCCCCACTACCTGCCGTCCGGCACCGAATCCACGGTAGAGGACATGGGGCGGGCGATAGCGTATGTCATCGACGTCGTGGGCGAGGACGCCGTCGCGATAGGCAGCGACCTGACGCCGGACCAGCCGCCCGCCTTCTACCAGTACGTCAGCCACGACAAGGGCAGCGGCCGCCGCCTGATCGATTATTCCGTCGCTCCGACCCTGCCGGGCATGCAGCGGTTCAGCGACTATCCCAGGCTGATCCAGGTGCTGGAGCGCGCGGGCCATGCCGCCGGCCGGATCGAGAAGATCATGGGGGGAAACCTGCAGCGCTATTTCGGCCAGGCCTGGACCGCGGCCTAGCCGCCGTCAGTCTTCCTTCAGGCAGTCCACGTAGTACCGCTTGCCTCCGTCCGGCCCGGGCTCTTCGGCCAATCCGTGGATGTAGGTCTCGAACCCCGGGAAGCGCGAATTGAATTCGCGCGCGAACTGCAGGTACTGGACGATGGTGCGGTTGAAACGCTCGCCCGGGATCAGCAGGGGGATGCCCGGCGGGTACGGCGTCAGCAGCACACCGGTGACGCGGCCTTCCAGGTCGTCGACGGCCACGCGCTCGACCTCTCGGTGGGCCATGCGGGCGAAGGCGTCGGACGGCTTGAGCGCGGGCACCATGTCGCTCAGGTACATCTCGGTGGTCAGTCGGGCCACGTCGCGCTCGCGATAGGCCTCGTGGATGGATTGGCACAGATCGCGCAGGCCCATGCGCTCGTAGCGGCGGTGGTCGCGGCAGAACTCGGGCAGGATGCGCCACAGCGGCTGGTTGCGGTCGTAGTCGTCCTTGAACTGCTGCAAGGCGGTCAGCAGCGTGTTCCAGCGGCCCTTGGTAATGCCGATGGTGAACAGGATGAAGAAGGAATACAGGCCGGTCTTCTCCACCACCACGCCGTGCTCGGTCAGGTACTTGGACACCAGCGCGGCGGGGATGCCGGTCTCGCCGAAGCTGCCCGACATGTCCAGCCCGGGGGTGACCACCGTGGCCTTGATCGGATCCAGCATGTTGAAGCCCTCGGCCAGGTCGCCGAAGCCGTGCCAGTGCTCGCCGGATTCCAGCAGCCAGTCGTCGCGGTGGCCGATGCCTTCGGCCGGCAAGCGGTTCGGGCCCCAGACCTTGAACCACCAGTCGTTCTTGCCGAACTCGGACTCCACCTTGCGCATGGCGCGGCGGAAGTCCAGGGCCTCCTTGATGCTTTCCTCGACCAGCGCGGTGCCACCGGGCGGCTCCATCATGGCCGCGGCCACGTCGCAGGAGGCGATGATGGCGTACTGCGGCGAGGTCGACGTGTGCATGAGGTAGGCCTCGTTGAACACGTTGCGGTCGAGCTTGCGGGTCTCGGACTCCTGCACGATGATCTGCGAGGCCTGCGAAATGCCGGCCAGCAGCTTGTGCGTGGAGTGGGTGGCGAACACCATGGCGTCCTGGCTGCGCGGGCGGCCCTGGCCGATGGCGTGCATGTCCTGGTAGAACTCGTGGAAGGCCGCGTGCGGCAGCCAGGCCTCGTCGAAGTGCAGCGTATCGACGTAGCTGCCCAGCTTCTGCTTGATCATCTCGACGTTGTAGATCACGCCGTCGTAGGTGCTCTGGGTCAGCGTCAGGATGCGCGGCTTCTTGTTCAGCGCCTCCCGCGCGAAGGGGTTGGCCTCGATCTTCTTCATGATGTTCTCCGGCTCGAACTCTTCGAGCGGGATGGGGCCGATGATGCCCAGGTGGTTGCGCGTCGGGCGCAGGAACACCGGGATCGCCCCCGTCATGGTGATCGCGTGCAGGATGGACTTGTGGCAGTTGCGGTCCACCACCACCACGTCGCCGGCGGCCACATTGGCATGCCACACCACCTTGTTCGAGGTGGACGTGCCGTTGGTCACGAAGAAGCAGTGGTCGGAATGGAAGATGCGCGCCGCGTTCAGTTCCGATTCGGCCACCGGGCCGGTGTGGTCCAGCAACTGGCCCAGCTCGTCCACGGCGTTGCAGACGTCGGCGCGCAGCATGTTCTCGCCGAAGAACTGGTGGAACATCTGGCCCACCGGGCTCTTCAGGAAGGCCACCCCGCCCGAGTGCCCGGGACAGTGCCAGGAATAGGAGCCGTCCTGCGCGTACTTGACCAGCTCGCGGAAGAAGGGCGGCGGCAGGCCGTCCACGTAGCTGCGCGCCTCGCGGATGATGTGTCGGGCGACGAACTCCGGCGTGTCCTCGAACATGTGGATGAAGCCGTGCAGCTCGCGCAGGATGTCGTTGGGGATGTGCTCGGAGGTGCGCGTCTCGCCGTACAGGTAGATGGGGATGTCGGCGTTGCGGAAACGCAACTCGCCGATGAAGCTGCGCAGGTTCTTGATGGCGCTGGCCACGTCCTCGGGCGAGCCGTCGTCGAACTCCTCGTCGTCGATGGACAGGATGAAGGCGCTGGCGCGGCTCTGCTGCTGGGCGAAGGAGCTCAGGTCGCCGTAGCTGGTCACGCCTATCACCTCCACGCCCTCGGCCTCGATGGCCGCGGCCAGCGCGCGGATGCCCAGGCCCGAGGCGTTCTCGGAGCGGTAGTCCTCGTCGATGATGAATATGGGGAAGCGGAACTTCATCCGGGCGCTCCTGGGCAGTAATGGCGAAACGGGCTGCGCGCCGCGGCCGGCGGGGCGCACGGCGGCGGTCGGCGCGAGTGTAACGCCGGGCGGCGACCGGCGCGTGACGGCGCGCCGGGCCCGGCGCCGGGAATTGTAGGCGCGGGCCGGCGCGGGCTCCCCCTTCATGCCCCCTGCCCCAGCAAGCGGCGTGCCGGCCCAGGCCTTGTCATGCGTCAAACCCTCCGGCCCCGCTTCATGCTCAGATGAGCCTGCGTACTCGACCACGGGAGAACCGATATGCGCAAACTCATACTGGGCGCCGCCTGTGCGGCGCTGGCCGCGGCCGCGGGGGCCGCGCAGGGGCAGCAGGCCGACGTGGCCGGCCTGCAGCAGACCGCCCGCCAGCTGTTCCAGCCCATCCCCGCCGAAGGCCCGCGCGAGGTACGCGGCCAGCCCGTCACCGCGGAACAGGTCGAGCTCGGCCGCTGGCTGTTCTTCGATCCGCGCCTGTCGCGCAGCCACGTGATCAGCTGCAACACCTGCCACAACGTCGGCACCGGCGGCGCCGACAACGTGCCCACCTCGATCGGCCACGGCTGGCAGCGCGGGCCGCGCAATTCGCCCACGGTGTTCAACTCGGTCTTCAACATCGCCCAGTTCTGGGACGGCCGCGCCGCCGACCTGAAGGAGCAGGCCAAGGGCCCGGTGCAGGCCAGCGTGGAAATGAACAACACGCCCGGCCGCGTCGAAGAGACCCTGCGCAGCATCCCGGAATACGTCGCGGCCTTCCGCCGCGCCTTCCCCAGGCAGAAGGACCCGGTGACATTCGACAACGTCGCCCAGGCGCTGGAAGCCTACGAGACCACGCTGATCACGCCGCGCTCGCGCTTCGACCTGTTCCTGGCCGGCCAGGCCGAACTGGACCAGACCGAGCTGCAGGGCCTGCGCCTGTTCATCGACCGCGGCTGCGTGGCCTGCCACGGCGGGCGCAACTTCGGCGGGCAGGCCTACTTCCCCTTCGGGGTGGTGGAAAAGCCGGGCGGCGACATCCTGCCCCCGGGCGACAAGGGCCGCTTCGCGGTGACCCAGACGGCCAGCGACGAATACGTCTTCCGCGCCGCGCCGCTGCGCAACATCGCCCTGACCGCGCCCTACTTCCACAGCGGCCAGGTGTGGGAGCTGGAGCAGGCCGTGGCCATCATGGGCACCAGCCAGCTCGGCCACGAGCTGGACGGCACCGAGGTCAAGCAGATCACCGCCTTCCTGCACACGCTGAGCGGCGAGCAGCCCAAGGTGGAGTATCCGGAGCTGCCGCCCAGCACGGCCAGCACGCCGCGGCCGGAATAAGCGGCGAAACGGCGGGCCGTCCGGGCTCGCCGCAAACAGGCGCAGCGCCCGCCGCCACGCCGGCGGGCAGGCCCAGGCGCCGAAACAAGGACGGCCACCCGTAGGTGGCCGTTCGCGTTCCTGCGGCCAGCGAGGTCCGGCGAACCCTGCGGTCCGCCGCCGCTGCCGCTACTGCACCTGCAGCGTGCCCTTCATGATCGCCCAGTGGCCGGGGAAGGAGCAGAAGAAGGTGTAGTTCTGCCCGGCTTCCAGCTTGGCCACGTCGAAGGTGACCGAATCGGACTCGCCGCCGCCCACCACCTTGGTGTGCGCGATCACGCGGGCGTCGCCGGGCTTGACGTAGTCGTTGTCCAGGCCGGCCGACGAGCCTTCGGTGGCGACCGCCTGGAAGTCGGCCTCGCGGGTCAGCACCCAGTTGTGGCCCATGGCGTTGCGCGGCAGCTTGCCGGAGTGCTCCAGCTTGACCGTGAACTGCTTGCAGGTCTTGTCGACCTTGATTTCCTTGACGTCGAACTGCATGGCGTCGTTGCCGTGCACGGTCTGCTCGCACTGCTGCGCCCACGCCGGGGCGGCCGCGGCGGCGAGCACCGCGGCTATCATCCATTTGCGCATATCGGAATCTCCTGTCGGTCGGTCGGACAAAGGCGCCGGCGCACCGCGCCGGGCCGGCAGGCGCCCGCGGGCGCCCAGTGGGACAAGGCATAGTTGACCATGCCCGCGCCGCCGCCGGCTTGCGCTATATCAATACCCCCGGCGCCGATCACGTGCGCGGCAGGGTCACGCCCTGCTGGCCCTGGTACTTGCCGCCGCGGTCCTTGTAGGACGTCTCGCACACCTCGTCGCCTTCCAGGAAGAGCATCTGCGCGCAGCCCTCGCCGGCGTAGATCTTGGCCGGCAGCGGCGTGGTGTTGGAGAACTCCAGCGTCACGTGGCCCTCCCATTCGGGCTCCAGCGGCGTGACGTTGACGATGATGCCGCAGCGCGCGTAGGTGCTCTTGCCCAGGCAGATGGTCAGCACGCTGCGCGGGATGCGGAAGTACTCGACCGTGCGGGCCAGGGCGAAGGAATTGGGCGGGATGATGCACACGTCGCCCTTGAAATCGACGAAGGATTTCTCGTCGAAGGCCTTGGGGTCGACGATGGTCGAATTGATGTTGGTGAAGATCTTGAACTCGTCGGCGCAGCGCACGTCGTAGCCGTAGCTGCTGGTGCCGTAGCTGACAATGCTGCGGCCGTCGACCGACCGGACCTGGCCGGGCTCGAAGGGTTCGATCATGCCGGCGCCGGCGGCGCGTCGGATCCAGCGGTCGCTTTTTATGCTCATGGGTCGGTCTCTCGGGAAGGCGCTTATTGTAGCGAGCGCAACCCCGGCCGCCAGGACGGCCCGGGAAGGACCTGGCGGACCTGGCGGATCTGGCGAAGCGGCGGACAAAGGAGCCGGCAGCCCTTCCTAGTCGTCCCAGAACGTCCGGTAGACCAGCTCCAGCCCGTTGACCGCCCCGCCCTTCAGGTCCACCGACCAGCGCCGCGACAGCCGGTAGCTGGCGCGACCCACGGTCTCGGCCCCGGCCAGGCCCTGCTCGATGCTCAGCGTGATGCCGTTGGCCAGGCGCTTGCTGGCCACCAGGAACTGGGTCTCCAGCTCGCTGGCGCTGTTGCGGGTGACGTTGCTGGCCACGGTGTTGTCCGGCAGCAGGCTGCCGGAGCGGCCCATGGCGCCGGACTTGATGCCCAGGTCGTCCAGGCCGAACTGGCGGTAGAAGGGCTCGCCGCCGCCCAGCAGCGCCGCGCCCACCGACAGCAGCAGGGCCGCGTCGCTGCCGCTCTCGTCCGGGCCGCGGCCCAGGATCAGCCAGGACAGCTTCTCCACCTCGCTCACGTCCGGGTAGGACACCAGGTCGATGCGCGGGCGCTGGGCGCTGCCGCCGATGCGCACGCCGGCCTCGACCTGCTCGCCCAGGCGCAGGGCCTCGATGTCCAGCAGCGGGTTCTCCAGGCTGTCCTGGAAGGTGATGGTGCCGCGGCGCAGGTGCAGCCGCTGGCCGTAGGCCTCGAAACGCCCGCCGCGGGTGCGCAGCACGCCGTTGCCGGTCAGCCGGCCCTGGTCCAGGCGGATGCGCATGTTGCCCACCAGCCCGGAATCCAGCCCCATGCCGGTCAGGTAGAAGCGCGGGCCCAGGTCCACCCCCAGGTCCATGAAGACCTTCATGGCCGAGGGCGCCTGCACCTCCTGGCCGGCGCGCACCACCACCACGTCGTCGTCCAGGGTGGGCACGCCCGACAGGATTTCCAGGCTGGCCCAGCCGGCGTCGGCGGTCAGGTCGCCGACGATGGACAGCGAGGGCAGATCGGCCTTGATGTCCACCTTGCCCGAGACCATGGCGTAGCGGTCCGAGCGCTGCAGGGCGGGAAAGCGGTGCAGCACCACCTGGACCGCGCCGGCCGAGGCGGACAGGTCCCACTGGCCGCTGGCGCGGATCTCGCCGCCCTGCGCATCAGGGTTGGTGGTGATCCATTCGCGCGTGCGCCATTCCGACGGGATGACGCGCAGCGAGGCCGGGAAGCGCAGCGACTCCAGGATCACGCGCTGGTCTTCCAGGCGCGCCGACAGCGTGCCGTCGAGCAGGCGCACGCCGTCGTCGATGCGCACCACGCGCAAGGACTCGCCGCGCACCGTCCCGCGCGCCTGCCAGTCGCCGCCGGGCACGCCCTGGGCGTCGACGTCGGCGCGCAGGCTGCCGCCCACCTCGAAGGCGTCACCCGTGAACAGGCCCACCCAGGCCAGGTCGGCCACGTCGGCGCGCAGCCCCACCCGCACCGGCTGGCGCGGCGCCAGCGCCATCGCGCCGTCCGCGCCCACGGCCAGGACGGCCGAGGCGCTGCCGGCCACCGTGCCCATGCGGGCGGTGGCGACGTCCAGCGTGGCGTCCAGCCGGCTGCTGCTGGCGCCGGCGCGCGCGGCGCGCACCTCCAGGGCCAGGCGCTCCAGGCCCAGGGGGATGGGCGGATCGCCCGGGATGCGCAGGTCGCCGTCGCGGCGCTCGATGCGCGCGCGCCCGGTCAGCGTGCCGGCGAAGGCCAGGTCCCAGGACGCGTCCAGGGCGATGCGGCGCTGGGCGGCCATCGCGCCGCCGTTGGCGCGCGAGGCGCGCGGGCGCGCATCGGCGTCGAAATCGGGGTCCAGCGTGCGGCGCACGGCGCGCACCAGGGCGCCGGTGACGACGATGCCGGAGGCCCGGCCGGCGGTCTCCCAGCGCCCGCCGCCGCCGCGCGAGCCTTCGTGCTCCAGCGCCTGCTGCGTATCGCCCGGCAGGCCCAGGTCGAGCCGGCCGCGGCCGACCTGCCATTGCCACTGCGGCGCGGCCGCGCCGGGCAGGAAAGCCACGGCCAGCGGCGCGGCGGTGCGCGCCCGGTAGCCGGCGTGGGCGGCGTCCAGGACGGCCACCGTGCCGCGCCAGCCCGTCGCGCCGGCCTGGAAAGCGCCCTGCGCCCCCGGCCCCCAGCCGCCGGCCAGCGCCACGCGGGCGCTGGCGCGGTCGCGCCCGACCAGGCCCTGGCGCAGGTCGGGCGGGGTGTAGGCGGCGTCCAGCTCGGCCTCGTGCCGGGCGGCGGTGCCCGACAGCCTGGCCTTGAGCGTCGCGCCGCCCGGCAGGTCCGGCCAGAAGGCGGCCAGGCGCGGGGCCAGCACGTCCAGCGTCAGCGCGGCGCCGGGGTCGCCCCAGCCGCCCTGGGCGCGCACGCGGTTGCCGCCCAGGCGCAGGTCGGCGTCCAGGCGCGGCAGGTGCAGGCGGGTCCAGTCGGCCGTCACGCCGCCGGCGCTGCCGGCCTCGCCCTGCACGCGGGCGGCCAGCGTGCCGGACAGCGGCTGGCCGTTCCAGCGGCTGCCCTCGTCCAGCGCCAGGTCGAGCGAGGCGGCGGCGAGCGTCGCGCGGTCGACGATCTCGGCGTCGAAATCCAGCGTGGCCGACAGCACGGCCGGCGGGATGGCGCCGGCCAGCAGGCGGCCCAGGTCCAGCTTGCGGCTGGCCAGGCTGCCGCGCAGGCGCTCGCGGCGGGGGGGTGCCGCGGCCGCGCCCGCCGCGCCATCCTTGACCTGGGCGGCATTCTCGCCCTGGGCGGCATCTGCCGCCGCGCGGCCTGCAGCGGCGTCCTGCCCGGCCGGCCTCCCTTCCGCTGCTTCCGCCTCCTGCCAATCCAGCTTCGCCGCCAGCGAGGAGCCGTCGGCCAGGCGCAGGTCCAGGTCGGCGCGGCGCAGCGGAATATCGGCCTGGGGCGCGGCGTCGGCGTGGGCGCGCAGGGCCAGCCCGTCGCCGTCGCCGGCCAGGGCCACCCGCATGTCCTCCAGCGAGCCCTGCACGGACAGGTCCAGCAGCACGGTGCAGCCGGGCGGCGGCTCGGCCGGCGCCTCCGGCTTCTGCGCGGCCTGCCCGCCGCCTCTTCCCTGCTGCCCTGCGCCGGGCTTTGCCGCCGACTGCGCACGGGCGGCATCCGGGGCCGCGCCGGCGGCTCCCGCGCCCCCCGGCAGCCAGCCCTGCACGCACACCGGCGACTGCGGCGTCGGGCCGTGCACCGAGGCCAGCAGGTGCACGTCCATGGGCCAGGGGCCGGCCAGGCGATCGAGCCGGACCCGGCCCTGCACGCCGGTCTCGGCCAGTTCGTGGCCCACGCGCAGGCTGGCGACGTCCAGCCGCAGGCCCGGCTCGCCCAGGGCCAGCGTGGCCTGGAAATCGCCCAGGGCCACCGGCAGCGGCCGGCCGTCCTGCTCCAGCTCGAAGCGGCCCAGGGCCAGGCGGTCCACCGCCACCTCCACCGGCAGCGCCGGCAACGCCGACGCTGCGCTCTCGGCCTGGGGCTCCGGCGCGCCGGAAACCAGCGCCACGCGCAGCGCATCGGCCGACAGGTCGCGCACGCGCAGCACGCGATGCGACAGCGCGCGCCAGTCCACGTCCAGGTTCAGGCCGCGCGCATCGATTTCCGTGCCGGGCAGCGCCAGCGACAGCGACCCCACCCGCACGCCGCCCAGCAGCGTGCCGCGCACGTCCTCGGCCTGCCCGCCGAACTGGGCGGCCGCCATGCGCAGCAGCAGCGCCGTGCCCTGCTGGGTGGCGGCGAGCCACGCGAAGAGGCCTCCCGCCACGAAGACCATGGCCAGCAGGAAAGGCAGCCACCAGACCAGCAGCAGCCGCAGCAGCCTGCGCAGCAAAGTCAAGGCGCGGCCTCCATCAGAATCCCATCCTCGAAGTTCCTCGCGCAATCCTGCCCGCTGCCCCGCGCCGCCGTCAAAACGCGATCCCCAGGGAAAAATGCAGCCGCAGGCTGCGTTCGCGCTGGCCGTAGGCCACGTCCAGGAAGAGCGGCCCGGCGGGGGTGCGCACCCTGGCTCCGACCCCGTAGCCCACGGCGAGTTTCATGTCGCCGAAGGACTCGGCCGCGTCGCCCGCGTCCACGAACACGCCCACGCCCCAGCGCTCGTTGAAGTAGCGCATGTACTCGACGCTGGCCACGGCCAGGCTGGACGCGCCGACGATGGCGTCGTGCAGCTCGCGCCCGATGCTCAGGTATTTGTAGCCGCGGATGCTGCGCGCGCCCCCGGTGCGGAAGCCGAAATCGTCGGGCACCTGGGTGCGGCTGTCCGACCACAGCTTGCCCAGCTCGCCGCGCACGGTGAACACGTCGCGCTCGCCGACCGGCCACCAGCGCTGGCCGCGCAGCGTGGCGCGCGAGAAAGGCTTGCCCTCGTCCAGCGTCACGCCCAGGCCGCCGCCCACCGCGATCAGGTGGCCTTCGCGCGGATCGTACTTGTCGTCCACGTCGCGGCGCAGCCATTCGGCGGTGGTGGACAGGGTGGGCAGGTCGTAGCGGTCGCCGCCGTCGACCTTGACCTGGTCGTAGGCGCCCAGCACGCCGAAGCGGGTTTCGTATTCGACCCGGCCCGAGCCGCGCCGCTCGCGCAGGCGGGTCGCGCCCAGGGCGTAGCGCGTCACGCGCAGGCCCTGGATGTCGCTGCGGTCGGCCAGCAGGCCGATGCTGTCCTTCTGGCCTTTTTCGTCGGGCGGCAGGTAGAAGTCCAGGTAGGCGCGCTGGCGCAGGCGGTCCACGCCCAGGCCGGTTTCCATGGTCAGCGGCTGGCCCAGCACCACGTTCTGGCGGTACAGGGTCTCGAAGCGCACCCCGGCCGTATCGTCGAAGCCCAGGGACGAGGAAAATCGCTTGGCCGGCGCCTCGGACACGCGCACCCGCACGGGCAGCTCGATCTCGTCCTGCCGCATCAGGTCGGGCTGCTCGGCGCGCGGCTCGGACGGGTCGGGCGGCGGCGAGCCGGGCGCGGGCGTGCCCGGCGCGCGCGCGGCGGGGTCGTCCGGGTCGCCGCCGGCCGGCGCGCCGCCTTCGCCGTCCTGCACCAGGGACACGAAGGCGCCGCGGAAAAAGGCCGTGGCCTGCAGCTTCTGCTGCCAGTCCTCCATCCTGCTGCGGTCGTAGCCCGCGCCGGGCCGGTAGCGCACGTAGCGGCTCACCAGGCTCTCCGGCACGCGCTGCAGGCCGGTGGTCGACAGCGGCCCCAGGGTGACGCGCGGCCCGCTGTCGACCACCACCCGCAACGCCACCCGGGCCGCGTCGGGGTCCACCGTGGCGCTGGATTCGGCGATGCGCGCCAGGTAGAAGTCGCGCTCGCTGGCGGCGGCCAGCAGATCGGCCTTGGCGCGGTTCCAGTCGGCGTTGATGAAGGTGCGCCCGGCCGCCAGCGTCCAGCCTTCGCGCAGCGCCTGCATGCGCTCGTCGTAGCCCGGGCCGGCCAGGCGGCCGCGGAACTGGATGTCGACGCTGCCGACGGTGGCGCGCGGGCCGGGCTGGATGGCGATGTCCCAGGTCTCGCCGGCGACGTCCTGGCCGGCGTCCAGCGTCACGGTCGGCGTGAAGTAGCCCTGCGTGGCCAGGGCCGACAGCGTCGCGTCGCGCGCCCGGCGGCGCAGGCGGTTGGCCTCGCCGCCGTCCTGGTCCTCGGCCAGGCGGGTGATCGCGTCCACCGCCTCGGTAATGGCGCGCAGCGCCGCGGGCGGCACGCCGCCCGGGTCGATCACGACCTCCGGGCGGTCCTGCGCGTGGGCCGCCGCGGCCGCCGCCATCGCGGCGCCGGCCAGCAGCCGCGGCAAAGCGGCGGCGGCGCCGGCCAGGATGCGGCCCCGGATGCCATGCCCCTGCGGGGCGACGGGACCGCCAGGCACTAGCGCTGCACCACGACCGACGGCATCCGGGCGCTGAAATCGCGCGGCAGCGCTGCCACGCCCGCGGCCAGGCGCTGGGCGATGGCGCGGTACAGCCGGGCCTCTTCGCTGTCGGGCCGGGCGACCACCGTGGGCCGGCCCGAGTCGGTCTGCTCGCGTATGGTCAGCGCCAGCGGCAGGCTGCCCAGCCAGGGCACGCCGTACTCCTCGGCCATACGCCGGCCGCCGCCCTCGCCGAAGATGTGCTCGGCGTGGCCGCACTGCGAGCAGATGTGGATGGCCATGTTCTCGACCACGCCCAGCACCGGCACGTTGACCTTCTCGAACATGCGCAGCCCCTTGCGCGCGTCCAGCAGGGCGATGTCCTGCGGCGTGGTGACGATCACGGCGCCCGCCACCGGCACCTTCTGCGCCAGCGTCAGGGCGATGTCGCCGGTGCCCGGCGGCATGTCGACGATCAGGTAGTCCAGGTCGCGCCAGTTGGTCTGGCGCAGCAGCTGCTCCAGCGCCTGCGTGACCATGGGGCCGCGCCAGATGGCCGGGGCGTCCTGGTCGATCAGGAAGCCGATGGAATTGGCCTGGATGCCATGGCCCACCAGGGGCTCCATGGTCTTGTTGTCGCGGCTTTCCGGCCGGCCCGACACGCCCAGCATGGCCGGCACGCTGGGGCCGTAGATGTCGGCGTCCAGCAGGCCCACCGAGGCGCCCTCGGCGGCCAGCGCCAGCGCCAGGTTGACGGCCGTGGTGCTCTTGCCCACGCCGCCCTTGCCGGAAGCCACCGCAACGATGTTGCGCACCTGCGGCAGCGGCTGCAGGCCGCGCTGCACGGCATGGGCCTTGACCGTGCCCTGCACGGTCGCGCGCGGCGCGGCAACGCCGGCCGCGCGCAGGGCGGCCTCGATGCGCTCGGCCAGCGCCGGGGCGAGGCCGGCCGCGGGGTAGCCCAGGTCTACCGTCAGGGAAACGGAATCGCCCGAGATGGCCACGTCCTTGTCCCTGATTTCGGGCAGCGGGCCGCCGCGCACCGGATCGGCGACGCCCGCCAGCGCCGCGCGGATTTGTTCTATCGTAAAACTCATGTCAACATGATCCCGTGTGGCAAGCCCGCGTGTGCCGGCCTGTCGCCCCAAGGATAGCGTAAGGGCGGCCGGCGATGCTGCTTCCGCCCGTTACGGCCCGTCCCGCCCGGGGCGGACACGCTGTGTTACGGGAACCTTACGGCGCCGCCGGGCGTCCATCCATCATGACCGAATTCATCAGCCGTTTCCTGCGCACCGTCCTGTTCGCCGTGCTGGCCCTGCTGGGCATGGGCATGGCGCTGGTCTTCATGCTGTCGACCGCCGTGGCGGTGGCGGTGCTGTACGTCGTCGCCCGCCTCAGCGGCCGCCCCTTCGGCGTGCGCGCCTACTGGGCGCAGCGCCACGGCGCCGGCGCGGCGGCCCGGGGCGCCAAGCCCGGGGCCAGGCCCGGGCCGCAGCCCTTTCGCCGGCCCGACGTGATCGACGTGGAAGTGCGCGAAGTCCGCTAAGGCGGGCTGTTGCGCCGGCGCGCCCGGCCGCCTCCCCCTGCCCTTTTCCGGCCGGCGTACCCGCGCCGCCTTGCGTCGTGCCGGCGGCGCAGCCCTTTCCGACTAATCCGCCGCCGCGTGCACCGCCGCCGCCCCGGCCTGCGCCGGCGGCCTGCCCGCGCGCACCAGCAGCAGGAAGGGGATGGCCGCCAGGGTCAGCCACATCATCAACCGGAAATCGTCCAGGTAGGCGATGAAGCCGGCCTGGTTCCACAGCAGCGCGTCGAGCTGCGCCATCCCCGGCAGGCCGGACAGGTCCAGGACGCGGCCCAGGGCGTCGGGCCGCGAAGCCAGCGTGGACGAGGTCACGTAATCGGTCAGCGAGGCGTGCATGGTGGCGGTATTGCTCACCAGCAGCGACTGCATCACCGAGATCCCTATGCTGCTGCCGATGTTGCGCGACAGGCTGAAGATGGCGGTGCCGTCCGGCCGCAGCCCCGGCGCCAGGGTGGAAAAGGAAATCGTCGTCAGCGGCACCGACGTGAAGCCCAGCCCCAGCCCCTGCACGAAGCCCGGCAGCGCCACGCCCCAGGCGGTGACCTGCGGCGTGTAGCCGGCCATCTGCCAGAGCGAGGCGGCGGTCAGCGCCAGGCCCAGGGCGATGACGATGCGCGGATCCATCCTGCTGACCATGCGCCCGGCGAACAGCATGGCCACCATGGTGCCCAGGCCGCTGGGCGCGGTGACCACGCCGGTGGTCAGCACGGGATAGCCCAGCAGGTTCTGCAGCAGCGGCGGCAGCAGGGCGCGGGTGGCGTACAGCGTCAGGCCCAGCTGGAAATAGAACACCAGGCCGATCAGGAAATTGCGGTCGCGCAGCAGGTCCAGGTTGAAGAAGGAGCGCGCCCCGGCGGTGGCCGTATGCACCGCGAAGTAGGTGAAGGCGACGAAGGCGGCGATGGCCTCGATGCGGATTTCCAGCGAATCGAACCAGTCCAGCTGCTCGCCGCGGTCGAGCATCATCTGCAGCATGCCGATGGCCAGCGCCAGCGTGGTGAAGCCGAACAGGTCGAAGCCGCGCTGCGAGCGGCGCGCGTCCTCGCGGATGTAGCGCTGCACCCCGGCGAAGGACAGCACGCCGACCGGCAGGTTGATCAGGAAGACCCAGCGCCAGTTCATGTTGTCGGTCAGCCAGCCGCCCAGCGTCGGGCCCAGGATGGGGCCCAGCATCACGCCCATGCCCCAGACCGCCATGGCGCGGGCGTGGTCCCTGGGCTCGTTGATGTCGAGCATGACCGACTGCGACAGCGGCACCAGGGCCGCGCCGAAGGCGCCCTGCAGCAGGCGCGCCAGCACGATTTCCGCCAGGTTGCCGGCCAGGCCGCAGGCCACCGAGGTCACGGTGAAGCCGGCGATGGACACCAGGAACACCGTCTTGCGCCCGTAGCGCCCGGACAGCCAGCCGGTCAGCGGCGTGGCGATGGCCGCGGCGACGATGTAGGACGTGAGCACCCAGGTGATCTGGTCCTGCGAGGCCGACAGGCCGCCCGCCATGTGCGGCAGCGCGACGTTGGCGATGGTGCTGTCCAGCGTCTGCATGATGGTGGCCAGCATGATGGACACGGTGATCATGGGGCGGTTGAACGCCCCGGCCGGGGCGCTGCCGAGCGCGGCGGGGGAAGGCGGGGATGCGGGGGAAGACATGGATGGCAAACTAATAACGTACGTTACTAAATGGACAAAAAAAACGGGGCGGGCCGGATGCGGCGGCTCTCAGTCGAGCCGGGCGAGCAGGCCGCGCAGCAGGCGCTCCAGCTCGGCCAGGTCGTCCGCCGGGAAGCCGGCGAACAGCGCGCGCAGCTGGCTGCGCCGCTCGGGCAGGCGGCTCCGGACGAATTCGACGCCGCGCGCGGTCAGCTGCAGGAAGACCTGCCGGCGGTCCTCCTGGCTGCCCACGCGCCGGACCAGGCCCAGCCGCTCCAGGTCGCGCGCCACGCGCGTGCCGTTGGTGCGGGAGGAGTTCATCAGCGTGCTGACCTCCGAGGGCTTCAGGCGGTGGCCTTCGCTGGCGTAGATGACCACCAGGGAATTCCACAGGGTGGCGTTCAGGCCGTGCGGGCGCAGCGGCTCGTCCAGGCGCTGCGCCATCAGCGCGGCCACGTGCAGGAACAGGCGGCTGAGCACGGATTCCTGCATGGGCTCGCCCAGCCTGAGCCGCGCGGCCAGGTCGCGCATGGCCTGCTCGAAGGGGTCGAAGGAGGACGCGGCGCAAGCGGAAGCGGGCGTGGAGGACGGCGGCGGGGCGGCAGCGGACATGGGCGTGGCGTGGGTGTGCGGGTTGGGGTGCGAGCGCGGCTCATCAACTGATAACGCACGTTACTACTTTGCCTTGACGAATACCTGAAAGACGGCTGCCCGACGGCATCGCGCACGCCCTGGCCCCGCGCCATCCCGCCCGGTCGCGTCACGCCCGAAGCAGCCCGAACCAGACCGGCAGACGTAGACAGGGACGGGGACGGGGACGGGGACGGGGACGGCAGTAACATGGCGCTTTTTGCGCTGCGCCACATGGATTCCGACCGCGACATCACCCTGGGCGAGCTGTTCCGGGGCTTCCTCAAGATCGGCCTGCTCGGCTTCGGCGGCGTGGCCCCCATCGCCCGCCACGTCATCGTCGAAGACCGCGCCTGGCTGACCGAGAAGGAATACGCCACCGTGCTGGGCATGGGCAAGGTCCTGCCCGGCGCCAACGTCGTCAACGCCGCCGTCATGATCGGCGACCGCTTCCGCGGCCGGCTGGGCGCGCTGGCCTGCGTGCTGGGCGTCATGCTCATGCCGCTGGTCGTGCTGATGGCGGTGGCCACGGTCTACGCCCGCTACGCCGACTCGCCCGGCGTCAATGCCGCGCTGGCCGGCGCCGGCGCGGCGGTGGCCGGCATGGTCATGGGCACCGGGCTGAAGATGGCGCGCAACCTGCGCCCCAGCCGCACGGCCCTGCTGATCGGCGCGCTGGCCATCGTGCTGATCGGCGTGCTGTCCCTGCCGCTGGTGCCGGTGGTCGTCGCGCTGGCGCCGCTGGCGCTGCTGCTCACCTGGCTGGCCGGGCGCCGCAAGGCGGCGCGATGACCGATTCCCTCCTCTGGCAACTGGCGCGCACCTTCGGGGCGGTGTCCATGATCGCCATCGGCGGGGCCAACGCCGTCGTGCCGGCCATCCGCCACGAAGTGGTCGACGTGCTGCGCTGGATGGACGACGCGACCTTCATGCACCTGTTCGCCATCGCCCAGGCCGCGCCCGGCCCCAACGTGCTGGTGGCCAGCCTGATCGGCTGGCACATGGCCGGCTTCGCGGGGCTGATGGTGGCCACGCTGGCCATGGTGGCGCCGCCCTGCCTGCTGGCCTGGGCGCTGGGGCGCTGGATGACCGGCGTGTCCGGCACGGCGGGCTTCCGGCTGGCGCAGGACGCGCTGGTGCCGCTGGCCGTGGGCCTGATCATCGCCAGCGGCCTGGACATGGCGCGCGCGTCCTACGCGGGCCTGTCCACCGTGGCCATCACGGCCGGGGCGGCGGCCTGGATATTCTTCACGCGCATCAACCCGATCTGGCCCCTGGCCGCCGCGGCAGTAGCCGGCTGGCTACTGAGATAAGCCCCCCGCCCGCGGCGCCATGCGCCTCTTCAAGAAGGCGACGCCGGCGGACCGGCAAAGCCGGCTCTGCGGCATCCCCGATCGGGCGGCACCCGTTTCATGTGTCGCGGTGGCGAGTCGCTGCAAGATGCGCGCCGCGAGCTAACTGCCCCCGCGCGCCAGCGAGCCCACCGGCGCGGCCGAGGTCCACCAGCCCTGGCCGAGCTGCTCGCGCAGCAGCTCGCGCACGATGCCTTCCACGCGCCGCGCGGCGCGCGACAGCGGGCGGCCGCTGGCGTGCGCCACCGACACGCGGCGTTCGATGCAGGGCTCGACGATGCGGGCGGTGAACAGGGGCGCCTCGCCGCCGTCGCGGCCGGAACCCTCACCGCCTCCCACAGCGGCGCCACAGCCGCCGTACCCCCCGCGCAGCGCCGCCAGCGACAGGATGCTGAAGCAGCCGGTCCGGCGCACCATTTCCGTCAGCAATTCGTGCGCGTCCAGCTCGGTGGTCACGTTCAGCGCCCTGCCGATGCGGCGCGCGGCGTCGTCCACCACCTTGCGCAGGCCGTGGTCGCGCCCCGGCATGACCAGCGGCAGGCGCGCCGCGTCGGCCAGCCGGATCTCGCCGGCGGGGGTGAGCCACTCGGCCACGTCCTCGCGCCGGCGCGCCACCAGCACCAGGTGCTCGGACAGCAGCGCGTCCATGTCCAGCCCCACCACCGCCGCGCCGGCGAACACCAGGCCGAAGTCCAGCGTGCCGTCCAGGATCCACTGGTAAACGTGGCCGGACAGCCCGGACACCACCTTGACGCGCACGTTGGGGCATTCGCGCTGCACCGCCTCGATCAGCGGCAAACTGAGGATGGGGCTGATCGAGCCGGGGATGCCCACCGCCACCCGGCCGACCTCCGCGCCGTGGTGGGCGCGCATGCTCTGGCGCGCGGCCTCGACCGATTCCAGCACGTTGCGCGCGTGCACCAGGAAGTCCCGGCCCTCCGGGGTGAGCACGGTGCCGTCCGGCCGGCGCTCGAACAGTTGCACGTCGAGCTCTTCCTCCAGCAGGCGGATCTGCGCGCTGACCGACGGCTGCGACACGTGCAGCAGCTGCGAGGCCTTCAGGAAAGACCTCTGCTCGGCAATGGCGACGAAGTAGCCCAGCTGCTTCAGGTTCATGGCGTGGCCGCGGCCGCCCGCTTGCGCCCGCGGCGGCCGTTCAGGCGCCGGCGGCGGGCCGGGCGCGCCGCTGCGCGGCCTGGTGGCGCTCCAGCACCTGGCGCGCCTGCAGCACCACGGGCAGGTCGACCATGCGGCCCTTGAAGGTGCAGGCGGCGCGGCCGGCCTGCATCTGCCGGTCGAACTCGGCCAGCAGCTCGGTGGCGTGCTCGACCTCGTCGGCCTGGGGGGAAAACTCCTCGTTGACGATGGCCACCTGGCGCGGGTGGATGCAGAAGGCCGACTCGAAACCCAGCCGGCGGGCGCGGCGGATGCGGGCGCGGAAGTCATCGGCATCGGCGAAGTCGGCCACCGAGCCGATGAAGCCGATGGGCACGATGCCCGCGCGCCGGCAGGCCGCGACCGCCATCACGTTGGGCATGTACAGGCCGTCGTCGTCCACCGCCATGCGCAGGGCCACGGCCAGGTCCTCGGCGCCGACGATCAGGCCGCACATGCGCGGGTGCGCGGCGGCGATCTCGTTGATGTTGGCCAGGCCCTCGGCGTCCTCGACCATGGCGATGATGCGCGTGTGGCCGGCCGGCACGCCGGCCTCGCGCTCGCACTCGTCCAGGATCTCGGCCACCGCGCGCACGCAGGACGCGTCGGGCACCTTGGGCAGGGTGACGGCGCGCACGGCCTCGCCCACGCAGGCCTCCAGGTCGCGCACCAGCTGGCGCCAGGGCCGGTTCACGCGCACCACGACGTCGTAGCCGGCGTCGCGGAAGGTGCGGGCGATGCCGGCCACGCGGGCGCGCGCCTCGTCCTTCTGGTCGGGCGCGACGCTGTCCTCCAGGTCGATCTGCAGGGCGTCGGCCGGCTGGCGCAGCGCACTCTGCACGAAGCGGTCGCTGGTGGCCGGCACGAACAGCAGCGAGCGCCAGCTCGGCGGGTTGGCGGTATCGGGCATGTCTCTATTTCTCCAGAGCATCCAGTTCGGCCAGTATCTGCGCGGTGTGCTCGCCCAGCGCCGGCGCCGGCCGGTAGAAGCCTCCCGGCGTCGCGCCCAGCCTGGGAACCACATTGTGCATGGGCACCTCGCCCAGGTCCGCGTCCTCCATCGATACGATAGCCTGCCTGCCCTGCACGAAGGGGTGGTCCATCAGATCGGCCACCGAGCAGACCGGCCCCACCGTCACCCCGGCCTCGCCGAACAGGCGCAGGTTCTCTTCCTGGCTGCGGCTGCCGATGAAGGCGCCGATGATGGCGTCCAGCTCGTCGCGGTGGGCCACGCGCGCGTCGTTGTCGGCGAAGCGCGGGTCGGTCTTGAGCTCGGGCCGGCCGATGGTGTCGAAGATGCGCATGGCCATGGACTGCATGGAGCCGGACATGGCCACGTAGCGCCCGTCGCTGCATGCGTAGACGTTGCGCGGCGCGGTGTGCGAGGACTGGTTGCCCGAACGCAGGGTCGGCTCGCCGGTCAGGCTGAACTTGGCCGCCTCCGACGAAATGAAGGAGAAGATCGGCTCGAACAGGGACAGGTCGATGACCTGGCCGCGGCCCTCCTGCTCGGCCACGCGCAGCGCGGTCAGCACGCCGGCCGCGCCGTACACGCCGGCAATCATGTCGGCCAGCGCCAGCGGCGGCAGCACGGGCGGCCGGTCGGGATAGCCGTTCAGGTGGGCGAAGCCCGACATGGCCTCGACCAGGGTGCCGAAGCCCGGCTTGTGGCTGTAGGGCCCGGTCTGCCCCCAGCCCGAGACCCGCACCACCACAAGCGCCGGGTTGATGGCCATCAGGTCGGCCGGCGCCAGGCCCATCTTCTCCAGCCCGCCGGGCACGAAGTTCTCGACGAAGACGTGGGCGTGGCGCACCAGCCGGCGCAGGTTGGCCAGCCCGGCCTCGGACTTCAGGTCCAGCGTGATCGAGCGCTTGTTGCGCCCGTAGACCTTCCAGTACACCGGCTGGCCGGCCTCGCGCCAGTTGCGCAGGTCGTCGCCCGCGCCCTCGCGCTCGACCTTGATCACGTCGGCGCCGAAATCGGCCAGGAACAGGGTGAGCATGTTGCCGGCCACCAGCCGGGACAAGTCCAGCACGCGCACGCCGTGCAGCGGGCCTCGGCGGCCGGGATCGAATCGCTCCATGTGGGTTGCTCGCTTCGGGTTCAGACAGTGATGACGGGTTTGATTTCCTGGAAGTTCTTCATGCGCTCCAGCGCCACGTTGACCTCGTCCAGGCGGTAGCGGCCGGTGATCATCTTCTCGAACGGGAAATCGCGCTGGTGGCGGGCGATGAATTCCAGCGCCAGCCAGTAGCTGCGCGCGTCGCCCGAGAAGGAGCCGATCACGTTGATGTTCTTCTTGACGATCATGGACGGCTGGAACTCGGTGCGCCCCTCGCCCAGCTGGCCCACGATCAGGTAGCGCGCGCCCTTGCGCGCCAGCTGCAGGCCCTCGTTGAAGGCGGCCGGCACGCCGGTGAACTCCATGACGATGTCGGCCCCGCGCCCCTCGGTCAGCGCCAGCACCTGCTCCAGGCGCTCGGCCGGGGTGGTGCCCTCGACGGGGATGCAGGCATCGGCCCCGAAGTCGCGCGCCAGCGCCAGGCGCGACTCGGGCGAGCCGACGACGATGACGCGCCGCGCGCCGCGCACCCGCGCGTTGGCCGCGGCCAGCAGGCCCAGCGGCCCCGCGCCCTGGATCACCACCGTGTCGGTGGGCTCGATCGCGCCCAGCTGCGACATGGCGTTCATCACCGAGCGCAGCGCGCAGCTGGACAGGCTGGCCAGCTCGCTGGAGACCTCGTCCGGCACGCGCAGCCGGCCGGACTCGGGCAGCACGTAGCCGTACTCGGCGAAGCCGCCCAGCAGGTAGGGCGACTGCTCCATGGTCTCGTACATGTAGGCGCGGCGGTTGTCGCACAGCGTGGGCTTGCGCGCGGTGGTGCAGAAGTAGCAGGTGCCGCAGGCGGTGTGGGTGTAGACCACGCGGTCGCCCACCGCCAGCTTGCGGCCGACCGAATCGCGCTCGCCGCCTTCGCCCAGCCGGACCACGCGGCCCACCATCTCGTGGCCGATGATGACGGGCAGGTCGACCTTCAGCGACAGCGAGCCCTGCCACAGGTGCACGTCGGTGCCGCAGATCGAGCAGGCCTCGATCTTGACCAGCGCCGCGTGCGGCTCGATCTCCCGCGGCACCGGCACCTCCTCGATGGCCAGCGGGTCCTTGAACTTGCGCAGCACGGCGGCGCGCGCGAAATCGGGCAAATCGGACATGTCCCTACCTCTGTCAGAGTAGACGGTACCAGAGGCTCACCCCCGGCACGAAAGTGATCAGCAGCAGCACGGCCAGGGCCCCTGCCATGAACCAGGGCACGTGCGGCATCATCTGCGTCAGCCGCGCGCCGTTGGTGCGGGCGGCCACGAATAGGTTGGTGGCCAGCGGCGGCGTGAGCAGGCCCAGCTCGATGTTGGTGACCAGGATGATGCCGAAGTGCACCGGGTCGATGCCGAACTTGATGGCCGCCGGCGCCAGCAGCGGCCCCATCAGCAGCGTGGCGGCGTTGGTCTCCATGAACATGCCGACGAACAGCAGCACCAGGTTGACCACGATGAGGAAGACCCAGGCGCTGGTGGTGTAGCCGGCGGCGAATTCGGCGATGGCCTGGGGGATCTGCTCCAGCACCATGGCGCGGTTGAACACGCTGGTGAAGCCGATGATGACCAGGATGGCGGCCGAGGCCAGCGCCGCGCGCTCGAAGGTGCGCGCCAGCTCGCCGCCGCGGGCCGCGCGCGCCAGCAGCACGACCGCCAGGGCGTAGACCCCGGCCACGGCGGCCGCCTCGGTGGGCGTGAACACCCCCGAATAGATGCCGCCCAGCACCAGCACCGGCAGCAGCAGCGCCGGCACCGAGCGCAGCACCAGCGCGGCCCGGCCGGTTGCGGGGACGGCGGCGGCCACTGCGCCATCGGCGGCGCGGCCGCCCTGCCCGGCAGCGGCCTGCCTTGCGCGCACCGCCGCCGGCTCCGCCCTGCTCTCCTGCCCCCCCGGCAGCACCCGGCGCGACAGCAGCGCGTGGATCAGGAAGAACACCCCCATCGTCAGGATGCCGGGCAGCACCGCGGCCAGGAACAGCTGGGTGATGGACACGCCGACGATGGAGCCGTACAGGATCAGCGGGATCGACGGCGGGATCAGCACGCCCAGCAGGCCGGCCGAGGCGTTCAGCGCCGCGGTGTAGCCGACGGGGTAGCCGCGCCGGCCCATCTCCGCGCCCACGGTGCTGCCGATGGCGGCCACCGTGGCCACCGAGGAGCCGGTGATGGCCCCCATCAGCCCGCTGGCCGCCACCATGATGTGCCCCATGGGCGCCCGCACCCGCGCCAGCAGCAGGTCGCACACGGCGGTGAGCTGGCGCACCAGGCCGCCGCGGTTCATCAGCTCGCCCACCAGCAGGAAGAGCGGGATGGCCAGCAGCGGGAAGTTCGATATCGTGTCGTAGGGCAGCGCGGCCAGCGAGTACGGGTCGATGTTCCAGGCGTCGGCCTTGACGAACACCACCAGCGCGAAGGCCACGCCCACCGGCACGCCCAGCACCAGCAGGGCGATCAGTCCCAGGGCGACCATCAGGCGTCCCCCTCTTGCAGGTGCGCGGTCTCGCCGCGCGCCGTGCGCCACAGGTCGAGCAGGCAGTGCGCCATCATGCACAGCATGCCCGCCCAGATGAAGGCGACGGGCACGGCCACCGGCGTGCCCATGTCGAGCAGCCGCTCGCCGCTGGCCAGGGCGTCGGCGAACAGGAACCAGCCCAGCCAGGCGTAGACGCCGGCGAACGCCAGCATCAGCAGCGTCACCAGGACGTGCGCCAGGCGGCGCAACGCCACGGAGCGCAACTGCCGCACCACGTCCACGCTGATGTGCGCGTGCGCCATGGTGCACATGGCCGCCCCGACGAAGGTCAGCGGCGACATCGCCACCACCGCCCATTCGCCCACGTTGGGCAGGGGCAGGTTCCAGTAGCGGATCGCCACGCCCACCGCCACGCCGGCCAGCATGACCGCCAGCGCGGCCACGCAGACCCACTTCTCGATGGCGTAGAGCCGCCGCTCGCCGGCGGCGAGCCACGCCGGCACGGCGGGGACCGCCAGCACGCCCGCGGTCATTGGCCGCGCACCTTCGCGATCTCGGCGCGCAGGCGCTCGACGCGCTCTTCGCCGTAGGTCGGCTTGAGCTTGTCCCACACGCCCTCGGCCACCTTGCGGAAGGCCTCCAGTTCCTGCGGCTGCAGCTGCGTCACCTGCACGCCGCCGTCGGCGATGCCCTTCAGGTATTGCGCGTTCAGCTCGCGGTTGTTGGCGATCTGCGCACGCGCAACCTCGGCGGCGGTGTCCTGGAAGATCTTCTTCTGCGCGTCGCTCAGGCGCCCCCAGGCACGGCTGCTGGCGGTGATGCTGCCCATGGCGTAGACATGGTTGAGCGTGGTCATGAACTTCTGCGCCTCGAACAGGCGCGAGTTGTAGGTGATGCTGGCGCCGTTGTCCTGGCCGTCCACCGTGCCCTGCTGCAGGGCCGTGAACAGTTCCGGGAAGGGCATGGCCACGGCCTGCGCGCCGGCCGCGGCGAAGAAGCCCTGGATGCCCGCCGAGCCCGGCACGCGCAGCTTCAGCCCCTTCAGGTCGGCCGGCGTATGCACGGCGCGCACCGAGTTGGTGACCGAGCGGAACTCCAGCTCGAAGAAGTCCAGCACCTGCATGCGGTGCTTGGCCAGGGTCTCGCGCAGCGTCGTCTGCAGCACGCCCTGCGGGTTGTAGAAGATCTTGTCGACCTCGTCGAAGGTGGTGGCGATGTAGGGCAGGTAGTGGATGTCCAGCAGCGGGTCCAGCCCCGCCAGCGAGCCGGGGTTCAGGAAGGCCAGGTCCAGCGAGCCGCGCGACAGGTCGCGCGCCAGGGCCTCGTCGCCGCCCAGCTGGCTGTTGGGGAACACCGTCACGGTCACTTCGCTGCCGGTGCGCTCGCCGACCAGGCGGGCGAATTCCTTGCTGGCCTTGTCCACCGGGCTGTCGATGGCGAACACGTGGCCCAGGCGCAGCTTGGTCTCGGCCGCGCGCGCCTGTCCCGGCGCGACGGCCAGCGCCGCTGCTGCCGCGGCCAGTCCCAGCGCGCAGGCGAGCGCGCCCTGCTTCAGGGTCTTGATCATGATTGTCTCCGTTATAGAAATTATGGTCGTATGCCGGATCTTCCTGCGCCGGTCCCGGCCGGCATCGCGCCGGTCCCGGCAGGCCCCGGGGGGCCTAGCGGTGGTTGATGACGATAGTCTTGGCCACCGTGTATTCGCGCAGCGCCTCGAAGCCCTTCTCGCGCCCGTGGCCGCTGCGCTTGAAACCGCCGAACGGCAGCTCGATGCCCCCGCCGGCGCCGTAGCCGTTGATGTAGACCTGCCCCACGCGCAGCCGCTTGGCCAGGCGCATCTGGCGCGCGCCGTTCTCGGACCAGATGCCGGCGATCAGGCCGTAGTCGGTGCCGTTGGCGATGCGCACCGCGTCTTCCTCGTCGTCGAACGGAATCGCCGATAGGACCGGGCCGAACACCTCGTCGCGCGCCAGCTCGTGCGTGAGCGGCACCGGCCCCAGCAGCGTCGGCTTGACGTAATAGCCGCCGGCCGACGCGCCGCGGTCCAGCTGGCCTTCGGCCACGACCGGGATGCCGTCGCGCCGGGCGCGATCCAGGAAGCCGCGCACCCGCTCGCACTGCACCCGGCTGATCACCGGGCCGCAATCCAGGTCGGCGTCGTGCGCCCCCACGCGCACCCCGTTCATGCGCTTGGCCAGCGCGCCGACGAATTCCTCGTAGATGGAGCGCTGCACCAGCACGCGGCTGCCGGCCGAGCAGGTCTGCCCGGCGTTCTGGACGATGGCGCCGACGATCGCCGGCAGCGCCTGCTCCACGTCGGCGTCCTCGAACACGATCTGCGGCGACTTGCCGCCCAGCTCCAGCACGCAGGGCACGTGGTTTTCCGCGGCCGCCTTCTGCACCAGCGTGCCGACCTCGGGCGAGCCGGTGAACGACAGGAAATCGATGCCGGCGTGGGCCGACAGCGCGGCGCCGGCTTCCTCGCCCAGGCCGGTCACCAGGTTGATCGCCCCGCGCGGGATGCCGGCCTCGACGGCCAGCTGGGTGAGCCGCACGCAGCTCAGGCAGGCCTCCTCGGCCGGCTTGAGCACGGCCGCGTTGCCGGCGGCCAGCGCCGGGCCCAGGGTGCGGCCGAACATCTGCGCGGGGTAGTTCCAGGGGATGATGTGGCCGGTCACGCCGCGCGGCTCGCGCACGATCATGACCTGGTAGCCTTCCAGGAAGGGGATGGTGTCGCCGTGCAGCTTGTCGGCCGCGCCGCCGTAGAACTCGAAGTAGCGCGCGCAGGCGGCGATATCGCTGCGCGCCAGCTTGAGCGGCTTGCCGGTGTCGCGCGCCTCGATCTGGGCCAGCTCTTCCTGGTGCGCCAGGATGCCCTGGCCCAGGCGCGTCAGCAGGCGGCCGCGCTCGAAGGCCGGGGTGCGCCCCCAGGCGCCCTCGAAGGCGCGCCGGGCGGCCCGCACGGCGGCGTCGACCTCGGCCTGACCGCCGCGCGAGATCTCGCCGATCTTTTCCCCGGTGCTGGGGCCGAGCACGTCTATCGTGCCGGCCGCCGCCGCGCTCCAGTTGCCGTCGATATAGAGGGTGCTCGCGCCCGATGCCATGCGCCTGTCTCCGTCGTTGTCGTTGTCCGGCCGGTCCCGGAAGGACCGGGCCGGGGATCGATTGTCGGGAACAGTCTAGGCAGCGCGGGGGTATCAGCCAAATACTTATTGCGGATAGCCCTATAGGAAGGAGCTATAGGGAAGGCATCGGGGAAGGCATGGGCCACGCCTGCCATGGGCAAGCCCGCGGCCGGGCGGCCCCCGGCCGGCCCGGAAGGGGCGGCCCGGCGGATGGAAAGGCGTTTCGCCGTCCTACCTTAAAATGCCGGGTTCGGTTTCCCTTGCCCACGCCGCCATGTCCCGCACCCTGTTCGTCACCACCGCCCTGCCCTACGCCAACGGCTCCTTCCACATCGGCCACATCATGGAATACATCCAGGCCGATATCTGGGTGCGCGCCATGCGCATGGCCGGCCACACGGTGCACTTCGTGGGCGCGGACGACGCGCACGGCGCGCCCATCATGCTCAAGGCCGAGGCCGAGGGCATCACGCCGCAGCAGCTGGTGGCGCGCTACGCGGCCGAGCGGCCGCGCTACCTGGACGGCTTCCACGTCCGCTTCGACCACTGGCACTCCACCGATACGCCCGAGAACGTCGCGCTGTCGCAAGGCATCTACCGCGCGCTGTCGGCCGCCGGCCTGGTCGAGACCCGCGCCATCGAGCAGTTCTACGACCCGGTCAAGGGCATGTTCCTGCCCGACCGCTACATCAAGGGCACCTGCCCCAAGTGCGGCGCCAAGGACCAGTACGGCGACTCCTGCGAGGTCTGCGGCGCCGTCTACGCGCCCACCGACCTGGTCGACCCCTATTCCACGCTGACCCGCGCGCGGCCGGTGCTGCGCAGCTCCGAGCACTTCTTCTTCAAGCTGTCCGACCCGCGCTGCGTGGCCTTCCTGCAGGAATGGACCACCGGCGCCAACGCCGCCGGCGGCAAGCACCTGCAGGCCGAAGTGCTGGCCAAGACCCGCGAATGGCTGGGCGAAAACGAAGGCGCGCAGGCCAATCTGGCCGACTGGGACATCTCGCGCGACGAGCCCTACTTCGGCATCCCCATCCCGGACGCGCCCGGCAACTACTTCTACGTCTGGCTCGACGCGCCGGTGGGCTACCTGGCTTCGCTCAAGGCCTACTGCGGCCGCCAAGGCCTGGATTTCGACACCCTGCTCGACCCGGCGGGCGACACCGAGCAAGTCCACTTCATCGGCAAGGACATCGTCTATTTCCATGCGCTCTTCTGGCCGGCCATGCTGAAGTTCTCGGGCCGCAAGACCCCCGACATGCTGCACGTGCACGGGTTCATCACCGTCAGCGGCCAGAAAATGTCCAAGAGCCGCGGCACGGGCATCTCGCCGCTGCGCTACCTGGACATCGGCATGGATGCCGAGTGGCTGCGCTACTACATCGCGGCCAAGCTCAACGCCCACGTCGAGGACCTGGATTTCAATCCCGACGACTTCGTGGCGCGCATCAACAGCGACCTCATCGGCAAATACGTCAACATCGCCAGCCGCGCCGCCA